>Ga0099364_10011368_pt1 | contig 12167 bp, 10 predicted proteins | sample TergutTh196P3_FD_73070 | JGI IMG/M metagenome (GOLD analysis project Ga0099364, IMG submission 73070) | Microcerotermes parvus P3 segment gut microbial communities from Pointe-Noire, Republic of the Congo - Th196 P3 | ecosystem: Host-associated > Arthropoda: Insects > Digestive system > Gut ...
CTCCCGATCTAATTCCGCCCTCCCCCTCCCCCCCCCCCCCCCCCCCCCCCCCCCCCAGTCGGAAATAACAGTACCGCTCAACAATCCCGCCGTCAAAATCATAGCGATGGAACTCTATGACCTTTTCGGCAAAAGAGTACATCAGCAAACGGTGAATCAATCTTACAGTACGCTCAAAATCACAGTTCAAACAAAAAAAAATCAAAAAGCCTTTTTTGTATCAAAAAAATATGTACCTTTGTCAGCATATATTTTAATACCATTTTAGTGATGAAAAAGATTATTATTCCGATGTTAGTTTTGACTGCTTGGGCTACATCGCTGTCCGCACAAGTTATGCGGGAACAAGCAGACGCCAACTACATGCGTTTCTACAACTTCAAAAAACAGTTGCAATTAGCCGACAGAAACTGGACACAGTTAGACGAAACGGAAATATCCTATCTCCAAACCATCACCGAAGCAACCAACGGCAGGTCGGCAAGCATGGCGCAAGGCGTTCTCTGTTTCTTCTTCGACATCTGCTACGAGGACAAGATAGAAGAAGGTGGCGAAGTCATTCCGCCAACGAAAAACATGACCACAGAGACGCAACTATCTGATAATCAAATACAAAATTTAAATTACGAACTATCTCTTTACCCCAACCCTACCTCCTCGGAGATAACTGTTACCCTCAACAACCCCGCCGTCAAAATCGTAGAGATGGCGGTATATGATATTTACGGGAAAAATGTATCTTTGCAAACTGTCAATCAATCATATAGTACACTTAAAATGAGCGAGTTAGCGCAAGGAATTTATATTTTGAAAGTGTGGCTGGATCAGGGAGATGTGGTGATGAGGAAGGTGGTGAAACAATAATATCATGATCCTGCACATTGCTCTCATACTTGCCTTTGCCTTTCAGTTGGCGGCTGCGGTGATAGCCGTGCAGTTGGTGCGGGAGACGAAATATAATGCCGCATGGTTTCTGCTTGCCTCGGGGTTGTTGTGTGCGGCGGCATTGCGTTTTTGGGATATTCTGTCGCGGGTTCTTTATGAGGAGCGTGTTTTTTCGGAGGCTTATGTTTGGTTGGGTGTGCTGTCGTCGTTCTGTTTTGCGGTGGGAGTGTTTTTTGTGCGGAAAATCCTGTTTCACATTCGTGACATCGAGGAAGAGCGCCGTCATTTGGAGAAAAAGTTCCGTACCGCCATCATCCAAACCGAAGAAAAAGAGCGTATGCACTTCGCCAAAGAGATACACGACGGCATCGGTCCGCTACTCTCCACAGCCAAACTCTCCGTCGGCGCGCTATATAATCTCTTTCCAAATTACACAGAGAACCACGGAGAAGACACAGCGTTACACAGAGATTCCCATCGCACACCTCCTCCTTCGGAGGGGCTTGGGGGGGCTATGATAAAAAACATCGAATCCATCCTCAACGAAGCGCTAAAAAGCGCCAAAGAGATATCGAACAACCTCACACCTCACGTATTGACCAACTTCGGCTTAGAAAAAGCCATCCACAACTTTATCAACAAGATTGACCGTAACTACCTGCTGCAAATCAGTTTTACGAGCAATATTCAGAATCTGCGTTTTAATCCGAATCTCGAAATATCACTCTATCGCATTGTGTGCGAATTGATTAACAACACCATCAAACATGCGTCGGCGTCGCGCGCTATGTTGGATATTCGCATGTCGCACCACGAGATACGGATGGTTTACACCGACGACGGATCCGGATTCGACGCAAAGAAAATCTTTGAAGAGTCGTCGGGAATCGGTTTCTCCAGCATATTTTCGCGAATTGACTCTTTCAAAGGAAAAATAGATATACAAAGCGCTCACAATGAAGGCGTTGTTATTGTAATAACCATCCCAATAGAAAAATTATGAAAAACGAAACGACAAAAATTGTATTAGTGGACGACCACAACCTTTTCAGAAACGGGCTGAAAACGCTTATTGACAGTTTCGGACATTACGAAGTAGTTGCCGAAGCCTCCAACGGCGTTGAATTTTTAGAACTCCTAGACCATATAACGCCCGACATCGTGTTTTTGGACATCTCCATGCCGGTCATGGACGGTCTGACGGCTATCTCGTTGGCATTGGAAAAACAGCCGAACCTGAAAATCATTGTCCTCAGCATGTATGGCGATGAGGAGTATTATCATAAAATGTCAAGCGCTGGCGCCAAAGGCTTTCTGTTGAAAGATTCTACCATTGACGAGGTGCAGGCTGCGTTGGAAGCAGTCTGGCAGGGCGGATTTTACTTCTCGCAAGAGTTGCTGATGAACATCGTCTCCACCCGGCAAACCGTCAATAATGAACTGATAAACATAGAGTTGTCGGAGCGTGAACAGGAAGTTTTGGTATTAATATCCCGCGGCATGTCGAACAGCGGCATCGCCGACGCACTCTTTATCAGCAAACGCACCGTAGAGAAACACCGCGCCCATCTGTTAGAAAAAACAGGATGCAATAACACCGCCACCTTGGTCATGTGGGCAATTCGCAATAAGGTGATAAAATTAACGTAAGATGTTAATTTTCAACTTATCAACCCCCAATTCCCGAAGACCCGACTTATTTTCTTCACCTGTCGGCGCAGGCGTTCATTTTGCGGGAGGGTGAGTGGGGCGTCTTCGTTCAGTATTTCGATGGCGATGCGTCGGGCGAGGGTTACTAAGGCTTCGTCTCTGACGATGCTGGCGATTTTCAGTTCCATCATGCCGCTTTGCTGGGTGCCGGTGATGTCGCCCGGACCGCGCAGTTTCAGGTCTGCCTCCGCTATCTCGAAGCCGTTGTTGGTTTTCACCATGATTTCCAAGCGGGAGCGTGCATCTTTGGAGAGTTTGTAACTCGACATCAAGATACAGTACGACTGTTCCGCTCCGCGTCCGACGCGCCCGCGCAACTGGTGCAACTGCGCCAACCCGAAACGCTCGGCATTCTCGATGATCATCACCGAAGCGTTGGGAACGTCAACGCCGACTTCTATCACCGTTGTCGCCACCAAGATATTGCTGATGCCATCCTTAAACCGTTGCATCTCATAGTCTTTCACATCCTGTTTCATCCGTCCGTGGACGATGCCGGTTTGATACTCCGGTAGCGGAAAATCTCTGACGATGCTTTCGTAGCCGTCCATCAGGTCTTTTAGGTCCAACGTTTCCGACTCTTCTATCAGCGGATAGACCACATAGATTTGTCCGCCCTGCCGGATTTGCTCGCGTATGAAGTTGAACACCATCAGACGTTTGGAGTCGTAATAGTGCAACGTCTTGACGGGCTTTCTGCCCGGCGGCATCTCGTCGAGGACGGAGACGTCCAAGTCGCCGTAAACCGTCATCGCCAGCGTGCGCGGGATGGGTGTGGCGGTCATCACTAAGATGTGGGGCGGGATGACGTTTTTCTTCCAAATCTCAGCGCGTTGCGCCACGCCGAAGCGGTGTTGTTCGTCAATGACGACGAAGCCCAAGTTCTTGAACTGCACCTTATTTTCAATCACGGCGTGGGTTCCTATCAGAATTTGCAGAGCGCCCGACTCCAACTGTTCGTGCAGCCGTTTGCGCTGGGCGCTCTTGGTGGAGCCGGTCAGCAATCCGACTTTGACTTCCATCGAACCCAGCATTTTCGAGATGGTATTGAAATGCTGTTGCGCCAGAATTTCCGTCGGAGCCATCATACACGACTGATAGCCGTTGTCAATGGCTATCAACATGCACAGCAACGCCACCAAAGTCTTCCCGCTGCCGACGTCGCCCTGTAACAGACGGTTCATCTGTGCGCCGGTGTTCATGTCGCGACGAATCTCCTTGACGACTCGTTTTTGAGCGTTTGTCAACTCAAAAGGAAGATGTTGAGTGTAAAAATTGTTGAAACAACTGCCGACGTCGGGAAAAATCAGCCCTTTTAACTTTTGAGAGCGGTGCAACTTGGTTTGCAAAAGACGTAGTTGCAGAAACAGCAACTCTTCGAACTTCAAACGGTATTCTGCCTGTCGTTGCGCCTCTTCGTCGGCGGGGAAGTGGATGTTGCGGATGGCGGTAGCGCGGGGCGTCAGTTGCAATTTTTCGAGGAGATGGTCGGGTAGCGTTTCGTGGAGATGTCCTTCCGTCGTTTTCAGCGCTGTCTGCATGATTTTGGCGATGCCGCGACTGTCGAGACCTTTCTGTTTCAGTTTTTCGGTGGAGTAATAGACGGGGACGGTGCCTTCGCTCAGCCGTTCGGAAAACTGCTGCACCGTTTCCACTTCGGGATGCGCCATGTTGTAATGACCGCCGAAAAGCGCCGGCTTGCCGAAGACGACAAACTCCTGTCCACCGACAATTTTCTCTTTTACCCACTTAATTCCCTGAAACCAAACGAGTTCCAAACTCCCGCTTCCATCTCTTAAAACGGCGGTGAGACGGCTTGACCGTCCTTGTCCCTGAGTGTTGATGGAGGTGATTCGTCCGCGCACCAGCGCAAATGCCATGTCGGCATTGACCTTGGCGATGGGGATGATTTCCTGACGGTCGTAATAGCGGAAAGGGTAGTAGTTGAGCAAATCCTCAAAGGTGAGTATCTGTAGTTCGGACTTCAGGATTTCAGCCCGCGCCGGTCCCACTCCTTTTAAATATTCGATGGCGGTGTCTGTCTTGTTCGGTTTATCATTCATATCCAAAAGCGTTTAAATCCCTTGTGTTGGCACGCCAGTTTTTGCGAACCTTGACAAAAGTCTCCAAAAATACTTTTTTCCCTATAAAATCTTCCATATCTTGTCGGGCGGTCGTTCCCACTTTTTTCAATCCTTTTCCTTGATGTCCGATGATGATAGCCTTTTGGGTGTCGCGTTCAACGAAAATGATGGCGGAAATGCGCACCAACGCCTCCTCTTCCTTATAACTGTCTATCACAACCTGCACGGCGTAAGGTATCTCTTTCTGGTAAAACAGGAAAATCTTTTCACGGATGATTTCCGACACAAAAAAACGCATGGACTTGTCCGTAAGTTCGTCTTTGGGGAAATAGGGCGGTGATTCGGGCAGCAGTTCCGTCAGCCGTTGAATGAGATAGTCCACATTCGTCCGGCGCAGGGCGGAGACAGGGATGATTTCCGCCTTCGGAAACTTTTCTTTCCAAAAGGCGGTGTCTGTTTCTACAGTATCAAACAAGTCTATTTTATTGATAATCACGATAGTAGAAATCTTGCTGTTTTGGATTTTTTCAATGTATGCTTCCATCGCCTCGTGGTTTCCCGCCTCGCAGACATAGAGGATGACGTCCGCATCCTGAATCGCCGTATCGGCAAAATGCATCATCCGTTCCTGCAACTTATACGCGGGATTGAGCAAGCCCGGCGTGTCGGAATAGACAATCTGGAACTCTTCGCCGTTGACAATTCCCAAAATCCGATGGCGCGTCGTCTGCGCCTTCGAGGTGATGATGGAGAGTTTTTCCCCCACCAAGGCGTTCATCAGAGTTGATTTTCCCACGTTTGGGTTGCCCAAAATATTGACAAATCCTGCTTTATGTGCCATAAAAAAATTTTTTTTGCAAAGATAAAAAAAAGTTGTACCTTTGCACCCACGAAAAATTGCGGGATGGAGCAGAGGTAGCTCGTTGGGCTCATAACCCAAAGGTCGTCGGTTCGAATCCGGCTCCCGCTACAAGGCAAATGCTAATCAACTTATTTTCAAGTGGTTAGCATTTTTTTCTTCTTGAAAATCCCCTGAAAATCCCCACTTATTTTTAAATTATTAATGAAGCTAAAAATTATTCCTTTTCCCTTTGCCATCTCATTTTTTATTACGTACTTTGCAGTCGTGAAAAATCTAAGCCGTTTTTAAAGAAAGAATAATATTTACAAAATCTATATATTTATGCTTAAAATAACAAAACTTTATTTCGGATGCCTGTTGCTGTGCAGCGTGTTTGGCTTTTACACGGCATCGGCGCAGGAGGTTCTTCCGCCGGATTCTTTGGATTTCCGTCCGGAGGCGATGGCGTCGAACGTGGTCATTTTATCCGATGCCGATCTTGAAGAAGGCGGCGACTCACAGGACATCTCGACGCTGCTTTCGGCTTCGGGCGATGTCTTCACGTCGCTGACGGGTTACAACCTGGGGACGTTCCGGTTTCGACCGCGCGGCTACGATTCGGACAATGTCAATGTGTTTATCAACGGTTTCGGGGTGAACGACCTTGAGACCGGAGAGGTGTACTGGTCGAACTGGGGCGGGCTGAACGACGCCATGCGCAACCAAAGCGACATCAACGGCATCGGCTTTTCCGACTTCGGCTTCGGCGGCTTCGGCGGGGCGACCAACATCCAGACGCGGGCGTCGTCGTATGGACGACAGGTGAAAGCCGTCTATTCGTCAACAAACGGCAACTGGCGCAACAGAATCATGGCGACGGCAGCGACCGGAAAGTTGAACAACGGACTCTCCGTCGCCGCCTCCGTCTCAAAGCGCTGGGCGTTAGAAGGATACGTGGACGGCACCTTTTACGACGCCTACGGCTATTTCTTCTCCATCGAACAGAGATTAGCGCCCAAACATTCGCTCGGCTTGATTGCTGTCGGAGCGCCATCGAGCAGAGGACGTGCCGGATGGAACACACAAGAAGTCGTTGACCTGACCGGAAACCCCTACTACAACACCTACTGGGGCTATCAGAACGGGAAAAAGCGCAATTCCAACATCGCCACCTATCACCAGCCGCGTTTCATCCTGAGTTACTATTGGGATATTAACGAAAAGTCGAACTTTCAGACAAACCTCTCCTACTTAACAGGAAAAGGAGGAACAACCGCCCTGAACTGGGCTTACGGCAACGACCCGCGCCCCGACTATTACCGCAATCTGCCATCCTACTACGACCCCAGCGACCCGCTCTACGAACACTTTTATAATATATGGACGAGTAACGATGATGCCGACAGACAGTTGAATTGGGACTATTTCTACCTTTCCAATAAAAACAAACTCTACACGCAGGAAAACGCCAACGGCATTCAGGGCAACAACATCACGGGAAATTTCTCGAAATACATTCTCGAAGAACGACGCACCGACATCAACCAATTCGGAGGTAACATGCTCTATCACAACGCTTTCACCAAAAGAATAGATTTCACGGCAGGCGTGGATGTGTACGTTCATCGCAGCGAGAATTTCAAAGTTGTCAACGACCTCTTGGGCGGCGACTATTGGCTCGATATTGACAAATTTGCAGAGCAAGACCCCGCCGACGATGGCAGTTATTATCAAAACGACATGAACATTCCCAATCACGTGGTCGGCGAGGGCGACATTTTCGGTTATTACTATCTGTCGCGGCTCAATAAGGTCAGCGCCTTCGCTCAGGCGAAGTATGAGGGCGGAAAAACCGAAGCCTACCTGTCGGGAAAAGTCGGAACTACCCAGTTTTGGCGCGACGGCTTGATGAGAAAAGGTTCATTTCCAACCTCTTCCTACGGAGAATCGGAAAAAAGCGACTTCCTGGATTACGCCGTCAAAATCGGCGGACTTTATAAAATAACCGGACGCCACTACTTAGACCTCAACCTGATGACGGCAACCAACGCACCGGCGTTTCGCAACTCTTTCGTCTCGCCAAGAACAAGAAACGACCTCTTGAATGACCTGCGAAGCGAGAAAATCAACGGTTTCGAGGCAAATTACCATCTGCGCTATCCAAAAGTGAAGATGAGGCTCGGATATTATCTGACCAATTTCGCAGACGGGACGTGGACACGCAGTTTTTATCACGACGACCTCAACACTTTCGTCAACTATGCCATGGTGGGCGTCGGACATCTGAATCAGGGCATTGAGTTGGGCATTGAAGCAGAAATTGTTCGGGGGCTGTCGGCAAAGGTCGCCGGAGCGCACGGCTCTTACGTTTACAACAGCGCCGCCGACGCCACCATCAGCCGCGATAACGACGCCACCACCCTGAGCAACCGCAAAGTCTATTTGGAAGGCTACCACGTGGGCGGAATGCCCGAAACAGCCGGAACCTTCGGCTTGGAATACCGCGGAAAACAGTATTACTGGATTGGATTGAATGTCAATGCTTTCGGCAACTTCTACGAAGAACTAAACCCCGACCGTCATACCGCCGAAGCCATCGGCAGTTTCGACCCGACAGACCCCCGCCGCGAACTCCTCTTAGACCAAAAGAAACTCAACAATGGATGGACATTGAACGCCAGCATCGGCAAGTCGTTCAGGATCAACTATAAATACTTCATTGTTCTCAACCTGAGCGTGGACAACATCCTCAACAAAAAAGACATCGCCATCGGCTCCTACGAACAGTTGCGCTACGACGTAACCGACATAGAAAAATTCCCGCCAAGATACTCCTACCTCTATGGAATACAGTACTTTATGAATGTTAGTTTTAGATTTTAAATATTTTAGTTTTTCAAAAACTTATTTAAAAATATAGGGTACTTCTAAAAAACCTCATAATTTTCCATATCCCTTAACCATAAAAAACCGAATTGTAATGTGCGTGCAAATTCACGAAATTATTTCGATTTTCCGTGAATGATGGTTGTTTTTACGTATTGATTCACGCTTTTTTACCGCAAAGAACGCAAAAAAAACGCAAAGTGCGCTTGCGCACCTTGCGTTTAATTTTTTTCGTCTTCGAAAAATGGTGGGTTTTTATTTCCCTGCGCTATCTTTTCTCCATTTTCCGTCAACTTTCACGTACTTGTTGGACTGTTCGTCCGTCGAGCCGTCGCCGTAGGTTAATGCAACGTCAACTGTTGCGGACTCTCCGTCTTCGCTGATGGTTTCTTTCACGATGTTAAACTCCTTCAGTCCGCCTTTTTCTTCCATGGAAGTTTTCATTTTTTCTGCGAACATCGTGGTCATGGCTTTCATTTGGTCTTTGGTTTCGCCGTCCACGGAGATGTCAGCCCAATATTTGATGGCTTTTTCATAATCTCCCTTTTGCACGTATGTCCAAAGGTTTTTTTCCATGTCGGCAGGAGTTGATCCGCCGCCACCACAAGAAACTAACGACAAACTGATTGTCATTGCTAAAAGTACTAAAATTACTGATACTTTCTTCATAAATTTAAAAAATTTAGGGGTTAATAAATAAAAAAATTAAAATTCATATACTATTGTAAGGTATTCATTTTGAAATATATCCGAAGGGAAGATGTAGGTTCCCGAAAAGACGGGGAAACCCTCTATCACGCTTCGTTTTCGATTGGTTATATCCCTGCCCGCTTGCAGATACGCCCGCCACACCATTTCCGAGCAATACATCTTGGTGGAGTCGTCGAGGTTATAATCGTGATCGAATAAAATCTCTTTTTCAAAGAACGTTTTGGCGCAGTGCGCCGCCTTTTCCGAACATTCCGACGAGTCGGCAAAGTGCAAAATGGCGCCTTTTTTGGCTTTGTCGCGGGCAAAAAACTCTTCCAGACGTTCCATTTTTATCTTGTCCACCGTCTCTTCCGGCGTGCGTTCTCCCGGCGTAACATGCACCACCATAAAGCCCGAACCCTCTTTGACGATGATGCCGACATGACTGTACAGTCCCTCTTTATCGGCATACAACACCGCATGAGACTTGGCGCCGCTTCCTCTCCGGAAAGCGAGGTCGCCCTCAGACAGTCCGTCGGTCGGAATCATAACTTGTTCAGAACGAGTGCATCCAACAATTTGGATTAAGGCAAACAGAGTAAAAAATAGTGTTAGTCGTTGCTGTTTCACAGTAAAAAAAAATCTGCTGCAAAGATACATGAAATTTTTGAATTACACGCAAATGAACATTCGGCGGGTTATGATGACACATTGCATTTTCGTTCTTATCTTCAACACGAAGGCATGAAGACATGAAGACACGAAGTTTGTCTTTATGCTTTGCGTCCTTTGCGAAAAATCTTTGCGCCCTTGCGTTTTTTTTTTACCGCAAAGGCGCAAAGGATAACCGCAAAGGTCGCAAAATAAGACTTCGTGTCTTCGTGTTTATATTACTTTTTTTATTACCTTTGCAGCGGTTTTTGTGTTGGTGGATTTTCGTAAAATTGATGGTGTAATGTGTTCGTTCTTTATTGTAAAATCGGTTGTAGCGCGGTGGTAACAACACAAACTAAACTAAAATTTTTTAAATGATGTACAAAAATAGATTAAATTTGAGGAGTGTGGTTGTGATAGCAATCTGCCTTGCAGGAATGACAGTGTTTTCGGGTTGTAACAAAGAAAACGACAAAGGCAATGGAAACGGAATTTCAGGTGGAACTGGCGTGTATGTGGCAGGATCTGCAGGTTCTCCATTTCGTGCAGTACTTTGGAAAAACGGAAATGCTCACTATATTTCCGATGAAAATTATACGGTAGCTAGTTCTGTTTTCGTATCAGGAAATGATGTGTATGTAGCTGGAAGAGAGTCAGCGCAAGCCATATTATGGAAAAACGGAATAAGACAGAACCTCACAGACGGGACAAAACATGCTTATGTCCATTCTGTTTTCGTATCAGGTAGCAATGTGTATGTGGTAGGAAATGAAAGTAACGAACAAGGTTATAATGTTGCCGTATTATGGAAAAATAGTGAGAAACAAAATCTCACAGATGGTACCGAACATGCCTACGCCAATTCTGTTTTCGTGGCAGGCAATGATATATATGTGGCAGGGCGGGATGATAAAACAAAACCTCAAGGGAGTGCCATATTGTGGAAAAATGGGGTTTCTCAACGACTATCAGGAGAGGTTTCCCATGCTAATTCTGTTTATGTAGCTGGCAACGATGTTTATGTAGCTGGATTTTCAATTGTTCCGAAAATTGGTATCTGGGGCTATTATACATATGCGACATTATGGAAAAATGGTGTGCCACAATATCTCACAGACGGAATGAGCGAATTAACGGATGCTTACTCTGTTTTCGTATCAGGCAATGATGTTTATGTTGCGGGAGAACTTGATAAACAAGCTATATTGTGGAAAAATGGAGAAAAACAAAATCTTACTAATGGGACCAACGAATCGTCAGCCAACTCTGTTTTCGTATCAGGAAACAATGTGTATATAACAGGGAGTGAGTGCAATGCACAAGGAACGTATGTTGCCAAACTATGGAAAAATGGAATATTACAAAGTCTTGCAGATGAAAATAATAATTCGTATGTCAATTCTGTTTTTGTAGTAGAATAAGTCGTATGTCAGATAAAACAATTAATATTAAATACTTAATTCATTTTTTATGCTTAAACAAAAATTAAATTTAAGGAATGTGGTTGCAATAGCAATCTGCCTTGCAGGTGTAACAATTTTTTCAAGTTGCAAAAAGGATAATGACAACAAAGAAGGAGGAAATAATGAAACTTCTTGCGGATGTGAAACTTCTAACATTGTTCTTGGAACTGTGAGTTTTATGAGCGATCAAACATGGACTATCGGAAACCAAATTTGGTCAGCGCCCGTGGTTATTTCATATTGTGATAAAGATACTTACTACGGGGGAGAAAAAACTGACTATGGGAATTATAAATCAGACGGCAGAAATAATAGTCGTCAGGGTTATAGTCAGTTATTTTCTTGGTGTTTAGTTAAACAATATGCCAGCCAAATAGCTAAAGATGGTTGGCGTATTCCTACTCAAGAAGACTTTAAAACTTTATACTATGCTGTTGGCTGCTCTGACAATGCAGTGTCGCATGAAGATGGTTTGAAAGAACAAAGAGCTAATGTTCAAAAGATTAATTCTGCTTGGTCACCATACTATAGCGGTATGCTTTGGTTTAATCAAGAGCCTACAGAACAAGGACGATATGACGTGTGTTGGAGCATCGATGAAGGCTCTGACAAATATTCCGCCATCACAATGGAAGTTTGCCCTGACGGTGGTTATAGCGTAGTGGGAGTGAGTTGGAGGCAGGAACATTATAAAGCTAATGCTGCCTCTTTAAGATTAGTGAGAAATAAATAAATGCCAGCCGATAATACCTAAGTTTTCGTTTCGTGCCACGCCCGCGCAATGAAAACGCAGTTGAACGAAACCGGTGTGCAGATTGACGGTTTTGCTTATTATGGGGATTGCGATGGAGGCGGAGTGGTTTTTGATGTTTTTTTTCGTTGGTCGGACTGCCACCCTATGAAAATATTCACAACAAATTTCGTCAATTCAAAATAAAAGTGTAGTTTTGCATT
>Ga0099364_10011369_pt1 | contig 12167 bp, 13 predicted proteins | sample TergutTh196P3_FD_73070 | JGI IMG/M metagenome (GOLD analysis project Ga0099364, IMG submission 73070) | Microcerotermes parvus P3 segment gut microbial communities from Pointe-Noire, Republic of the Congo - Th196 P3 | ecosystem: Host-associated > Arthropoda: Insects > Digestive system > Gut ...
GTCCGTGAAAGCCCCGGTATTGGCGAACCCGCCGCCGTTGTCGGTCAAGAGCAACGGCAAGACGTCGCCAAAGCGGATCCCGCCCGCGTTCATCCGCTCTTTGAGGGCGCGGATTTTCGATGCGACCTCGGCGGCGGTCTTGTCATCCAGGAGCAGCCCGAACATGAAGTTGTCCCGGGTGAAGTCAAAGGTCATGATGGCTTTGCCGCCGACCCTGCCGACGACTGTGTCCATCTCGACCCACGATTTGATGCCGTGTTCGTCTATGAAGCCAAGGAAATCGGCGTATGTCCTGCCTTCCCTGACGGCCTTCGGGACGCTGTCCGCCCTGTATTGCTTGCGCGCTTTGAATTTGACTACCCTGGGCAAGTCCAGCTTGTGGATTGACAGGTAGCCCCTGTGCAGGTGCCTGTACGCGCTGGATTTGGAGAACCCGACATCATGGGTCTCCATAATATGGTACAGGCGCTGCCCTTTCTTGACGCCCTCTGCGATGATGGAATCCGCCTCCCAGAACTCTTCCTTGTTCAATGGGATTCCCTCCCGCGCCTCACGGAGCAGGGCATCATACTCGCAGTGGGCATTCTTGGCGATGTAGAGCTGCTTCTGGTATTGGCATTGCCTCCGGCGTTTTTCGCATGGGTTGCATACAAAGGGCGCTTTCAGGAGCTGTGGGCACGGCCTTTCTTCGATAGCTGAACCATCAGCTTTTGTCGACGTGACCGAAAGCGGCCAGACGGCCAAATGTTTTTTGACCTCGCGCGAAATGGTCGTTGCGGACTTCCCGACTCGACGTGCGATATCCTTGAAGTACATCCCCTTGTCGAGACATTCCATGATTTCTTGACGGTTATCAAGCGTTAGGTGCTTGCCCCCATTCGTTCTTAAGCCCGGCATTATATTCTTCCTTTCAACAGAAAATTTCCCGGACTTAATGCTACCATATTTTGTTTTTCAGACTAAATGCAACTCGCGTCGCCACTGTTGCACTTACTTTGGGAATTTACTACTGAATAGTTTCTAAGCAAAATCTCAAAATTTTCTTGACTTTTAAGCCTTTTGGTGTTACTATTCAAATGTAGGATTATCTTTCTTGAATGTGAGGGATTCACCATGAATGTGAACGGAATCAACAACATAAACAACAGCTCTGCGATTCACGGCTTTTACAACTCGATTTATCAAGGCAACATGTCGCTGAACAACGCAAAGCTCAGTAAGTACGTTTTTCCAAATAACAAAGCGCAGGGAACTCAGCAGCTTGGAGGCGAAGCGCTGCAATACGTCAAGAACATCAAATCAGCGTCCAAAGACCTTAGCAGCTCGTTGAAAGAACTGTCGGGAAAAGCGTTCACCAATAAAACTGCGACTTCGTCTGATACGGAAGCGATGTCAGTCAAGTACACCGGGAACAGACCGAACGACATCAAACAGACCACAGTAAAAATCGACCAAACAGCGGCAGGGCAAGTCAACGAAGGTGCGAAACTGAATGCGAAAGAATCATTCGGTGCGAGCGGTACGAACAAATTCTCGATAGATATAAACGGCAAAACGACTGAGTTCTCTATTGATGTCTCGGCGTCCGATTCAAACAGCGACGTCCAACAGAAAATGGCAGACGCCATTAACAAAGCCGGCATCGGCGTAAATGCTACGGTCGAAAAAAGCACCGACGGGAACTCGAGCTTGCTGAAGCTCGAAGCCACAAGCACAGGCGACAACGACAAAAGCAAATTCACCGTATCAGACGTATCCGGAAATCTAGCTGCGAAAACAGGCGCAAACGAAATTTCCTCGGAAGCAAGAAACGCTGTATACAGCGTGAATGGCGGAGCAAAACAAACGTCACAGACCAACAATGTCGACCTTGGAGGCGGACTGAATGTAACTTTCAACAAAGCGTCAGACAAGGATGTGACCATATCGGCGAGCAAGGACACGGAATACGCGAAAAGCGAAGTCGGGGATATGGTGAAAAGCTACAACAATCTTTTCTCGCAGGCTGCGCAAATGACGAACGACCCGAAAGCGCAGAATCTGGCTTCGAAAATGATAAACGTATCTAAGACATACTCAGGCTCGTTGTCAAGCATCGGCATCGGTTTTGACAGAGACGGACAAATGACTATCGACTCCAAAAAGCTAAACGAAGCGGCGGAAAACGGAAAGCTTGAAAAGTTTTTCACTGAAAACAGCGGCAAAAACTACGGCTTCACAAATCAACTCTCAAGGCTTGCAGATAATGTGTCAAATAATACTTCTAACTTTGTTAGCAAAAATGAGCTCGGAAACAGCCTAACTGAGAACTTCGCTTACAACAGCTTTGGCGGCATGATGCAGTATAACGCTTCAAGCATTGGCTTGCTGTTCGACTACTCATATTAACGCAGCAATCGGAAACAGATATTTCACACTGCACCCCGCAAGGCTATAACACCTCGCGGGGTGCAGAATTTGCTTGACACCAACAATAGGGTGCAATATACTGAACGCAGATGTTACCCAGACCCCATTGTTAATTGTTAACTGTTAATTGTTAATTGAAATAAGCCCTCGTAGCTCAGGGGATAGAGCGACCGCCTCCTAAGCGGTAGGTCGCGCGTTCGATTCGCGCCGAGGGTGCCAAAAACGCTGAATCTGCAAGGGTTTGGCGTTTTATATGTATGCTGGGCGGCGAGCAATCAGTGTTTTTGAATCGTAAGGCTGATATTGCATATTATACGGTTTGCCCAACTTTTTTTTCCAGTTGATTTAAGCTGCGATTTCGTTTATGCAGGTTTGTAGGTTCAAGCAGATTCGTTCTTAATGAACTCATGGCACCGTTTATCAACAAATGCAAGCGTCGGATCAACGCGCGCCTCATACCGCTCAAACCATCTTACTGCTTCAATGCACTCTTTTTTCAAGCTACCGTCGCCGATAGCAGCGATCAACGCCCTAGCCTTTGCAGAAAGCGCGCGGCGGAAAGGGCAGGTTTTCAGAAAATCGTACCGAATGTCGAAGCTAGCGAAGTTGAACCTAGCGCGCATGTCTTCATGACGTTCATAGTAGAGGGCGGCGCCGTTGTCCCATAGCGGCGCAAAGCCGGTTATCGTCTGCGTCGCGTTGTCCATAGAGAAGCCCCAGTTGTTAAGATGCCTGTCGCCGTTTTCTATGATGTGGTCGAAGAAACACATCTCATAAAACGGGGCAAGGTCGTCAAAATCTTTCTGCATATGCTCAAGCGCGACCTGCATGGAAATATACCTTACGCCCGGTTCCTTAAAGCTCAGATACCGGCTTGCGGTGAGAAGCCCCCGTTCCTTTGTCGTAAACAGTTTTGATATCGACACAGGCTTATCGTCACGGGATTCAAGATGGTAGGGAATTGTATTGATGCCGATTCTCTTTGCGATTATATATGCAACAACCTCTGCAAACGGTTCTAACCCTGCATTGGAGTAACCTTCCGTGCCGCCCTTGCATAGTATGATGTCATCGGTGGAAATGCGGTGCCAGTATTTGGGAAGCATGCCTTCCGTGGTTATCTCGGGCGTTGAAAGGTGACGCGAGATATTGCTGGGGATTCCTGTAAAGGCAATCCAGCCAAGAGCCTCGTCGAAAGGGTTGTCGTACAGGTTGATTGCGTCGAAATCTAAGCATTCGGACTCCTCCTGAATCCAGAAAGCGTCATTCAAACTCATACCGTGAGAGTAGCAGAGGACGTCGAAATGGTTCTGCAGATTGATAGCCGATAGGACCGCTTCCATGTGGTGACGGTTGACCGGGATCACACGGCGTTCGACCCAATCACTGATTCTTGCCGTTGTGACATCACCGCTTCGCAAGTCGATTGGCAGCAGCGGTGGTTGGTCAACAGAGAGTACATTGTATTGATCTCCGATATCAGTAAATTCATGTTCAAATGTTAAAACTCTGTTTTGTGAGTTCATCAAGCAGTATCGCGCCATTTCGTGGCACCCCCATATCACTTTTATTATACTTTATTGTCATGCTATTGGCAATCATGTTCTGCAAATGCTCACTATTTTACCGCCCTGCTATGTAGCCAAAGGAGGCACTGATTGCTCAACACCGCTAATTAAGACTGTATCGGGAGCGGCGTCAGTCGTTGAAGTAGCCCATGTGGCATATGTTCCTTTCGGCGGGCATAAGAAAAAGAGCAGCATTTCGGCTGCTCCCGGTTAGGGCGTTATAAATTGAAATTTGCTTGTGGACTTAGGAAAGCATGTGATAGAATTTCAAAGAAGAAAATGTGAAGGGATATGCTATGAGCTACACGCATCCGCCAATTACGGGCAAAATGCCGACGCACGTATTGCCTGAAGGGACAGCCCTAGTGCTAGAGGGAGGCGGAACCCGCGGGTTTTACAGTGCCGGGGTCTTTGAAGCGTTCATGGATGCGGGAATCATGTTCCCGTATATAATCGGCGTTTCCGCCGGTTCCGCCAACGCATTGTCATATGTGTCAGGGCAACCTGGCAGGAACAGGCAAATCGTAGAACACTATGTCAGCGATCCCAGATATGTCAGCAAGCGCAACTTATTTCGGCATCGCTCTCTGTTCGGCATGGAGTTTGTGTTCCATGAAATACCGCAGAAGCACATCTTCTGGGATTGGGAGATGTTCAGCAAGCAAGAAATCCGCTTCCTGACAGGTGCGATCGACTGCGAAACAGGGCAGACTGTTTGGTTTGAAAAACGTGACCTGACGCCGCAAATCGAAGCTGTGATGGCGTCCTGCTCGATTCCGTTTGTTTCACCAATCGCGCGATTCAAAGGATACAGCCTGCTGGACGGCGGCGTATCAGACCCGATTCCAATTGAAAAGTCTGTTTCGGATGGCAACAGCTTTCATGTGATCGTGCTGACGCAAAACAGCGGGTATCGTAAAGAGGCGTTTACTCACAAACCTCTGTTGACCGTGTTTTACCGCAAGTACCCAAAATTCATTGATGCTATGCTGCACCGACACGAGGCATATAACAGGCAGTTGGATTTGTGCGAGCGTTTGGAACGCGAAGGGAAAGCTATCATCATCAGGCCACTGAAACCGTTGCAGGCAGGAAGATCGGATTCAGACAGGCAAAAGCTGCTCGCGTTATACGACGAGGGGCATGAGGAAGGCGCCTCAGCGCTTGAAGCAATCCTAAACACGAGAGGAATACCGCCAGCATTATCTTGACAAGAATCCGAACGGGTATTGCCATGTCGATATCAACAAGATACGCGAGGAGGACAAAAAGTGAGAAAGCCTAAGGAAGAACGATTGAAAGAGTTGACGCCCTTGCAGTATGAAGTAACACAGAACGCTGCGACCGAGCGCCCGTTCAGTGGGGAGTATGTTGCATTGATGGGACATTAGGTATGATGGAACAGAAAGACTATCTGATTGGGCATATGGAGGATTTGGCGGATAAGGCTGTCAAGGCAGGATGCGCCGCGTCCCGGTTTCTCACTCCTGCAGAAGCCCAGCGCGTCGCCGAGTATTTCAAACATAGGCGTGTTAAGCTATTGTTCGACGGTGGGTTTGACAACGCTGAACGAGTCCGCGCAGTGTTCCTAAACTCTGAATGGGGCGACTATGACAAGGAAAACCTGTTCTCAGCGTTGAGAATCGAATATCGCCCACAGGATACATTGGGGCACCGCGACGTCTTGGGCGCGCTGATGGCTCTTGGCATCGAGCGAGATACGATCGGAGATATAGTCAGTGAAGATAACAGCGCTACGCTGATATGCTTGCCGGATATGAGCAAATTCATCGCAGAGAACCTCGCCAAAGCGGGTCGTGTAGGGGTCAAGATAACCGAAATCAGTTTGGATGAAATACCGAAAAGGGAAGAAGAATTAAACGTCAAAACCGACACCGTTGCATCACTAAGGCTGGATGCGGTGTTGTCAGCGGCGTTTGGATTGTCAAGATCAAAAACATCCGAGCTTATATCCGCCGGTCGCGTTAGCCTTGATCACCTGCTTTGTCAGCAACCTGCTAAGGAGCTTACTGAAGGAGCGCTTATATCTGTACGTGGGCTTGGTCGCGCCAAACTGCTGGAAGTCGGCGGCGTATCGAGAAAAGGCAGGATATTTGTGCGGATAGGATTGTATGGGCGGTAGTGTGATTTTGGTGAATTTTTGTCACAACTGCCTTGTACTATCAGGGCAGTTGGCGTATTATGACTATAATGCGATGTTATTGGAAACGGTAAAATATGGTTATAAAGATAGGTTTCAATCCAAACTTATATTCGGACGTTAAGAACGCACTAGCGCTCAATATAAGCGAGGAAAGGATTCAACAAATCATGAATAGACTTGATCTACCTCTTTATCACAGGTTGGTTACGTTTGTCGATCGGCTTGAGTTCATTGAGCAGCTTAAGCTAGTTAAAAACGAAGCTATAAATAATGCATTCAGATTCAACAGTATTGAAGTAAATGGTATTGATAACGACATTGACGCGCTGAGAATTTATTTGATACTAACCTGTATAGACATTTTTTCACATAAAAAGGGACATCAGAATTTCGATGTATGGCTTGTCAATAATTGTAATGATTTTTGTAAAGACACCATTAGTGAATCAAAATCATTTCGCGAATCCAATGCGTCTGAAATATCAATTATTCTGCGGAACTTACTTTGTGTATCAGTTGTTTCTGTCAGTTATTTCGCCGCTAAGCAGCAGTTCGGGCAAGCGAATCCACACTGGTGTGAGAAATGATTAGCTTGTGGACACATGACAGCCTGTGGTAAAATCACAGGCAAGACAGGTGAAAGGTAACTAATGCTCTTATGGAACAGGAATTTGGCCGGGAAAGAAACAATATGATCGAAGCGCACCTGAAAACGAGGGGCATCATGTCGGCTTCCGTTTTGGATGCAATGTATAACGTGCCGCGACACCTGTTTGTCCCGGAAAACCTGCGCAGCCACGCTTACGACGATTCGCCGCTGCCGATTGGGTTGGGGCAGACAATATCGCAGCCATACATCGTGGCGTTTATGACGGAGCAGCTTGAAATCGTCCCAGGCATTAAAATACTTGAAATCGGGACGGGATCCGGGTATCAGGCGGCTGTCCTCGCTTATCTCGGGTGCAGGGTATATTCAATCGAAGTGCTAGAGGAGCTTGCCGTCGGCGCAAGGAACACCCTATCCGGACTTGGGTTTGGCAATGTGAACGTGAAACACGGCGACGGCTACATCGGCTGGGCATCAGATGCCCCATTCGATGCGATCATAGTCACCGCAGCGCCTGAAACGGTACCGGGAGAACTGATCGATCAATTGAGCGAAAAGGGGAAAATGCTGATACCTGTTGGGGAAAACCAATAGGTTCAATGGCTGAAGCGGATCACTTCCACTGAAACGGAGATGTACTTTTCCGACTTTCCCATTGTTTTGATTAAACCTTGGCGATTCCTTCAGAGAGCTTCCTAGCACGTCTAACCATTATCATCAAACGAGTTTTCATCCTCATAACCATCCGCATATTCGTTTTCTTCAATGAAACTGGATTTGTTTTGATATAGCTTTGCCCACTTAAGAGCAGACTTTAGCTTTTTGTTGTATGCAATCAACATAGCTTCTGAATAACCAAGTGAGCCTGCTTTTCGCTCTTTCACAGTGCGGCTGATATCTCTCGCGGAAAACATACCGACTTTTTCCTTGAATATGCGACTCTGAAAGATTGCGTTGGTATTCTTGGTTAGAAACCAGATTCTTTATAGGAATCTGTTCAAAATGCACGTTTGGAATAAACATGCTATAGTCTTCCATCAGATTTCCTCCTTGACGGCAAACAACATTGCTTCGGCAACAGACTTTAGCCCAGTAAGCTCTTCTTCAAGTTTGAGACGGACACTTTTTGATATTTCCCTAAGGTTTGCTGTTGATTTTGTACGGTTTATTGAGCTTATCCATGAAGGGATTGTCAAGGCTAAGCTGAGCACCTCAGCATCAGGATCATAGACAGGCATGCTTTTCACAGATACAGACTGTGCATCTGAAACCCCGTGCTTTTCCGCCTTGATTCTTTTTGGAATGTTAACACGCGTGTCTGAGTAGTTTTGACTACTCACTAACAAATAAACACATATACGACGGATTTCTGTTGGCGGAAGCCTTGAAAGGCTAATAATGTTTTCTTGCGAAATTTTTACTCTGCCAGACATTACGTTCTGGAGCAGTTGTGGCTCAAATTTTGAAATGACATCGAGTGATTTAGTGTAATCGCTGTATTTTGAAATGGAGGCTGGGGATAGATGATATTCTTTCCCGAGACGCTCTCGCGTTCTGATATACGATTCGTCATAAAGTGGTTCGGTATACATTTTAGACCTAGCCTCTTTTCTGACGTATTGATTTGTTCCGACAGCATTGTGGGCGCCAATAATTTTCTCCATCTCGTATCTTTTCCCTATTAAGTACCGCCTGGCTTCAATAGTAATGTTTCTTCGGCCAAGCTGATTAGCACAAATCCATGCAATAGCCTCCTCGCGGCTTTTTATGAAAACGTACAATATTTTGAAAGAGATTTGCAAGCGCGTACAGATTTCATAGCGGTTATGACCATCAAGGATTGTTTTATTCCATACGCAGAGGGCTTCCCGGCACCCATCGTTAATTATGTTTTCTTCAAGCTGCTTCCGCTCTGATTGCGACAACGGGGGAATAAGATGCCTGAATTCTTCATCAATTTTCAGTGTATAAATGTTGTCCTCAGCCATATCTTATCCTTATTTCCCGCAAGCGTTACAAAATTCCGCAAGACTGAACTGAACAATGCCTTCGTTTTGAACTAGTTCACCATATAACCGGTATATATGGTTGTCATGCAAGTAGCCGCACATACTAAGCAGATTTCGCAGCAAGCACTTGCTGGTTATTTCAAACGATTGCTTGTCGTATAATCTCGCTTTTGGAAGGCGGTATGCTCTCAAATCAGAGCGGTCGCATCGCATTATTGCTATCGTATGATCTTCCGGATTGACAAGCAGGAGTACATATTCAGGATCGCCTAAAAATCGAAGAGTTCTTTTGTGTATTCTTATCCTATCTCTCTTGAAATCAATTGTAATGACAGGGCTCAAAGAAGTTTTGCTGACCATTGTGTCCTCCTTGGCTGATGTTCACCCCAAAACAGTAGGCGGCTTATGCTCATTGTTGTCTTTTACGCTGAAAATAGTGTATCCCCTAAAAACATCCACCTGAAACCGCTTACGGTGTTCATCGACAGGTAATCCAAACTGATTCTGCCATTCTGAAGGAAAAACAGGAGTGCGTGAATGCTTCAATTTATCGTCATCGCAAGCAACCCGTTTATAAACCTCTGTCGCAGTGAGGTCGAATGTGAACAGATATTCATTGTCGCTCCGAATCAGGTTGCCAAGCAGTTTATAACGGTAATCGGGGTTCCATCTCATCAGTTCCATTATCTTCGCAAAGAAAACACGGCAAGTTATTTGTTTTGGTTTCCTTTTCAATCCTTTTGAGCACCAGATAAATGAGTCCTTTTCATCCTCGCTGCTTGGGCGCACTAATAGCTTAAGCTCATGCGGGTTTACAAGTATTTGGACGTAATCCACACCGGGAAAGCGATTCAGACATGCTGTGTTTAATGAAATCTTTTGGGTATTGAAGGTGATGGAGGGTTCCCGGGTATGTGCGAAGAATTCACCGCGTACAACTTGATACCCGTCATAACTAAATTCGCTGTCATAGATGATTTCTTCGTCTGGCGCTAGTTTTATGTCCAATTGCCGCTTTACTTTCGGAGCATTGTCTATGTCGGCAATGCTATATCCTGTTTCCAACCGATGCCCCCCCTTTTTCTATTTCATTGATTATCTTATCTATACTTCTAGCTATGGTGTCGGAACTGCTAATGTTCAATCCTTGCGAATCGTTGTAAGGCTGAGCTTCCACAGCTACATTCCACGTCCCGTCACGACCGATATTTGCCAACTCGCGAGCCTGAGCATGACGATAGTAATTATAGCCGAAATTTCCTGCCCAAGAGAGGGGAAACACGGCAACGTCTTTCATAGGACCTGTTACAAGGGGATGCACATTATCTGTAAAGTACCCATCCGCTGTTGCATCGGGGATGAATATTTCTGTTTCCGACATGTCGAAGACAAGTATGGACTCATTTTCTTTTTGCTTTCGCACACCACGCACCCGATACCTGCATTCAGGATTCCATTCAAACAACCTATAAAGCGTACCCAAAAATGCAGCCCCGCTAATTGTTCGGGGACAGAAGTTATCATCGCTTATCTTCATCCACTGGACAGCATTTCGGCTTTCCTTTGAACTCGGGCGTACAGCGAGTAATTGCTTGCCTGGGTGGACAAGCATCTCTATGTGGAACACTTTGTCAAACTTGCGGGTACACTCAGTACTGAACCAAAGAAGGTCAGTTGAGAAAGTTACGCATATTTTGTGTGCGGTATCAAAGAATTGCGAACGCGCTATCTCAAAACCGCGCAGGTCGAAATCTCCTGAGTTCGCTTCAATCTCTAAATCGCTTGGTTGAGCATTCGCAGCAGGCTCATCATATACGCTAGCTGAAGCTGAATGGTAGTCGTCTGCGCTAAAAGCGGCCCACCGAGGGTTGATTGAAACAAACCCCATTAAGGCGCCTTCGGTAATAACTTTAAGCTCCGGCAATATTCCTTTATTTCCATATTTTGCATTGCTTATCAGCCGTTGGACAGCAATAAAGTCATCCCTTGAAACAATAGCCTCATGATGTTCCCGTTTTATGTATTGGTTTTTATCCAGTCGATTCTTTTTTGACTTATGATCCAGAAAATTCGGCGTCCACGTTTTCCTTGCTAGGATGTCACCGCAATGCCTTTCGTTCTGTAGGATTTGCAGTATTGAGTTTGGAGACCATGAAGTGTTGTTCTTCTTGGTTTTACGACAAAGGTTCGTAAATGTTTCAGCTATTTGCTGGCAAGTGTACCCATAAAGGTACATAAAGAAAGCGAGCCTGACGGTTTTTGCCTCTTCCTCGTTCTTTATTAGGTTTCCATCCTCGTCATGATCATAGCCAAGTAGGGGAGGTGTTAAGAATATCCCGCGGCGAAACCTCATTTCGATCGAAGCATTCATTATTTCACTTTTGTTGCGCGACTCCTCCTGTGCCATTGTTGACATGAACGACAAAGCCATTTCGCTTCTGCTGTCAAGCGTGTACAGGTTTTCTGTTTCGAAGAATATGCCGACCGGGGGCTTCAATGCTGCAAACATACGAGCATGGCCAATACAGTCAAGATTATTACGCGCAAACCGGGCAACTGTTTTGGTCACGATTAAGTCTATTTTTCCAGCTAGGCAGTCATCAACCATTTTTTGGAAAGCTATTCGGTTTTTCACAGAAGTTCCTGAGATGCCTTCATCGGCATAAATCTCTGTCAGGACCCACCCTTCATGGCGGTTGATCATATCAGTATAATGGTTTTTCTGTAATTCGTATGAAGAAGTCTGCCGGGGGTCGTCTGTCGAAACGCGAGCGTAAATCGCGACGCGTTTTTCGCTACGGTCTTCATAGAAGTTAACCTGAGGTATTGCGGGAATAACATCGATATCTTCTTGACTAGAGCCTTGATACCGATCACGGATTTTATCCTTGATTTTTTCTGCGCGTTTATTTGGAGATTCAGTTTCCAGCATAATAACCTCCCTGTGAACTGCGTCGAACACAGCAACTATAAGGCTTTTGATGTGGAAAAGGAAATAACCGGAGGGAATAATATATACCCATGGTTATTTTTTTAAGTATTTTCATTATTACCTTGACTGAAAAAGTGACTTCTACGAAGCGCTATTTTAACTGCAGCAACAACTTCATAAATCAAGCGTCGCTCATAATTGTCGCAATCTTCCATGATGCGAGTTATTTCAGAGTAGTATTCGGCTTGATCATAGGTCTGGTTGCCAATCAAGAAAGTGTCAACTGTAACACCGAGCGCATTTGCGATCAATACCAGAGTTGTGAGGCTGACCTTTTTTCGTGCAGTTTCGATATGGCTTATGTAGGGTACTGACATATCGATATGCTCAGCAAGCTTAGCTTGGGACATTTTCTTCATTTTACGGACAATTTTTATCCTTTGACCAATGGTTTTGTAATCGAGTGACATAATTGCAC
>Ga0099364_10011370_pt1 | contig 12166 bp, 10 predicted proteins | sample TergutTh196P3_FD_73070 | JGI IMG/M metagenome (GOLD analysis project Ga0099364, IMG submission 73070) | Microcerotermes parvus P3 segment gut microbial communities from Pointe-Noire, Republic of the Congo - Th196 P3 | ecosystem: Host-associated > Arthropoda: Insects > Digestive system > Gut ...
TATTTGGCAAGCAGAGGATATGAAGGAAATTCTTACAGAAGAGTATTTTGCAAGTATAGAAATCAAGGACAAGGAAGCGCATCAGAAACTCAAGGAGGTTCTGAAAAATCTTGATGAAGAAGACAACCCGGTGGTAGTAATCGCGAAATTAAAATAAATATTATGACCAATCATTTACCATTTCGCCGTAGAGTTTTTAACTGCGTAATATGGCATGCCTTTATTTGCGTTGTTTCCTTGTACGCTGTGTGTTGTACTGAAGAAAAGCCACAGGGGAAATATCCTGTTATTGACGTTGCAAATGACGTTGTTAGCAATAATTATCAAAGACTTTATTGTTCCGATTTTTTTTCGTCAATAGAACTTATTCCTTTGGAAACAAAGAAAGAAAGCATACTATCCACCAGACATGAATGGGTTATCTTAAACGACAGTTTAATTTTTGTGCGAAATAGCAATAATGTTATTTATGTTTTTGACCGTTCTGGAAAGTTCCTGAATCAAATAGGTAACATAGGAAGAGGTCCCGGAGAGTACCCAATGTTAACAGACTTTTTTTTAAATACAGACAAGCCTACTGTATTTCTTACCGACACACGCTTTATTTTAGAATATGAGTATAATGGAAAATTCATTCGTTCCTATCGGAAACCATTTTTAGGTGATGCTCCAATCGCCGAGTGTTTTTATGTAAGCGATAATTTATTTGTCGGAAAGATCTGTTATAATGGAAAAAATGAGCACAATTATTGTTTATTCGACCATGACGGCAATATTGTAAAATATTTTCCAAACTTCATTTTTTATGACAAGGTTGGAAACTATTCCAGTAGTCTTGAACGTGCATTAAAACCAATTCGGGTTTATGATCATATATATTTGAAGGACAACCTAAATGATACACTATACGTTCTCTCAAATATGAAGATGATGCCTGCGTATATATTTAATTTAGGTAAATACTCAATCCCTAAAAATCATTACAGTACTATGAACTTTAATCCTTTTGAGAGTATTATGGTTTTAAATATTATGGCAACTCAAAAATTCATTTTTTACGTTATGAATATTCCAAACAAATTTCCTCGACCAAAATCACCTCCAAGATATGTTAGAACATTAAATACTACTGTATCAACAGAGTCTACAGTTTACGGTATTTTCAATATTGAACAAAATACCAATATACTGCTTGACACAGACCTACATCAACGAAAGGGGTTTGTAAATGATATAAATGGCGGTTTGCCATTCTTTTCCCTCTACTACGCAGGAAATAGAGAATTAGTAACTGTTTGGCAGTCAGATGATATGAAAGAAGCGCTTACGGAAGATTATTTTTCAAAACAGACAATCAAAGACCGGCAAGCGCATCAAAAACTCAAAGAGGTTCTGAAAAATCTTGATGAAGAAGACAACCCGGTGGTAGTAATAGCGAAATTAAAATAAACATTATGACCAATCATTTACCATTTCACCGTAGAGTTTTTAACTGCGTAATATGGCATGCCTCTATTTGCGTTGTTTCCTTGTACGCTGTGTGTTGTACTGAAGAAAAGCCACAGGGGGAATATCCTGTTATTGACGTTGCAAATGACGTTGTTAGCAACAATTATCAAAGAGCTTATTGTTCCGATTTTTTTTCGTCTATAGAACTTATTCCTTTGGAAACAAAGCAAGAATGTTTGATAAATAGTAGCATAGTCGCGGTTAACGATAGTTTTATTTTTATAGTCGGAGAACGTCAACTTTATGTTTTCGACCGTTCGGGAAATTTTCTGAATCAAATAGGAGAAATAGGAAGAGGTCCCGGAGAATATACGAGCGCAGCCGACTTTTTCTTTAATAATGACGGGGCTACTGTTTTTGTAGAAAATTATACTCAAATTTTGGAATATAAGTTTGATGGAAAGTTCATTCGCTCTATCCGGAAACCTGAACCTGATGACCCATTAACGAATTGTTTGTATGTCGGAGACAATATTTTTGTTGGTTCAGTAAGATATGATGGAAATAATGAATACAAATATTGTTTATTTGATGGAAATGGAGATATTATTGAATTTTTTCCTAACTACATTTTTTTTAACCGAATTAGACAATTTGCCTCAAGAGATGACCTGGCGCTACAACCTGTTCGGATATACAACCAAATATATTTAAAGGATTACGTAAATGATACAATATATGTCCTTGCTGACTCAAAACTGGAACCGGCTTATGTTTTTGATTTAGGCAAATATTCATATCCTAAAGAACTTCTTGAAGGTGTGGGACTTGGGGTGCCAGGTATGAATATACCTTATAATATCTTTTGGTTTACTCCCCGCTTTGTTGGGTCTACAAAATATTTTTTTTATGAATTATGGGTACCAAAAGTATTGCCCAGACCAAAGGGAAAACTAAAATATTGTAAAATTCGACATCAATATTTTCCGGACGACATACTTATTTTTGGTATTTTCGATAGGGAACAAAACGTTAATTTACTCCTTGATACAGATCAACATCATCAAAGAGGTATCATCAATGATATTGATGGCGGTCTACCAATATTTCCAAGGTATTATGCAGGAGACGGGGTAGTGGTAGATATATGGGAAGCAGAAGAAATGAAAGAAATGCTTACGGAAGAATATTTTTCAAAACAGACAATCAAAGACCGGCAAGCGCATCAAAAACTCAAAGAGGTTCTGAAAAATCTTGATGAAGAAGACAACCCGGTGGTAGTAATCGCGAAATTAAAATAAACATTATGACCAATCATTTAAAAAAAGCATTTTTTTTCATTTTTTTGAAACCTTTTTACATACCTTTAAAGGGAGTAATTGGGATATATAAAAAAAGGTAAGTTTTGTCAATTTACTTATTAAAAATCCCCGTAATTCACTTGAAAACAAGTTAGTTGAAGTTCTTTTCGCCACATATCTACAACTTGATTTCGGTCGTCGAGTATGAGTTCAATGAAGTATTTGCCGGCAATTTCAGTATCGAAAATTTCTCTTTTCATAGTGGCGTCCTTGCGGGAATCGTTGTCTTTCCGCATCCAAAGTTGATGATACGAAACGGAATGTTTTTCGAGAAAGCGAACGGTTGGACTGTGAAAACGCTCCGTACGTCCGGAAAGCAATAGAATTTTGTAGCCGTTATCATAGAAACTACGCAACAGATTTGCGACAGGCACATTCAATTCGTCTTCGTCGCAATGTGTTGCATCGTAAGGATTTCGGTTGCGTATCAGGGCAAGAGTACCATCAAGGTCGCAGATGACAGCCTTTGGTAAACTGACGTCTTGAGCAGTAGCCGACTTATAAATATCTACTTTCGGGCGTGGCGAAAAATCAAACTCTTTCTTCAAAACTTCCAATTCTTTTACAAATTTTTTTAGTACAGACCGGGGAATAAACTTGCCTGTATTTTGAAATCGTTTATCACAACGTTCGGCAAGCGTTGAATAATCAACATCGAAGACTTTGAACGATATATCGGCAAGATGGTTGAATCGTTCGATATAGTGATTGAGATACTCCTTGCGGCAATGTGTTGCATCAATCAAAACATTGCATCGCTTGAGCAGCAATTTCTCTATTGCAGCATCCGTCATTTCCGCAATCAGACGCTCTTCGTGATTCGACATGTTGTCCGTAGTAAACTGCATTGCACGAAAATCATCACGGCAAAGACGCATCCAGTTTTCTTCTGTGCGAAGAAAATAACGTGCAAAAGCGCTCTTCCCCGAACCGGGAGCCCCTATCAAAATCAAAATCTGTAATTCTTTTGCCATCCTAAAACCTGAAACTTGAAACCTGAAACTTGAAACTTTCACAATCTAATATCCAACGTAGATTCAACCTGTTCGCCCATAATACGGTCGAAAATAAGGTTTTTCAAGAGATAATTTTCTTTATCTATCTCTTCATATTTTACCTTAAGCAATTCCCAATTGAGCATCCAGTCGTTTATCGAACAGTCTAATTTGCGGGAAATTTTCCGTCGTTCAAAGTAATGTTCGTATTTAGTCTGAAAATCAACTCCGTATATCAATACTAAATACTGATTATTCCTTACTTTTAGAGCAGGCGCGATATCTTTTATGAACGCCTCTCGCGGTTTAATCACTATGCCTTCTTCGCTTTCCGCTTCCAATTGCGCAAACCAGTCGTATACCGTTTGAATAGAACGATTCAGTTCATCTTCGTTTCCAATCGGTAAATTCAAACACTCGTCATCGTTGATTTCGCGGTAACTCAAATTGTCGTTCACAATCAATTCCGAACCATCGGCGAATACTTTTTTCAGAATATTGAACGGTTTGAAATATATGTTGCCCGCCCGCCCGAAATGTTTCAGCTGAACTGCGTATAAATCAATATATTTCTTGTATTTCTCAAGTTCGAGTATTCTGAATGTAGACAACGAATCATACTGACGAACAATATGCGCCGGAAAATGCTCTTTGACTTCCTTATTTGTATGATTTGCCTTGTAGTCCATATATTTGAGGTATGGCTCCGACTGTTTTACAGCATCAATTTTTTCATATAAACAAGATTTCGACAAATATTCATAATGATTTTGATGCACATTCAGATATCCACCAAACTCATTATCTATCAAACTTTTCCCCATAGCGCTCCATGGCATCATTTCGCTTTGGACTATAACCATTTGCAGATTAGTCCAGTCGAAACGACTGTACAGGTCGCTACACGCTTGTCGGGCTTCCTGTTCAAGTTCATTTTGAAGCAAACGATAACCGTTGCGCGACACAAAATATGTCTGGTTAACGTCCTTTTGCAGATATATATCGCAATAGGAGCCCATATATTTTCGCTGCACAACAATCTCGCCTACTCCCTTCTCAAAATAATATCGTATACCTTCGTAAATACTTTCTATTTCATTACGTTGCAACGATCTCGGAGCTGGAGATATTGTCGGCGAAAAAGCATTGACTTTGTTTTCACAAAACCTGTCAATCCTGTTTTTCAGTTTTCTTAAATCTAACATCAATGCAAAGGTACAAAAAAAAATCGAATAAAAAAATTTTTTTTTATTTTTTATTTTTTTTCACTATTTTTGCATCTGAAATGGGTAAACTTATAGTGATTACCGGTCCGACAGCTGTCGGCAAAACCTCTTTTGCCATTTCGATGGCAAAAGATTTGAATACAGAAATTATTTCGTGCGATTCGCGGCAGATGTACCGTGAAATGCGCATTGGCACCGCTGTGCCTGCCGATGAAGAATTAGCTGCGGTTAAGCATCATTTCATCGGAAACCTTTCTATACACGATTATTATAATGTAAGCATGTTTGAGCAGGAATGTCTGCAATTGCTTGATAATTTGTTTCTTAAATATGAAACAGTAATAATGACAGGCGGTTCCGGTCTTTATATAGACGCCGTTTGCAGGGGTATTGACGATTTTCCTTCCGTAGATGCGGAAATACGCAAAACCGTAACAGGTTGGTTTGAAACGGAAGGAATTGAATATTTGCGGCGACAACTAAAGATGCTCGACCCCGAACATTACGCAAAAGTAGACTTGCGCAACCATAAACGTATAATGAAAGCCATTGAGATATGTCTGCAAACGGGAAATCCATATTCGTCGTTCCTGACTGCCCAAGAACGAAAACGCCCGTTTGAAATCGAAAAGATTCTGCTAAATCGTCCACGTGAAGAATTGTTTGAGCGTATAAACCGCCGTACAACTATGATGATGGAGCTGGGCTTGCTTGAAGAAGCCCAAAAACTTTATCCATACCGACGTTTAAACGCGCTAAATACCGTTGGCTACAAAGAACTGTTTGAATATATGGACGGATGCCACGATTTATACAAAGCCGTAGAACTTATCCAACGCAATACACGTAGATACGCAAAACGGCAAATGACATGGTTTGCAACCAGACAGTAGTGAGTCTTTTTTGCAGTTTTCCCGAAAATTTTGAGGATTTATTCCGATTTAATTACTTCGGCAGGATTGATTTTCGAGATACGCCAAACTTTATTGAAAATGGTAATTATTATTATTAAAATCATCACTGCCAAAATTATAAAATATAAGTCAAATCTCAAAACATATCTTACCGATACATCGATGTTCAAACTCATTAATGAAATGACTCCCTTCATCAACAATGAGGCAAACAGCCACGCAATAATCAATACAATAAAATAACTTTTGCCAAACAGTACGAAAATATCCCACTTCGCGGCGCCGTTCACTTTACGGATAGCAACTTCGCGGCGCCGGCTTTCTGCTTCCATTGCTATTGAGGAATATACGCCAAACATGCTCAATAACAACGCAATACAGGTTAATATGCCGGCAACTTCAGTCACGCCCGCCATATCATCCCGAATACTCTTTTCTTTGAGCGTTTTGATGGTAAAAGCAGGTATTATCTTGCTGTATTCTTCGGTTTGTTGACGAAGTTCGGCAACTGCGCCTTCAAAGTTGTGTGGGTTGATTTTAAGATATATCTCTTGTAAAAGGTCTTCCCCGCCAGAAATGAAACACGATGGATTGCTGTCTCTGCCAACATGGATATGCACTGGAATTCTTTCGCAGATGCCGCAAATGGTGTAAAGATTATTGTCGCCTTCTATTTCGATAGTTTGTCCCACCAAATTTTCACCGCCGAGCATCTCTGCAAGTTTTTGGTCAATAGCTACTACTCCCGGTTCGCCTAAATGTGGAAAACGTCCCTCAAGCATACGAACCATAAAAAAATCAAAATACTGTCCGTCGACATAGAATACATTTGTTGCTATATTCGGCATATTCTCCACAGGATGAACCATAAACCTGCTGTAACTGTTGAAACGTGTTGAGGCAATTACATCAGCATCAGACAATACCTCGCGTATCACTCTGTCGGGCAATTCGCGATCTATAACTCGCAGTATTTCGGGATTCATCATCACAATTTCCCGTTTCTCCTGATTGCTCAAACCCGGATAAGCCGAAGAAAAGAATTTATTGATTTGCAGAAGCATCCACGTTGAGAAAATAACCATCGAAACAGATATGAACATCTGGACGCCAATAAAAAACAAACGTTTGCGCGAAGAGGGTTTCGATGTGAGAGACGATAAAAGTCCCATACGTTCAATTCGCCCTACTACAGGCTGGCACATCAATAAAGCCAATACAATACTCCAAGCGAAATAAAAAATGAAATTACTTACCACCCTGTTCAATTCTATTTGTTCTATGTTCGTTTCGTTAAACATATTGACCATGAAAAGACATAACGGAAACGAAATGATAGCGGCAAGAGCCATAGCAATAAATACTTCGGTAAAGAACAACATGAACAGGTTAAACGCACTGCTGCCATAAACTTTTCTGATACCGCACTCCTTTGTACGTCGATAAAACCGACTCAAAGTATAGGATATGTAGTTAAAAAGCGCAACTATTAAAAGTATACTCCCTATCAAGAGTATAAAAAACTTCGTGATAACAAAAAAGGCAACTTTGCCTGATGTATCTAAATCCATCGAGAGTGCACTTAAGAAATCCTGCGAACCATCCGGATTAACAGTTTCAACTTTTCCAATTCTATCTCTAAAGTCCGATATTGAGGCGTTTTCATACAATTTTACTATCAAACGAACATTGCTTTTTGTCAACGTTGGGTCATTCAACTTATAAAAGTCGGCGCCCGGCCAAATTAATCCATGGGAGTTGACCAAGCCCAAAATCGTCCATATTTCGTGGTTGATATAAACCGTTTTGCCCAAAGGAGATTCACTGCCAAACATTTTTTGCGCATATTTGATATCAATCACTAATCCTTGCTCCATTCCTGCAGGAATGTACCCTGCAATAAGATCGACTGAAAAAAAATGGAAATAGTTATGACTTACAGCCATCACTTCCGCATGATATTTCGGCGAAACAGCATCATCGCCTGTCGAAAGGTATTCGCGTCGAGGGAAAATAAACCAAACAGACTGTTCGATTTGAGGAATCTGCTGCGATATTTGATCGACGAGTTGGAATGGTATTTCCTTCGGACGAATTTGGAACGACCGTTCCCTTCCCGGGAAGTTGTTACCACCATGACCGATATCATTATTCAATGTCATCCAAAAAACAAAACAGACAAATCCAACGACTAACCCCATGATATTGAATATCGTTTGGATTTTAAACTTCCACATATTGCGGAAAGCGATTTTTAAATAGTTAAGAAACATGATTATTTTGGGTATTATTGTTTTTTGCAATTTCAGACTTGTAATATCTGGATAAAAATTCGTATATCACCATTTCATGTAAGCGATTTTTAGAACGAAACCAACGATTCATGGTCATATGGATGATGCTTGTAAGCAATGAATTTAGCGAGACTTTAAGTTCTATTACGGTGATTTTTTTCGCTATTGGAACAATAGCCTGCATTCTGGCTTTTATGACTTTTACGGTTTCGACAACATCGTTTTCCCACAACATAGCGTTTTCAATTTCTTTACGATTAGTACGAAATTTGTTGTCTAACTGTTTTTTAGCGTTATGATGCGTGAATCCAAACTCTTTTTTATAATTTACTGCCATCATATTTAACAATTCTTTTCGTTGTGGCAAATCAACAGCTCAAGTCTTACTCCCCACAAAATAATCCTCCTTTTCGCTGAAAAGAACGTTAAAGCTTGTCAAACTGCCGTATATGCGTGTAATGTACTGTTGCAGATTGACTTTATCTTCATCGTTGAGTACTTTGTGGCTGTTGATATTTTGCTCCAACACGCGCAGACGGTCGCGCACCATCACTATTTTGTGGAAAAATGTTTCGATGGGCATTTCCTTCGATTGAAGACCTGGTTTGCCGGGTTTCATTATTATAGTTCCGCCTTCCCATTTTTCGCCAAGCTCAACGCGATGTTCCAATCCGTTATATCGGTCGAGGATAAACTTCAACGCCTTCATTAACTCTTTTACGTTAAGGCGCGGCTCGTCAATGGGCATTTCATCGTTTTCTTCTAATATCTCGGCTTCAAAGTTCGATTTTACAAACTCTACTTCGCCGCCGCGAATAAAAATAACCTTGTAAGTCAATTGAGTGTTGCTACTTACAATACCCTCGCCATATTTGGGATGGTCAATCCGCGTGCCTACATTTAATTCTATGTCCATAAATATATCGTTTTTATTTTTTTACAAAAGTACAAATTTATTTTAACAATCGCAAATGCAATTTACCCATTCGGCGTCGAACTTTACATTATATTTTTTGTAAAATCTTATTGCCGGTTCGTTCCAATCGAGTATCTGCCACACTATGCCGTTCAAATTTTTTTCACGCGCTTCTTCGAGTAAACGTTCAAATATTTTGATACTATTTTAACGCTTACCCAACATTTTTTTTACTTTTTCCAATCCTTTACACAAAAAATCTACTTCTTCCCGCGTATTGTAGAACACCATCGAAGCGCGCACCGTTCCTTCTATCCCGAAACGCTGCATCAACGGTTGAGTACAATGCGTGCCGGTGCGTACCGCAATTCCCATCTTGTCGAGAATCATACCGGTATCGTAGGGATGAATGTTGGATAGCAAAAATGAAAATGTGGCTATTTTGTTTTCGGCTGTTCCCAAAAATCTTATTCCATCAATTTTCGACAATTCTTCACGTGCATAAAGCATCAGTTCATGCTCTACGGCAGCAATGTTGTCCATTCCGACAGTATTGATGTATTTTATTGCGCTTTCAAGTCCTACGGCGTCAATATAATTGGCGGTTCCGGCTTCAAATTTAAACGGCAGTTCGTTGTATGTTGTTTTTTCGAAACGCACACAATCGACCATATCGCCGCCGCCCTGCCATGGAGGCATCTCGTCTAATATTTCCTTTCGTCCGTAAAGCGCGCCAATGCCTGTGGGTCCGTATATTTTGTGTCCCGAAAATGCAAAAAAGTCACAACCAATATCCTGTACGTCAATTTTGCCATGCTGCACCGATTGTGCGCCGTCAATCAGCGTGTGTGCGCCTGCTTTGCGCGCCAATCCGACAATCTCCTTCACCGGATTTACCGTTCCCATCGTGTTTGAAACGTGTGTAACGGCGACTAATCTTGTTCTTTCGTTAAGCATTTTACGATACTCTTCCATTATCAGTTCGCCGCCGTCTGTGATCGGTATAACCCGAAGTCGTGCGCCTTTGCGGTCGCAGAGCATTTGCCACGGCACGATGTTGGAATGATGCTCCATCACCGAAACGATGATTTCGTCGCCGGGCTTGACAAAACGTTCGCCGTAGGAAAAAGCGACAAGGTTAATACCTGCCGTAACACCCGATGTGAAGATGATTTCCTGTGATAATTCAGCATTCAGGAAATCGCGTATCGTTCGTCGCGCGTTTTCGTAGGCTTCGGTAGCCTGCTCGCTCATATAATGCACGCCGCGGTGAATGTTTGCGTTACATTCCGCATACATTCGCGCCAGCGTGTCAATCACCGCCTGCGGCTTTTGAGTGGTGGCGCCGTTGTCCATGTAGACAAGTGGATTACCATATATTTCTTGTGCCAATATCGGAAAATCAGCGCGTATTTTTTGAATATCCATTTCTTTAAAATTCTTTATAATTCCTACCGGCGTAACTTATTATTCAATATAACGCCACAAAAATATGAAAAAAAAGGAAATTTTGTTTTGATTTTTCAAAATTTTATATAATTTTGCGAAAAATAATTTTTATAAAATCATATTTCCTTTAGTTATATAGTTAGATGATTTTTGATTGAAGTAAGAAACGTAATAGCATATAACAAATGTTTAATTGGTCAAAAAAATATAGCCGGCACATATTAAGGCGCTTTCGTCAAAGCGCTCTTATTCTTCTGTTTTCAGTTTTTTGTTCTCATTTGTTTGCACAGGTAGGCGGGGCAAAAACATACAGTTTTCTTGATCTGACGCCTTCTGCGCAAGTGGCGTCGCTTGGCGGAAAAATAAATGCTGTGCCGGGTTCTGACCCGTCGTTGGCGTTCTATAATCCGGGATTGTTGGACAGTACGTCAAATAAATCTCTGTCGCTCAACTTTGTCGATCTTTTTGCAGGCGTTGGTTTCGGATATGTGGCATATTCGCGCTCGTATGAAACCGTTGGCAATTTTGGAGCGGGTATACATTATATTAATTATGGTATTTTTACGGAAGCCGATGAATCAAGTTTGATAACAGGCGTCTTTACCGCTGCCGAATATGCCTTCAACCTTACATATTCGCGGTTTTTACCATGGTTTGACAGTACTTTGTTAGTTGGCGTGAATGTTAAGCCATTGTTATCGGTCTTTGAGCGTTACACCTCATATGGTTTGTTGGGCGATATAGGAGTTACATACCGGCATCCTAATCAACTTTTTACGGCGGCTATTGTATTGCGCAATATGGGCGGACAGATAAAACCATATTCCGACGGAGGTCGCGAGCCGGTTCCATTCGAGGTACAACTTGGTTTGTCGCAAAAACTGCAATATGCGCCGTTACGTTTTTCGATTGTTCTGCAACGCATGGAAACGCTGCGATTGGGACACAACAAGGTAAACCTCGACCCTGCGCCCGGACAAAATCCCGTTAGAGAAGATGACCTAAAAAGAGGATTCGATTTGGTACTCGATGAAACTTTGCGTCATATTGTGGTAGGCGTTGAATGTTTTCCTTTTCAGGGATTAGTACTGCGGGCGGGCTACAACTATAATCGCCGTCAGGAAATGAAAATCGAAACGCGACCGGCAATGGTTGGGTTCTCATGGGGATTAGGCGTTCAACTTTCGCGGTTTCATATCAACTATGCCCGTTCTATGTGGCATCTGGCTGGCGCTTCCGACCATATTTCCGTCAGCGTTAATTTTAATTGATTTTTTTTTCATTTTTCATCATAATTGTGTTGTTATTAAAAAAAAATATGTAATTTTGCAAAAAATATTGATTCATGACAAAGGAAGAGTTGATAGAATTGCTTCATGACCCTGATAAGACAGGTCCGGCAGTCGATGAGTTGAGTCGCATACTTGATGAATGTCCGTATTTTCACACGGCTCATCAGTTGTATATCAAGGGATTGCAACAAACGGATCAAAAGAATATGGAGCGCCAGTTGGGGGTTGCAGCGATAAGTGTACGCAATCGCGCTTTGTTGTACAATTATC
>Ga0099364_10011371_pt1 | contig 12166 bp, 15 predicted proteins | sample TergutTh196P3_FD_73070 | JGI IMG/M metagenome (GOLD analysis project Ga0099364, IMG submission 73070) | Microcerotermes parvus P3 segment gut microbial communities from Pointe-Noire, Republic of the Congo - Th196 P3 | ecosystem: Host-associated > Arthropoda: Insects > Digestive system > Gut ...
GTGCCGAGAAACATCATGCAGGCGGGAACACGCTCCGAGAAATAGCAGAAGTCCTCACCCGTCAGTATAGGCGCTTGCAGCGGGCATATGCCGTCGCTGCCGAGTAATGCCGTCCCTATCTTGAAGACGTCCGATACCATCTCGTCATCGTTCACGACCGGGCTGTAATCCAGCGTGTATTCCACGGACGCCGCGATGTGCGACATGTGCGCCAGGGACCGGATCACATCCTCTATTCGCCGGCGCAGAAAACGATGCGTTTCGCGGTCGGTGGTGCGAAGCGTGCCCCATAGATTGACTTCTCTCGCAATTACGTTATAAATCTCGGCCGCTTCTATACGCCCGAAAGAAAGCAGCACCGCCTTTTGAGGGTCGATCTCGCGGGTCAGTATCGATTGCAGGGATATTTGGATAAGCGCCGACATGTAAAGAGGGTCGCTGGTCAAGTGGGGCGTGGAGCCGTGACCGCCTTCCCCAGAGAGGCCGACGTGCAGTTTGTTTGTGTAAGCCGTAACCTTGCCCTTGTTTGTAAAAACCTGCCCGTATGGCAGGTATGGTATCCAGTGGACGCACAACATCCGCTCAATATTGAATTGTTCCAGGATACCGGCTTCGAGAAGGTATTTCGATCCGCCCTTTCCTTCATCGGCCGGCTGGAAAATGAAAACCACCGGGCGCGTCAGGTTCTTCCCGCGCTCCGACAGAAGCGTCGCCATCCCAAGTATGGAGGCCATGTGCGCGTCGTTTCCCTGCACGTGTGAAATACCCTCGTGATATGAGGAGAATGGCAGACCAGTTTCCTCTCTCACTTCGACCGCGTCAATCTCTACGCGCACAGCCAGAGCGCCTCCCGGCAAATCGCCGCCGATTCTCCCAATCACGCTGGTCGGCAGTCCGAAGCCCTTGATGACTTCCATGCCGGGCATCGCGGATAGCAGAGCCTCTATCTTACTGGACGTCATATGCTCATCAAGCCCCAGCTCGGGGAATTGGTGGAAACTCCTTCGCCATTCCACGAGGTCCTGCGCGATACGTTCAGCTTCGGTCAGTAGTTTTTCGCCCGTTTCGCGGACTTTTTTCATATCAGACAACGGCATGTTTTTTCATTCAATCCCGCCCGTTCATCCTTCCAGCCAGCGGCGAAAGGAGGCGGGCGCGCTCCAGGGTTCAATCCTCATCGACGACGCGAATATCCTTCCCTTGCACCAGCCGTCCACGCCGGATTTTTTGCTTTCGAGGCTCTCCTTTGTCTCCCAGCATTCATCGTCGGGGGAGAGAGACTTCAATGACAGGTTTAGAGAGGAATATCCCCACATCCATTCCTGCGAGCCGGATAGCAGCGGGTTCAGTTTTTTACGAAACGCCACGGTTTTTTGCGGGATGCCCGCGTTGACGGATTTGTAGACGCTGTTATACGGCAGTATCCCGAAGCCGCGCTCTTCCTCGCCGCTCGCGTGTCCCTTCGGGAGGGTTATCTTGTGCCCGAGTATCGGAGCGCCTCCGCCCTCCGCCAGCATGAACGATGAGCCGCTCGACGCGCGTTGAAGCATTGTCTTTATGTAGATGTTATTGGAAAATTCCGGTATCAACATGTAAGCCGCGCCGTGAGGGATATATACTCCATGAATGGGAACATTATGAAGGATGTTGCCCACCAGCGGCACTTCCACCACATTACAGCCCAGCGCCCGAAACAAATGCTCCGTCCCGTTCCCGCCCAGCGTGAGTGTTTCGTGCCGAACGACCGCGATATTTACCTTTCCGTCGTCGGATATGGGTTCGCAAAGCCGGGCCTGCGGTATCCAGTTTGGGCTGAGGTGGGCGATGGCGCTGAATATCGGCCAGTTTATTTTGTGTTCCATTTGCATTAATTGAATGGCTGCTGATTTTATGGGGAATACCGTCTGTTCCGCTTTATCGAAAAAGAGGTTGGAGATAGGGGGGGCGTCCCTTTCCATAGATTTCGGCAGGGAACCTATCGACAGTATTGTAAACAGCCTTCCCGCCTCCCTGTCTATCAACTCATACTCCCTGTCGTTCAGGACAGACCGGAATATCACCGTGCGTATGGCCGGGTTATCGTTCTTTTTCAGCGAGGATAACACTTCTTTGAGTGTCCGCGCCGTCAACGTCGAGGAGGTGTCGCCGTAAATGACCGGTACGACGTCGCATTCGAGCCACTCGGCCAAAAGACCGCATTCCCTAGGTACCTTTAAAGGGGAATCCTGAGACCATTTGCCTCCGAGGTTTGTGATTATGAGATTGATGCAATCGGGGGAGGCGGCCTGCTGGAAGAGCCATCTCAGGTTCGCCCGGCTGTCGCAGAGCGTTGGATCGAGAAGCGTTACAGGCTGCGAGCAGGTGAGCTGCAACAGGCGGAGGGAGAGTTCATCGACGTTTCCCAGGAATAGCCGCAATTTGTAGCCCATGCACTTGAGCGCGTTTGCTATGAGTACGCCGGTCATTATCTTTCCGGGTCGATGTTCGTCGGCTATAATCAGTCTAGGGAGAATCAATATTACGCCTCCTCACCCCACGAAAAAGTGACATAATAATATAGTTTACCACATTATAAGTGAGCGGGCAGACGGAGAATCAATATGCCTGATGCGCGCCTGAAATGAAATCAACTCTCGATGCCGCGCCGCGCCGGTATCCCTGAGTTGAAGTAGTGCTTTACGCTTCTCATCTCGGTAACGAGGTCCGCCGCGTCGAGCAATTCAGGCGCGGCGTTCCGTCCGGTCAGCACAAGCTCAGTCATATCACTCCGTTCCCGCAGCAGCGACGTCAAGTCGTCCCCCGTTATCAGGCCAAGGCTGCGCGCCACATTGATCTCGTCCAGTATCACGAGATCATAAGCGCCGCTCCTGAGCGCCTCTCCAGCTTCTTTCATGCCGCGGGACGCCATCGCCCTGTCCTCGTCGGAAGGTTTGCGCGTGATGAACCCGTTATTGCCGTATTGCCTGAAAACGAGGTTGTCCAGCTTCTCCAGAACGTTCTTCTCGCTGTAGTCCCCGCTCTTGAGAAACTGCGCGAAGTAAACCCGCAGGCCCGCCCCAAGCGCGCGAATGGCGAGTCCTATCGCGGCCGTCGTCTTGCCCTTGCCGTTCCCGGTGTATACCTGCACGCAGCCCTTGCTGAAAATGTCTTTTTTCACATCGTAGGACATATTATTTCAGTTGAAGCCGCGCCAATCATCCTGATAATTTTCAAGCGACAGCTCCGTGGGAATCCCGATGAAACGCCGGGTCTCGTCGAGTTCGAACGCGGCGAGAACGTTCAATATCTGGATGTCCGTCACGTTGTCGGTTTCGTAAGGAATGGAGAAACGCCTGAAGCCGAATTTTTCGGCGAAATAGGGGATACTTCTGCCGGAGCTGTTGTTTCGGTCCAGTTCGGTCTTGAGAGAATACAGAAACGCCTCGGGGTCGAACATGGGGTTTATGCTTGCCGCCACGAGTACCTTGCACTCGTCGACAAATATGGAACTTCGCCAAATCCCGCAGTTTGTGACCCCGGCTCCGAATATGTCGCCGGAGCCTTCCAGGCCATGCAAAACCCGCTCCATCTGCTCCGAGTACGCGAACACGATGGCAAATCCCCTGTGTTCCTGTGAGCCGGCGTACGGATGCATCAGGTTTTCCGGAACCAGCGTCCCCACCGGGCAGTCCTCGTCGTCCCACATGTAGAGCAATTCGCTCTCCATCATCATGGCAAGCGCCGCGACGTCGCCCAGGATATCGCTGAAAAGAGAATTGGTAGTTATAGGTTTAAAATCACATCTATACGGCACCCACGTTTCAATATCGAACTCCATGTCCTGGTTCCAATATGGAAGACGCGAAACGCCGCTGAAAATTCCCGGACGCCGGGCATCCTTATGAAACAAGCCTTTGCGTTGCCTTTGGCGTCTTGGCGAGGAGTTCGACAAGCTTATCCAGCAGGTCGTGCATCTCCGGTTTCGTTACTTGCGCTTCGGCGCCGATGCTGGCCGCCTTGCGCTTTATGTCCTCCGCCATAACGCTGGAGAAGACGATTATCGGTATGCGGGAGAGTTTTGGGTCCTCCTTTATCCTGCGCGTAAGCGTGAGGCCGTCCAGTTTGGGCATCTCGATGTCGGTGAGAAGGATGTCAAAGTCGTCGCCATCTTCCTGCAGCCTGTCCCATGCAGCCTTGCCGTGTCCGACAACTTCAAAGTTGTGAAAACCGCCGGTGATCAGCACATCCTGGATCAGCTTGCGGATGAGCGGCGAGTCCTCCGCCACTAGTATTTTGAAATCGTTGGGGTCTCCGAGAATATTTGGAATGTTTGCAGTAGCCTTGGGTTCCAGTTTGAACTGGTCGGCGAGTCCAGGGTTTACGACCTGCACGATGCGCTCGTAGTCCAGCAGCAGGATGTTGCGTCCCTCGCGCTTGATGACGTACAGCGAGTTTTCGCCCAGGAACGTGCCGGTTAAAGAGGCGTCCAGCTCGTCCGAGTTTATGCGGTATATCCTGTCGACGCCGTCCACGACGAAACCAAGCTTCATTTTGTTGAACTCCGCCACTATGAGTTTGGAGTTCTCCATCTCGACTCCCGGCGTTATGTTGAGATACACGCGCAAGTCGATGAGCGGGATGACCTCGCCTCGTATCGTAGTGATTCCCATCATGGCCGGGTGAGTTTGGGGCACGTCGCGCGCTCCCGGCCAGCGGAGAATCTCCCTGGTTTTGTCGACATTTATAGCGAAATATTGGTTGCCCAGCAGGAATACAACCACCTGCCATTCATTTGTTCCAACCTCAGTGAGAATTTTTTCATCCGCAATTTTTGCCATATCATTCACTCCCTCGCAGAGTCGCGTTAATTGGATAAAGTTAATATCGTAATTTTTCCCGCAACATTATTATAGTATAGGGTACAGTATAGGGCAAATTTGTGTAAAACGGCTAATATAAATTACCGGAAACCAGACAATTAAGATTGGCGGAACAGGAGAATTTTTGATTGGCCGCCTAGTTTCCGATCGGTTCCTCGTTAAGCTCCCTGAAATATTCGTCTGCTATAAATTCCGCGCTTTCCGCCCACATAACTGACTCCGTTTTTTGCAGTGCGTAATACGTCTTCGATACGACGAAATCATTATACGCCTGCTCGAAATCGCAGGATTTTTTCTCGGCAATCAGACGCGATACGTGTTCGATTTTCATTATGATATCTATGGTGATATCTTGCCCGCGATAGACGTATTTATTCTTCATAATTTTCTTTCATCAACATCCGAAGCCGTGACAATGCGTGTTCCGTATGAATCGACACCTGATCGTTCGGTTTGAAATAACTCAACTGTTGCAGCGCCATATCCTCCGTGTAAATATTCGCGACAAACAAAGCCAAGGTTCTCATGGTATTATCATTAGCGACGGGTCCCCATACAACATCATAGTCATGTTGCGTTCCGCCATTCAGCCTGTTTCTTTTTATCATATCCAGCCATCCATGATCAAGCCCGTCGAATCGTTTTATTCGCAAGCCGGGCGAGATATCCAGTACAAACTCGTAAACGTAACGTCCTCCGCCGTGCCGGATGAACATGTTTTGCGCCCATCGGACGGCTTGCTCCTTTAACGTCGTCATGTAAAATCCTCGGCCAAAATCGCGCTTATCCCTCGATTTTTTCAGATTCACATGCTGAAAAACCTGATTGGAGCCGTGAAATAACCTGATGTTTTTCATTTGGCCGCTCTTGACAGAACATCCTCGGCGAAGGAAATGCTTTCATCCAAACTCTGCGTATGGAGCGTATCGTATTGAGAACGGAGCAGATTGAAAATGTCATGCCGGCTGAACAGCTCGAACACGTCTTTCTCGTTCATGTTTTGTTTAAAAGAGTAACCTTCGACAGCGGTAACTATCATCAGGTTTTCATCTCTCTCTCTGCTCAAAACAACAACCTCCTTTTGAATCAGCTCGAAAAGATGACCTTATTATTCTACTCTCACTTTCTTCAAATCACCGCTGTTTTTAACAACGAAAAAGAACCCCCCGGCAGGCTGCTGTCAAATCCAGTTCGTATATTTCAAACCTTATTTTTCAGAAGGTACGAAATGATGTTGGTATCCAAAGCGAAAATTATCATAGATCAATATCCCGAGTTATATTCACACGATGGCCAATTATCTCGTCGAACTCAGGTCCGAGTGTTTCACTTGCGCCGAGTCCTTCTTTCAATTCGTCGAGAGCTTTTAGTTGTCTTGCAATCCTTTCTTCGTCTGTTTCTTTCAACAATGTTTCATCAAATTCTTTCGGCCATTCGACCACAGGAGTCAGGCAGATAACACCGTCTTTTTCGGAAATGTCAAAGCTGTCTCCGACAGAAATTCCAAGCCTTTCGACAAGATTTTCCGGCAGAGTTATTTGTGATTTCGCACGTAAAGCGGTCAGCATGATAATCACCTCCAATTAAAACAATTATAGCAATCATTTTGACCTGCCGTAACGGGGTTATTTCAGCGAATATCCGGCAAATTTTTTTATGATCCATAAATAACATGCATTGCGAAAAATTTAGGGTTGACGAATTGACTGTTTTTTACCAACTTTAATATATAGAAACAAATATATTATTGAGGGGTGCGTCAGATATGTCTAACGAAAAAATAACTTGCCGGATTGCCATACAGGTTTGCGTGGGCTACTTCCCCGACGGCCGGGAGAGGCACAGGACTTTCTCGCTGTGGCGCGTCCGCCCGGATGTTACCCCGGAAACTATCAGGGGCATAATCCGCGCGCTTGCGCCCCTGCTCGAATATCCCATAACGAAGGTCACGAAGGTTATAAAAAGAGTGATTTTTTCAGCCGAAGAGGAGCGGGACGCCGAGAAAGCCAGACGCGTCACGGCCGCCGTCCCCAGCGCGGCCGTGCCCGCGCCGCGGGTTGTCGCGGGGCGTCCGGCCGTCCATAGGGCGAACGATATCGCGGAATACAGGCGGACGCGCAGGGCGCGCCCTTGCGGATATTTTAGGGGAGCGCATCGCGCTTACGCTGCTTCGCTTTTCCCGTGACGTCAACGCGCGCCGGTGCTATAATCAAACCTTGCACACGTTAGTATGATATTGTGTAAGGGAGGATATATCATGGCCACGCAGACAGCAGAAATGACGACGACAAAGACGTTTAAAAGCATATTGCGCGGCATGTCCGCATTATCCGATAAGGAACGATTCACGCACAATGATATTGTCGGCATATGGAAATCTCCTGACGGTAAGGTGTCTGCACAGACATGTAATGGTATTATTCATTATTCTCCGAAAAAAGGTGTGCATGTTGTTCCGGCACAACCATAGAATAATAGTTCGGAAGGAGTGGTCGCAGTGGCTTATTACGAAAAGTTAGAACTAAGCGGCTTCGAATCGGGCTGTCACGTTATTATTGGATTTAACGACGGGACGTTTCGTGAAGGCGTTATTGAAATTAGTTTGATTAATGAAGATTGGGAAGAAGATGGCGAACGTGAAGCTCTTGGCTTGCAAGGAATCGGATGTATAGAGGGGATTTACCTGGACACTATAAAATTTATCACAAAAGCATGTGACGTTGTCTTTGCTGAAAAAGCTGTTTCGGCATGACGCCGAGTATATATGTACCCAACGAACAAAAAAAGAGAGCCTTTCGGCTCTCTTTTTTTGTTCGTTACTGATTTGTTCGTTGGTTCAAACTAGAAGTTGACTACGGTCTGGAAGCGGACGACGTAATCGCTGTCATCGCCCCAGCTGAAGTAATCGAACCCGAGTCCGAAAACAACGGCCGGATTGAACTTGTAGTTGACGCCTGCGCCGAAGTTGCTGGCATTAGGCACATCATCGATACCGAAATTGAAATGGTAGTAACGCAGCCAACTGCTCCACGCCGTTTCGCCCCACTGCTGATTGGCGCTGGCGCCCATTACTTTGGTCGAGCCGTCTACATTCCAAACAGGACCTATCCAGATCGGGAAATCGTCTTCGTCACTAGCCACCATACCGCCATGCGCGTCAAATCCATATTTGGTGTACGGGTTTCTGTCGAGGTAGAACCAATGGTCGATTTGCGCGTACTCCAACGTCAGGTCCGAGAACTGCAGCAGATTCTGATCGATATTGAGGAAAACTTTCCACGCCTTTCCGGTTTCTTCAGCATCCGCTATATCCTGATAATAGTATGCGCCCGAGAGCGTGATCGACGGGTGGAAGTTGAAATGCACGTAACCTACCACATCCAGCCTGCTGTCAAGGAACTCCGCTTCCGACTTCTGGTAATACGCGAACACACCGCCCCGGAACATCTCATTGATCGTCATGTCGACGTGAGCGCCGAACCAAAACGCCTCCCACGCCCACGGAGCCGACCAATCAGACAAATCGTCCACGTCCACTTCCCATTGGTCTGGATTATTATCGCCCCGTCTTGCGACGAGAAGCTGAACGTTGGCCATGCCCCAACTCTTGCGGAGGCGGAATCCATTCTCCGTGAAGTCGCCTACGTACGCTCCGTCGTCTACTACGAGCCCGGCGTCGTGTTCAAAGCTGGTGCCAAAGTTACCGACGTCAAGCAGCATGTCGTAGCCGAGGTTTGTGGTGATGTAGTAGTAGTTCCACGCCATAGCCATGTCCCCACCGGTATTGCGATCATCACTTGTGCCGAAACGCGCTGTGAAGGTGGTGGTGTCGTTGATCCTCTTGTCGAGGTATATGCGGTACGTATCCAGAACGAAATCGTGCTTGTAATCAGTGAAGTAATCGGAATCATTCGTACCGAAATTGGCGCGGAAATCGAACTCACCGGAGAGCTTCCAGCCGCCGAGGTCCTTGTCGATCGTTCCAAGCCTTTCATCAAGGCCGTCCATTCTGACGCCGAGCGCGAGAAGTTCGTCGTTGAACTCGACCATCAGACGTCTCATCAACTCAACGTCCTGTTTGCTCGCCTTCTCGAAATCGACGAACGCCAACGCGCGCGCGATCATGGATGCGATCTCGTAACGGGTCGCCGGGTTCGGGCCCTTGTAGCTCCCGTCCGGGTAACCCGACACCACTCCGCGGGCCGCAAGCTGCGCTACCGCGTCATAGGCCCAATGGGAAGCGGGGACGTCCATAAACGGATTCATCGCCGCGAACGCCGGGGCAGCCATTGCCGCCAACGCTACTACTGCTATTGCCACTAAAATCTTTTTCATTGTTTGTACAACCCCCTATAGGTTTTTGTTTTGGTACTTTTGTTACTGTTTTATCCGATGGCCTTCGGCCTTTTAGGGGGGCGTTCGAAAATTGAAGTCTCCACGTTTCCTTCATATTTCTTACCGCCTGCCTTGTCTGGCCTTTGCGCCACCATCGTCAAATCCGCCGTCCCTTTTTGGCATTCGGGGGTTTCCCTCCTTTCCTCGCCGTCGGGGTTCTACGCGGAACTGCGATCAAATATTTTCCGGGGGCCCGGATTGTCAATGTGCAGCGCAGGCATAACACCTACTTGCGCAATATGTTGCCCTAAAAAAAGCGGCAACTGCAAGGCTGATTATACATATATTTTCACTATTGTCAACATATAAAAAATAAATCGCAAATACTGAGAACGCCGCTCACTTTGCGATAGTATTTAATTCTTCTATAGAAAAACCTGTCAGGTCTGCTATAACCTCAAGTTTCATCCCACTGGCCAACATTCGCAGAGCTATTTCCATTTTACCCTCGGCTTTACCCTCGGCCTTTCCCTCGGCCTTTCCTTCGGCCTTTCCCTCGGCTTTTCCTTCGGCCTTTCCCTCGGCTTTAAACCATTCTTTAGCTTTTTTTCTCAGAACTTTTCTTAGTACCGGCGCCAGCATTATGTCCTTTTCCACGAACTCCACCTCCCCAAGCAGGTTATCTATTTCGTCTTCAAGTTCTTTCAGCCATTTTCTTGTGCTGAGGTTGCTCATAACCTCGATAAAATGCGCAAGACGGATATATGTATCGTCCGTATATCCAGCGGAGCGCATTATTTTCAGCAGTTCTTTCGCATACGCATAACGTTTGCTCTCGTTCTTCCATGCTTTCGATATGCGCTTGACGCAAAGCGCGGCCATGGCGACGGGGTTTCTTTTCAATCCCAAAAGGGTTTCTTCGTTCAGTTGGTCGATAAATATCGTCGGATACCCGAAAAAGTGCCGCGTCCCGAAGCAATCCATCTCGTAGGACAGTTTTTCAGACTTTCCCTGCGGCGTTGTGCGTATGGCGAGCGAGGCAAAAGGGCGCTTTTGGGTCAGCGTGATCGCGCAGGCGTAATTATGCATCCTCACGTGAAAGGGTTCTTTCATCTTTGTTCTGGCGCCTCGCGCTCCTTCTACCTCCACGTGAAGCAGCAAGCGAACCATATTACCCGACTTCAACGGTATGTCGCTCAGTAGATCAAGGATTCTCTGCTCTTTATTTGCTTTGTGCAAACCTGGAACGCGCAGTTCCTTGTTCAAAAACGAGGGCGGCTTGCTAAGGTCTGCCGCCGCGTGCAGTTGCGGATAAAAAATTTCCAAAGCGGAATACAGGAAGGCTTCCAAGAGTTCCTTCCACAATAAATCTGCCCGAACTATAGAATGTTGTCGCTTATTTCTCGTTGTAACTTTAGTCAGTTCCATAATATGTTGTGCTTTCTTAATAAAAAATAAATTGTATTAAACACATGAATAATCTTATCATAAAACCCTATTAACAGCTTGATTTATATACCGGCCGTTGAATGATAATTTACGCGTACTACGCGGCTATAGAAGTTTTTTTACTCTGGTAACTGTTAAACTCGGGTTATAGCATATATATGCTGTCTTTGCGCAAAAAATTTATGGAGGATTGATTGATATGCCAAATAGCGGCGGTGGGCCGACGTGGGAACGGGTTTTGCATGAGTACTTGATTTTTTTGAGCGGCTGCGGGAGGTCGCGGAATACATTAACACTTTACAAAGACCAAATCGCGCGTTTTTATCGCGATAAAAAACCCAAGTGGGACAATGAAAAGAAGAGTTTCCTGGAGTGGAACGGAGAACCGCAGATTCACTCCAACCACAGGCTCGATTCGTGCAGACGTTTCTGGACATGGGCGGTACGCTCAGGACACAGAAAAAGCAATCCCGCCGAAATCGTGCCCAGGCGAATCACAAACAAATATCCTATCGCCAATGTCAATATGTCGGATATCAGCAAGCTGACAGGCGCTTTTCACAACGAGTATCGCGAGCGTCCTGGCCAGTGGGAACGCATTCGCAATTACACGTATATCCTGTTTGCCATCGGCACCGGGATTCGCCCCGGCGAGGGACTCAAACTGCGCAGGGATGATTTTGACATTAACGAACGTTATGCGCTGGTCCGGGCCGAATATGCCAAGACCCGCCAGAGCAGAGTCGTTTATTTTCCGCAAAGCGCGGAGCTTTCCGGCTTGCTGCGGCGCGTGATGGAAATGCAGGCTCAATCCGGCATTCCATCCAGCGCACCGCTGTTCAGCGACATAAAGGGCCGCGAGTTGAGCGTGCGTTCATGGTTTCACATCGTGAATCAGCGGGCCTCGCAAATCGGCATACGCATCAGGCCATACGATTTCAGGCACGCGTTCATAACTCATTCGCTTTCCGACGGAGCCAACCCATATGACCTAAGAGACCAGGTCGGCCATTCCAACATGGAGATGATGAAGCGTTACTACCACTCCAGCCCGGACGTCCGCCGCAACACCGCGAACCTTTCCCCGCTCCGCAAAATATCCAGCGTATAACACGCATAAAAGACATCTATAGAGTACCGCCTGATAACACCTGCTGCGCAAGCAGGTGTTATGCCTGCGCTGCACATTGACAATCCGGGCCCCCGGAAAATATTTGATCGCAGTTCCGCGCAGAACCCCGACGGCGAGGAAAGGAGGGAAACCCCCGAATGCCAAAAAGGGACGGCGGATTTGACGATGGTGGCGCAAAGGCCAAACAAGGCAGGCGGTAAGAAATATGAAGGAAACGTGGAGACTTCAATTTTCGAACGCCCCCTAAAAGGCCAAAGGCCATCGGAATACAGTAACAAAAGTATCAAAACAAAAACCTATAGGGGGTTGTACAAACAATGAAAAAGATTTTAGTGGCAATAGCAGTAGTAGCGTTGGCGGCAATGGCTGCCCCGGCGTTCGCGGCGATGAA
>Ga0099364_10011372_pt1 | contig 12165 bp, 7 predicted proteins | sample TergutTh196P3_FD_73070 | JGI IMG/M metagenome (GOLD analysis project Ga0099364, IMG submission 73070) | Microcerotermes parvus P3 segment gut microbial communities from Pointe-Noire, Republic of the Congo - Th196 P3 | ecosystem: Host-associated > Arthropoda: Insects > Digestive system > Gut ...
ACCTCCGTTGCAAACACATACACGCATTTAATCGACTACCCTAGCGAGCGGCGGGCGCTTTTCGCCGAAGCAGAATTCTATTTAACGGCGGCGCGGCGCGACTACGTGTATTTGGGAATGCTCTCGGGGGATGTACCTGAATTGAACGAGCGCCTCGCGGTTGCAGAAAACACGCTCAAACAATTCACCGACGCTCTTACAAGGTGCCGTCAAAACCTGATGAGCGACCCAAGGGCCAGTCAAAGCTTGATAAACGAACGCTCAACACAAATTGACACTATGCTTTCTGACGCCCAGCACTTCAGGGACGACGGGTTGATACCCATGTATAACCTTATGATAACAGGCAACGCCACTCATGAAGAGGGGTTAGCGCAATTGAACGAAGGGACGGCTATAGCCTCTGCAATTAACACAATGATAAGCGAAGTCCTGGAACAGAATATAGCAACGGTAAAGGAAACAAATGATGCGTCAACGGCAACCGAGAGTAGCATTCGGATCACGCTTATTGTTATATCCGTTATCACTGCGTTCATTTCGGTCGTTATTGCTCTATTCGTAGCCAGCCTAATTTCCAAACCGCTTGTATCACTTTCCGGCTTTATGGAAAAAGCAAGCACAACGGGCGACATTATCCTCGAAGAATCACATAAGCGGGATCAAGCCAAGTATGCATCCAACGATGAAACCGGGCAAGTAATAAAGAACTGTAGCGCTTTTATTGAGCACGTTACAATGGTGTCCCAGGAATTGGACCTTATTGCGGACGGGGATCTGAGTATTGCTATTAAAACTATTTCTGACCGCGACAAAATCGGCAAATCCCTTGAAAAAATGGTGGATAAGCTCAACAATATGTTTACCGAAATCAATTCCGCTTCCGTTCAAGTATCAACCGGCGCAAAGCAGGTGGCCGACGGGGCGCAATCCCTTGCGCAAGGGGCAACGGAGCAGTCTTCCTCAATCGAAAGCTTGTCGCATACGCTAAATGAGATTTCGAAAGACACTAAAGACAAGGCGACTGTCGGCACAGATATGATGGGCCAAATGGTGGAGTCCGTCGGAAATATCAACCAGGCTTCAAATGAAATTAGCAAAATAATCAAAGTAATAGACGACATAGCGTTCCAGACAAACATCCTCGCCCTTAACGCTTCCGTGGAAGCCGCGCGTGCCGGGGCCCACGGAAAGGGTTTCGCGGTTGTAGCCGAAGAGGTTAAAAATCTTGCAAACCGCTCGCAGACTGCAGCTCGGGAGACAAATCAGCTAATCGAAAACTCCCTTCGGCTTGCTGATGCCGGCACAAAAATTGCGCATGACACTCAAGAAGCCTTGGAATCAATTGTCGGCAGTATCGACAAGCTGTCTGACGTAATGAACGGAATAGAGCAGATATCGATTGTCGTGCAACAGAACAGCGCCACAGCCCAAGAAAGCGCCGCCGCTTCACAGGAAATGAGCAGCCAGTCAACCACGCTACAAGAGTTGATTTCGCAGTTCAAGCTCAAGAGCGCCGGCAGCTCGTTCCGCAGTTTGCCTGAAACAAACAAGTTTTCACAAAAGCGGACATCGCCGCAACCACAATCGCAATCACAACCGCGGCTACAGCCGCAACCGCAGTTGCATCGGTCGCAACCCCTGCAGCCGCAACCAGAATTTTCTTACTCTGTAAATAGCGACGACTACGGCAAATATTAGGTGAACACATTCCGGTGCGGGCGGATATTGAATCCGCCCCTACAGTTGCGGGCAGATATTGAACCCGCCCCTACGGTTGCGGGCGGATATTGAATCCGCCCCTACGGGTGTGGGCGGATATTGAATCCGCCCCTACGGTCGGGTATTTGTGAATGCGTTACAATTCAGAGGGTATTGATAAATTTACAATTTTGAATAAATTTTTTTGTAGGGGCGGATTCAATATCCGCCCGTACGGTTGCGGACGGAGTCTACTGTATGGTATCATTCTTTTTTTGTAGCGGATTCAATATCCGCCCGTACGGTTGCGGACGGAGTCTACTGTATGTTATCATTCTACGTGGTAGTAGTATTGCCCCTCTAAAAACAGAATGATAGAGAAGGGTGAAGGGTATTTAAGAAAGGATATTTGTGATGAACATTATTCGTACAAAAGCGGTGGAGCTTTCCACGATTCCTGCGATTGCTTACAAGCAAAAACTCGCAGCTGGCGGGTCAGGCATCAAGATCATGCGTGCCGACGGGCAAACTGCTGTATGCACAATCAACAAACGAACCGGCGAAATGGTTCCCTATGGCAGCATAAACGAAAGGCTTTTCCCGATGGAAGCCTTTGATGAGGCGTTCGAACTTACCATCAGCTTACCGTATTCTGCTCGGGGGAATATCAAGCTGCTGGCAGTCGAGGAGACACTGCCGGACGACGTGTCCGAAGACGCTCCCGCAGAGCAGGTAGACATGACGCTGTCACCGGAGTACAAAGCCATCGTTGAGCGGTATAGCGACGAGAAAGGCAAAATCAACTATACGCTGATGAACAAGGACTTCATCCAGTTTGCCGCCAAAAGCAAGGTGGTGGCGGGCATGGTCGACGCCAACGCAAGCCAGGACGACATTTTAGTGTCGATTGTCAGAAGCCGGGCAACAGAGGTTTCTCGCCAAAAGGAGAGCCTAGATGACAGCAACGTGAAGCTACTAATAGAAACGCTGGATGAAATTGATCCTCGTAGCGCGTTCAAAGAGCTAAAAGCATACATCAACCGGTTGTTGGCAAAAGGCAGAAATCGACGCACATGAGTTTGTGGACATGGGGGAAGCCTTCATTTGACCTCATTTCTCATCTACAGTTTTGTTCAAATGTGATGCAATACACAAAAAAATACTAAGGAGCCAAAAACAGCTCACACAAGCGGCGGCTTTAAGATGTCTCTCTTTATTGCCCCAAAAATATTTGATTTGATATGCTTGTTGCCGGATGAGAGTTCTTTCAACAATTCCTTTGCATACTGTCTGCGGGTAACGCCATTCATAGGGCATTCATTTTTTACAATGGAAAACGGCGCGAGCCTTGCATACGACACAATATCGCCCTCCTCAGTATATATCAGCGGGCGCAAGACATGAAGCTGTGCCCTATCAAGAAATGTAACAGGAGAAAATGTCGATATCCTGCCTTCGTAAAAGAGGGAGAGGAGCATTGTTTCCACTATGTCGTCCCTGTTATGGGCTAATGCGACTTTATTGCAGTTAAGCACTTTTGCCGTGCTGTTAAGTGCGCCCCGTCTCATATTTGCGCACAACGAACATGGGTTTTCTTCTGGTTTGTACTCGAAAACAACCTCCCCGATGTGGGTCTTTTCAACTGTATGCCTAATACCAAGGCTGTTGCAGTATTCCGTAAGCCCATTCTTGCTGTCGCTACCGAATTCAGAGACATCAAATCCCAGGTCTATTGTGACTGCTTCAATCTCGAATTTCTCAAGATAGTACTCTCTTAGCCTAGCTAAGGCTGTAAGAAGCGTAAGGCTATCTTTTCCGCCAGAAAGACCGACCGCAAGCCTATCCCCAGATTGGATCATATCGTAATCGTGCAGGGCTTTCCTTACCTGACCCGTTATGCGTTTAAACAATTCGTCCCTTTTATTTCCCATTGTCTGCTCCAAATGTTCATCTTCAAACGTTCTTCTCCAAACGTTCTTCTCCAACATTATAACACTACATGCTTATGCAGACTGAGTCAATACTTTCAATAAGTATCTGTTACGAAGCCTATATATAAGCATATGTTACGAAGCCTATATATAAGCATTGTTACGAAGCCTTTCCATAAGTATCTGTTACGAAGCCTTTCCATAAATAGCTACTACAAAATTTACGTAAACATCTGTTACAAAGAACAAACCTTTTAGCTTTCGCGTGTGGTGTCAATTCAAATGCCCCCTCTTCGTCATTGCGAGGAGCGTAGCGACGAAGCAATCTAGTCTGTGAAATCTCTTTTTGTTGTATTTTCCCGTTAATTCGGTGCCTGGATTGCTTCGCTTTGCTCGCAATGACGAGGGGTATTTGAATAGTCACGCTTTCGGGCATGGGTTGCAGACGGAACCTGCTGTGTGATAGTATTTGTGTATGCTTTTCAAGTAACGATAAATGGGAGAAAAATATGAAAAAAACGCTTGCACTATCATTATTATTTGCCGTCGTTCTCTCTGGCATTTTTGCCTTTGCGGCAGAAACACGCTTTGAGAATTGCGCTGAAACATTGAATTCCCTCGGGCTGCTACTAGGCGACGGCACTGGCTTTAACCTCGAAGCAGTTCCGACCAGGGCACAAGCCGGTGTCATGCTCATTAGGCTATTGGGGCTGGAAGAAACTGCCCTTGCCAGCGAATACAACCACCCATTTACTGATGTCCCGGCATGGGCGGAAAAATATGCCGGGTACCTGTTTGAGAGCGGGCTCTCCAAGGGTGTGTCCGAGACGGAATTTGGCTCAAACAATAACTGCGACGTTAGGATGTACACAACATTCGTCTTGAGGGCGCTAGGCTATGACGATGCTGCAGGCGATTTTCGGTATGAGGATGCCGTTAGTTTTGGTACAATGACCGGCATAGTTGACCCTGTTATCGCAGATGGCGATTTTATGCGCGACAATATGGCAGCGATCTCATATCTTGGCTTATTTGCCCAGCCTAAAAACAGGGTCGCCGACACCCTGCTTGACAAACTAGTGGCTGAGGGGGCTGTCTCAGCGGCAGCGGCACAGCCAATTTTGGATCAGTTCAAATTATACAACGAGTTCAGTGCGGCTATATCTACATTCAACAAAGAGAATAAAATCGAAATGGCCGCTTCAATGCTAATTGACGTTACTATCGCCGGGGAGAAGACGTCTACCTTAACGGAAATGACTATTAAAACCCACATTGACGACAGCGGCAGTGCGGAGTTGGCTGGTATCGGCATCACTAACACTATGGGGGAAACCCGCGATATGGAAATGTACTATACCGGCGGCTACTTTTATATCAACATGTTTGGCGCGAAAATGAAGTCTGATATGGGCCTTGAAGCCGCTTTGAGACAAGCCGGTGCTTATAATGCGCAAATAGACGCTCTTTATTCTCTAAAGGGAATCAAGAAAACCGTCGTGGGAGAGACAAGCCTGTACGAAATTGAATATTCCCACCCAAGTTTCTCCTCTATGGCGATATCGCTATTGGCTGGTTTGGAACTATCGTTAGGCAACGGGCTTGATATTGAATTCTCCTTTAAGGATATATCTTACACAGGCAAAATTGACAACAGCGGCTCGTTCACTGGTATGGATATTAGCATGCTCGTTGATGCGTCAGTAAGCATAGGCAACGAAACGTTTCCAATGTCATGCGAATATGGTATTGAGACTAACGTTGTAGCTGTCGGGGACGGCGTGGTCATAACCATGCCTAACGACTTGGACACATACCCTTTGACGGGTACACCATAGAGACGTACCCCTTTGAGGTGTAACCGGTAGAGACGTACCCCTTATGAGCATATTGCTCACATAGGCATATTGATCGCATAGGCATATTACTCACATGGACATATTGCTCACATTGCATCAAGTTGTTCCCGGATTGCCCGCAGGAAAGCCACTGTGTCGACATGCCCTGTTTTGAGTTCGCTTATTACGGCTAAATCTTTCGTCATAACGCCCGATTCGATCGTCTTGAGGGCTGCAGCCTCAACCTTTTTTGCGAAAGCGCAAAGTGCACCGTTATCATCCAACTCGCCACGTTTATTTAAGGCCCCCGTCCACGCAAAGAGAGTCGCAATGGGGTTCGTAGAGGTACTTTCCCCACGCAAATACTGGTGATAGTGGCGCGTAACCGTGCCATGGGCAGCTTCGAATTCAAAATTGCCGTCCGGGCTTACCAAACAGCTCGTCATCATTGCCAGGGATCCAAACGCCGCCGAAATCATGTCACTCATCACATCGCCGTCGTAGTTTTTTACCGCCCAAACAAAGCCGCCCTCGCTCCGTATGACGCGGGCAACAGCATCATCTATCAACGTGTAGAAGTATTCAATGCCTTTCGCCTTGAATTTTTCCTTGTATTCTTCGTCAAATATTTTCTGGAACAGTATTTTGAAGGTTTGGTCGTACTGTTTTGATATAGTGTCTTTGGTTGAAAACCAGAGATCCTGCTTAACCGATAAGGCATATTCGCAACAGGCGCGGGCAAATGAATTGATAGAGCTGTCCTTGTTGTGCATGCCTTGAAGGATGCCCGGGCCTTCAAAATCATAGACGGTCTTGCGCGTTGCGGGGCTTCCGTCTGACGGGGTAAACAGCAGTTCAGCCGTGCCCGGGCCTTGAACGCGGTGCTCCACTGCGCCATAAACATCCCCATAAGCATGACGTGCAACAGTTATGGGGCGCACCCATGTGCGGACGTAAGGTTTTATGCAGTTCGTTAAAATAGCTGCACGAAACACAGTGCCGTCAAGTATGGAGCGAATGGTAGCATTTGGGCTTGGCCACATTTTCTTAAGGGAGAATTCCTCTACCCGCTGTGCGTTGGCAGTTATCGTTGCGCATTTAACGCCGACCTTATGCCTCTTGATGGCTTCAGCGGCGGCTACCGTATTCTGATCGTCAGCATCGTCGCGCTTTTTCATTTCAAGGTCGAAGTACTCGGTGTTTAATTCCACATAAGGCAAAAGAAGCTCTTCTTTCACTAACTTCCAGATTACCCTCGTCATTTCATCGCCGTCAATTTCGACAATTGTGTTCATTTTAATCTTATTGTTTGTGTTCATTTTAGTCTTTTCATTTGTGTTCATTTTAATCTTTTCACTAATCCTTTCTGACATAAGTTTTTCCTTTCAAAATTTTGGCGTTAAATTCATAGTATTTCCTGGCTGAAGAGCGAATTCCGCTCCCTCAATTGAGCGTTCACGAGCCAATCTCTACTTTTTTTTGAGCGAGGCGTAATAGTTCATCAGGCACCCCTCAAGAAGGATAGCCCTTTCCTCGCCAGTCAGGCTACCGACGTTCAGCACAACCGAAACGGCCGGGACGGCCGAAATGGTCGGGGACACTGGGCCCGCCGGGACGGCCGAAATGGTTGCAACGCCCGAACCACCCGGGGCGGCTGAATCGGCTGGGACGGCTGAATCGGCTGGATCGGCTGAATCGGGCAGCCCCTCAACAATAATGCTTGCAGGGAAGTTTTCCGCGCCTTCCTCCAGCAATCTTCGCACATTTGGCACAAACACGTAGTCGCCAGGCTTATAGTCAAAATCCATGCTGCCGTCTATTGTGAAGGGCAGTATCCCCCAGTTGATGCAGTTCGAGCGGTAACGTTTTGTGGCATAATCATAGCAAATATTTGCCGCGCCGCCAAGTACCCGCTGACAGGACGCCGCTTGCTCCCTTGCGGAGCCGTCACCGGGCTTTCTTGCGAAAATGGCAGACCCGATCTGCGTTTTTTCTAATATGCCCTGACCGACTCCAGCCCTCAATAGCGCATCGACAATGGCGGTTCCAGGGCGCCCCGCCGCCCGGGCGGCTTCTTTTGCCTGGATGGTTTCCGTCCGGCTCACGTACAGGGGTTCGCGGCGCGAAAGGGTAAACCCAGCCAAACGTATCGGGTTTGAACGGTAGCTGGATGTCTCCCCCGAGGGTATGAGCTCGTCAGTCGTCGTTACTTCGTCGTGAATAACGGCGGCAAGCTCCAGGAGCAGATGTTCCGCAAGTTTCGGGATTTTCGGCCAGTCGGCGATGTTGGGCCCATAACGCAGCCCGTATTCCGGTATGGGCTTGCCCCAGCCGTTGTAGACCCTCTCCTTATACACCCTTTGGCTAAACGCGGCGGCAGGACGTGGGGGCAGCGGCTCATAGCCGATTTCGTCAGCGGCTGTAAGGGTGCCATGGTTGATCGCGGTCGCCGCAATGCTTCGGGCGTCCATGAGCATTACTGCTGCAAGCTGCCCTTCCCCTGGCTTTGAGCCCTCCCTGTTGGGGAAATTTCGCGTGGTATGGCGAATAGACAAAGCGTTATTGGCTGGGACGCCCCCGGCACCGAAACATGGCCCGCAGAAGCATGTGCCAAAAACAACGCCGTTCTCCAGAAGCTTCTGTTGAACGCCATTTTTTATTAGCTCCAAGTTTACTGGGACGCTGGACGGATAGACAGCGAGCGAAAAATAGCCGCTGCCCGCGCCGCTCCCACCCATAATAGCAGCCGCCTCGGCTATGTTGTCGTACATACCCCCCGCGCAGCCAGCAATTTCCCCCTGATCAACCCAAAGCTTGCCGCCCCTGACTTTTTCAACCAAGTTCAACTTTGCCTTGTTTCCGAATTGCCCCTCAGCACGTTTCTCGACCTCGCGGAGTATATCCCCCGCATTTTGTTTCAACTCCCGTATTGTAACGGCTTCCGAAGGATGGAAGGGAAGAGCCGCCATTGGCTCCGCCCTAGACAGGTCAATTTCAACCATGCCGTCGTAATATGCCCCCTCCTGGGGCGCAATCGGCTTGAAGCCAGAACCTCTGCCGCGCTCTTCCAGGTATTCTTCAACCTTGTCGTCGGTAACCCAGACTGAACTCAGACACGTCGTTTCTGTAGTCATCACATCAATGCCAAAGCGGTAGTCCATCGGCAAATTGGCGACCCCTGGGCCCGCGAACTCCAAAATGCTGTTCTTTGCGTAGCCGTTTTTATAGACTGCGCCGCACAGCGCAATAGCGATATCATGCGGTCCAACTCCCGGGCGGGGCTCCCCTGACAGGTAAATGAGGATGACACGTGGCGCCTGAATATCGTAAGTGTTCCCCAAAAGCTGTTTCACAAGCTCAGGCCCGCCTTCGCCGACCCCAAGCGCACCCAATGGGCCAAAACGGGTGTGGCTGTCCGACCCTAGTATCATTCCCCCGCTGCTGGCAATCGCCTCGCGGGCATACTGGTGTATCACTGCAAGGTTGGCCGGCACATATATGCCACCGTATTTCTTCGCCGCCGACAGGCCAAACACATGGTCGTCTTCGTTGATTGTGCCCCCTACGGCGCAGAGGCTGTTATGGCAGTTGGTCAACACATAGGGCACCGGAAACTCGCGGAGCCCGCTGGCCCTTGCAGTCTGAATAATGCCAACATAGGTAATATCGTGCGAGATAAGGCCATCAAAACTGATGTGCATAACATCCTTTACGCCTGACTCGCCATAGCCGCCTACGCCACCTGATGCGCCGAAGCCGCTTGCGCCACCTGTCGCACCGCCAGCACAGTCCACGCCACCCAGCCCATCCGCTCCTCCCGGGTTGCTCGCGCCGCTTGGCGTACCCGCTTTGTTCGCACCGCAGGAATGGTCATGCGACCTTAAAATGGAATACGCCATGGTTTTTTCCCTAGCGGGGATATCCGGCGCATCTGCGGCACCCGTTGCAGCACCTGTTGATGCACCTGTTGAGACACCTGTTGCGGCACCTGTTGCCGCACCTGTTGCCGCAACCACTGTGCCGCTACGCCAGTATACGCCTTTTTCACTCAATTTAATCATCTATATGCTAACTCCCCTTCGTTGACATTTTATAAAACCTATGGTAGCATATTTTGAACAGTTTATCTATGTGAAACAAAACGGTTCTAAATAAAATTTTGTAAGGCTCACCACGATGGGTCTGGCAAATGGTCTGGCATATAGTCTGGCATATAGTCTAGCATATAGTCGAGCAAAATCCGCAAGTCGGATAGCGATATAAACACGGAGGGTATTGATAATGAATTCTGAAAGAAACCTCACTTTAGAATATACAACAAAGGTTGCGGCCAGTATTCGGGAAGAATATACCGTAGACAAAAAGATGGTAACGGATGAAGGCGTCAAACGTGGCCTTAGAAACCCTGACGGTACGGGCGTTCTGGCTGGCATCACGCGCATCGGAAGTGTCCAGGGGTATTATGTTAAGGACGGCATGCGGATCCCAGAAGAGGGGAAGCTCTTCTATCGCGGCATTGATGTAGACGAAATATTGGAAGCCAATCGAAAAAGCAGCAGATTCGGATACGAGGAAGTCGTGTACCTTATCCTTATGGGCAAACTTCCTAACGAGAACGAGCTGTTGGAATTTAAAGAGGTAATCGCGGGCACCCGCATTATGCCACCTCGGTTTAACGAGGACGTCATTTTCGTCGCGCCTAGCAACAATGTTATGAACAAACTTGCCAGTAGCATCCTTGCGCTATATGCCTACGACGCGGATCCGGACAACAACTCCCTTGAGAATATGCTTCGCATATCTGTTGAACTCATTGGCAGGCTGCCGATTATCGTAGCCAACGCCCATGCCGTCAAACGACACCATTTTCGCGAAAAATCCTTGTACATTCACAAGCCTTTGCCGCAACTATCACTTGCGGAAAATTTCATGCGGATGATTCGGAAAGATAAGCAGTATACAGACCAAGAAACAAGAATACTTGACGCGATGCTGGTAATGCACGCGGAGCACGGCGGCGGCAACAACTCGACCTTTGTCTGCCGTGCGCTGGCTAGTACCGGCACCGATACGTACAGCGTTATTGCAGGCGCAGTTGGTTCGCTGAAAGGGCCGCTTCATGGTGGCGCAAACGAAAAAGTTATGGAAATGTTCGGGCAGATCAAAGAGAACGTTGCTGACCCGTCGAACGATTCACAGCTAAGGGATTATTTGGACAAACAGCTCAGCGGGGAAGTCGGCGACAGGTCGAAAAAGATATATGGCATTGGGCATGCAGTCTACACCCTATCCGACCCACGCGCCGTTATGATCAAAAAATTCGCTCGAGAGCTTACGGAATCCAATGGGGAAGCCCTCGCTGACCTGGAGTTGATGGAGAGCATAGAACGCATCGGCATTCCTCTGATTATGGAACGCAAGAAACAAAACATGCCGTTATGCGCAAACGTGGACATGTATTCAGGCCTGGTATACGGCATGCTGGGCATTCCGCAGGAACTGTACACCCCTCTGTTTACGATCGCTCGTATTTCTGGGTGGTGCGCCCACCGTATCGAAGAGGAATTAACAGGTGGGCGAATAATGCGCCCGGCTTACCGCGCCGCAGTTAACATGGCTCCGTATGTCCCCATTGAGAAAAGATAGGCATGGAGAAAAGAAAAGCATGGAGAAAAGATATGCGTAGAGAAGAGATACGTGCGGATTAAATACACTCTTACACGGTCTAAAAGAAAAACCACCGCTATACACGTAAAAGGCGGTGAGGTTGAGGTGCGTGCGCCACTCAGGATGCCTAAGCGCGACATTGACAGTTTCGTCGAATCCAAGGAAAAATGGATTACACGAACGCTGGCAGAGTTTAGCGAGCAGGAAGCCCTCCGCAGGGGCTTCTCCCTGGGCTACGGCAGCTTGGTTGCGTACCGTGGCGGGCAATACCCCATAATAGCAAAAGAAGTCAATCTCGCCGGGTTCGACGGGACATGTTTTTTTATGCCGCCTAACCTGACGTCAGAACAGATTATGGCGTCATGCGAAACAGTTTACCGTATGCTTGCTAAACGTCTTCTTACTGCAAAAACACTAGTGTATGCGGCTAAAATGTCCGTCGCCCCAACAAACGTCAAGATAACAGGCGCCCGCACACGGTGGGGCAGCTGCTCGACAAAAAAAAGCATCAACTACTCGTGGCGGCTTCTCATGGCAGACGATGACGCGATCGACTATGTCGTCGTCCACGAACTTGCACACCTTTTCGAAATGAACCATTCCACGAGGTTTTGGAAAATCGTCGGATCCATAATACCGGATTACCGTGAGCGAAAAAGGCTCCTAAAGGGCCTTCAAAAAAAGCTCAACACGGAAGGCTGGATCTAGGTTAGTGCTGGTCACGCCCCTGCCTCCTAGAGCGGCGGGGCCCTATTCACGGGATGCTTGTACTTTGCACATAAATACCAATATCGCTTGCGGGCGGATATTGAATCCGCCCATACGGCTTGTATTTTGCACATAAATGCCAATATCGCTTGTAGGGGCGGATTCCATATCCGCCCGTTTCCATATCCACCCATACGCATGAACATCGGCTTTACGCTTGCGGGCGGATATTGAATCCGCCCCTCTTCTATTCCACTCTAATTATCTTGCTTATGCTCGTTGTTTCGCAATATTTCGCAGCATTTCATTTTTTTTATGTA
>Ga0099364_10011373_pt1 | contig 12165 bp, 12 predicted proteins | sample TergutTh196P3_FD_73070 | JGI IMG/M metagenome (GOLD analysis project Ga0099364, IMG submission 73070) | Microcerotermes parvus P3 segment gut microbial communities from Pointe-Noire, Republic of the Congo - Th196 P3 | ecosystem: Host-associated > Arthropoda: Insects > Digestive system > Gut ...
ACTCGGAATACCTTTGATGAGGATGATTGGCTGAAATTACCATGGCTTCCTGATGAAGTGTATCAGGGACTTCCACCGATACTGCAAAAAGCAGTATCGGTTTTTTCCGATAAAAGAGAACGTGATTCATTTTTTACAGGGGCACTGGTTGTATTCAGCGGACTTTTTGATTGGATTCATGGAATATATCAAGGTCGAACAGTTTATCCGAATTTATATTGTTTTATTGTAGCGCCACCCGGTTCAGGTAAAGGGGGTATGATTTGTGCCAAAGCAATTGGAATACCTTTTCATCGTAACCCAAGCTACGGGAATAATAATGACAAAATTTTATTTATTCCTACCAATATTTCTACTGCATCCTTATATCAAGAATTAGAGAAGAACGAGGGTACAGGAATTCTTTTTGAATCAGAAGCAGATACCATGTCGGCTTCTTTCAAACAAGAATGGGGTGGATATTCGGATGTCTTACGAAAAGCATATCACCATGAATCCATATCTCTAAAAAGGAAAGATATAGATAAAGGAAAGCGTTCGTATATTGAAATAATAACCCCCAAACTGTCTGTTGCCTTATCAGGAACAGCAAAACAAGTAAGGGGAATTATTCAAAACACGGAAGATGGTTTGTTCAGCAGATTTATATTCTATACTTTCAGAGCTGAACCTTATTGGAATAATAATGCCAACAATAATCGCTCTTTAGACGATTTCTTCAAAGATTTATCAAAAGAAATACCCGAAATTGTCAGCAATCTACATTCAATCAAAAAATTTGACTTTACGGATGAACAATGGCAAATTTTCCATCATAGATTTAGTGCCTGGCAAAATGAGTTCATTGTGTTCTTTAAGGATGAAAGTATAAGTATTATCCGAAGAATGGGATTAAATACTTTTAGAATTGCAATGATACTCACTCTCATTCGTAGAGGGAACATGAAAGATATTGATACTGACCAGGAAAGTGTTATTTATTGCAATGATATTGATTTTCGTTTAGCATTTTTATTAATTGAAACTTATATTCAACATTCTCTCTATGTTTTTGTATTAATGGATAATAGCACAAACAAAAATAACGTGGTCGATAGAAAAATCCAGATGTTTTATGATAGCCTTCCCTCTGATGAATTTAACAGGCAAATGGCTGTTAATTTAGGCAAGAAAACAGTAAACTTGGAAGAAAGAACTGTTGATAAATATCTCAAAAAATTATTAGACGCCGAATATTTAGTTCAAAAAAATTACGGCAAATATATTAAAACGAATTAATAACAATCCGTGCAAAGTGTAGAAACTGGGCAATATTCTCCTTGTAAACTTTCTATACTTTGCACGGATTACATGGGTATAGCAAGTTGTTATTGCATGTAATCAGGCATGAAAAAGATATGATGTTATGTCTTTTCTGGTATTGATTATATTGAACCAGGAAACATAAACATATCTTTAATCTGACCGTTAGCAGTCATTGTTCCCACAGGCGTAATTGCTGCATACATCTAAAGTGTCCTGTGGAATGTCTTTGAGGATTAATCATTGTTTGACCTTTTTAGGGTTGAATTAATGCTAAATAATGTGTAAGTGTTTAAAAAAGAGGGATAATAGCCAGAGTGACAGACCTGATACAATGTTTTTTTCTGTCTTTGTTCTCTCTCTTTTCAATGACATTTCCCCTTGTTCAATAGTTTAATCGTGTATCTGTACTTCCTGTCCGACACAAAACTCGTTTTCAACTAATCTGATTAATCATATATCTGTTTTATAAATTGTTTTAAAGCAGGAATAAACTTGTTTTTAAATGGCTTTATCAATGATATTAAAATTATCAAAGAACTCCCAAGTATGCAGAAAAATAAAATAGTAGCTGCTGTATCTTGATATTTATCTATCTTGTTATTGACGAAACTCACATCTTGGTTATATGCCCTGCGTTCTCTTTCCCCAAATTTTACCAAATCAGGGTCTCTATATCCTGAACCAATACTGTTGTTGTACCGCAACAGATTGTAATTATATGTAGATTTGTCATACCCAGAATCTTTTATCCTTTGTTCTTTTTTCCAATTTAAATAGAGTTTATACTCAAGTCCACTGTTAAAAAAAATTACAATAGTTATTGAAACAATCAGAACTATTATTGCGTTAATCAATATTGATTTTTTTGATTTCATTGTTTTAACTGTATTATATTCATTTAATTTTTAACCACTAATTGAATTAAGGAATTCATCTATTTCAGCAATAGCCCTATTTGTATCTTGCATAGCGATACAATCAAAGCTTACAAGTCTATCTCTTACAGATAGCATAACCAAATACCGCTTGCCGGATTCTCCTGTTGCAGGATTAATAGCGCTGTACTCTATTTTTCTGCCGTGAAAATCGCCTTTTTTGATTGGCGTAACTTTACCAGAAGCGCCGGTATATCCTAATCTGCCTTTAACTGCATTGTCCAACAAAGCATCTCTAAACTGTTTTTTTTGTGCCTCAGTCCAAGTGTTTTCTGCTTTAACAAATTCTGTATAATTTGGAATTGCATTTCTTTGAATCAATACCATGTAATAGCAGTTTTCGGTCTTAACCTCATAAGATGAGGCTTCTGCTGTTGTTTGGTATTTCGGTGTACTTGGAAAGGTAACAAAAATACCATTCTCAACTTCTTTTTTTATTCCCTGTCCGAATGCAGTAATTGACAGGAATAAAAATGCGCTAAAAATTAATGTTCGGTTCATTTTTTTGTTTTTTTAATGTGTTATTGTAAATCGTGATTTCAATTCTTCAATTCCTTTGTTAAGAACAACATCGAGTTTTTCATTTTCAACTTTTTCTACAAGTGTCTGATATATTTCTTCAAAGAAATCGACCAGTTTCGGAATATCTATATTGGTAGTCATGCTGTCATCTTTACACGTAAATTTCTTGTTCCAAATAGTTTCAGAAACCTCAACCATTGAATTTAAGCCACCAAAATTATCAAGACTAAACATGTGTAAGGAGTTTGGATACTGTTTTTTATATTTGGGGATATTAACTAACCCATAATTATGAGCTAATGAATTTCGTAAAGCAACAATAGCATATACTTCTCTTTCGTTCATTTCTGGGTGAAAATGTTTTATTGTTCTCGCTATATTACTATCTTTTGGTATGAAAACCGCACCGATTAAATCAAGTAAAAGTAGGTAATGAATCAATCCTGCAAATGACGTTTGAGTAGTAATAATATTTTGTTTAAATTCATCACTATGGATAATATCCGTTTCTTTGTCAGTTTTCTTTCCTGTGGCTTTATCCCTACCACACAAAATTCTTGCTGTTTCCAAAGCAATCATTAGACAGGATTCTCTGCCTTGTTCAATAACTCTTTCTGTAACAAATTTTTTGATTAATTCCCTATTCTTTTCTTCTTCTTTCATAAGATAATCAATTTTGTCTGCCTGCCTGTCCCCAATCAGTAAGTTATTTAAAATGAAGAAGCATGGGACAGTAACTTCAACCCGATGCTGAGACACTACCACATGCCGAAAACCAAGATAAAAAGTTAGCCCATGCTTATATACAGCAAGGCACTAACAATTACTCTCTTTGGTTTTCATTGTGAAAAAGTGGTAGTCTTTCAGCACCAAAGAATAAAAGCTAATGCTTCTTCTTTTCTAAAATGTCTGTACTACATACCGTAATACAGGTGCAAATTTAGAAAATATTTGCCATATCCAAGTAATATTTAAAAAAAATTACTTGATGTTCGCACGAGCCAACTATAATCAAAGCAGCAACAAAGTATGATACAACAACTTTGTTTTGCCGTTCAAAATTAAAAAATCTATTGTATTTCCACAAAAGAATATGGAATATCTACACTTCCATTATGTGTTATAAGTGGCAGTATTTATATACCTCTTGAATCAATACATTAACATTTAACAAAAAAGACCTCTAAACTTACTTTCTTTCGATTTCAGTTTAGAGGAATCTTCGCTTTATACTGCCTGCCCATAAACAGGTCTGGCAAACTGTTCTTCCATGAATGTAGCAACCGGAACAGTTTCATGGGAATTGTTTTGGTTTCTTTCCAGTGTTGCAATCCAGTAATCCTTAATAAGCATGTCCTTATCATTCATATTGGAAGTGAAGACACTTTGCCTGTAAACCCTCTTTTGCATGAATAAAACCAATGCGTTATTTGAAGGATTAATTTTGGGTTGCTGTCCTTCATAAAACGGGTCAAATGATTCCCTGACAATGATTTTACCCTTAACAGGCAATTCCTGACCGTCTTTCAACAGTCCCTTTGCAATCATTGCCTGTGCCAGTACAACCTGCAAGCGGATTTTTGTACTTCGTGTTTTAACAATCCAAAAACCCTCATCATTTTCCAATACGGAACTTTCTACACGCAGACTGCAATATTCGGGATTATTTCCAATGGTAAACAACTCCCCTGTTTCAGGATTTTTCTTTGCAATCACTTTTCCCGAAAAATCTAAATCCAAATTCTCTAACATAACTGTAATTTTTTGTGAGTTAATACTTTAATACTTTTAATACATTTATTGCAATATATCTTTCCCGTAATTCCAATCCACATAGCCCTGTGCCTTACTGTTCCATTATACAGGGACTTATCAATGAATTTATTACAGAAAAACATATCAAAAATCAGGAAGGGTAGAGAGACAGTGTAAAAAAATAAAAAAGATTTAGGCAGGTGTGTGTTCTGCCTGTCATACTTTGACAGGTCTTTAAAATATTGCTGACCGAAAAAACACTACCACCCTGTATTTCGGCAGGGGTATTGTTTGAAGTCAAAACAGGTCAAGTGTTCTTTTCATGTGGATTCATACCCGCTCAATTTTCCAAAAAAAAATTTCAGCGCACCTGTCTACTTTTATTCCTGGTCTCATGGCAGCAATTATTCAGTGAACCAGGACAGGAAGCATATATGTATCTGTATCAGTCCTGCATAATCTGCTTACCCTGGTTTCTTTGTAGTACCAGAGAAGTAGATAATAATGTAAGCCTATCACTGTCCACTTTTGAGTAATTCCCTATACAGGTCAAAAACTAAAATCTGGACAGACAGAACCAGGAATCAGAATAATAATTCCTGCCAATGGGTAGGCAGGTAACTATATCTCGCAAACTTTTATTTATTAAAAAAATAGTTTATCAAAAACAAGTTACCCTTCTTACCCAAATTACCCAATGACAATAATTGTGTTTCAAAAACATTGATTATTAGTGTATTATAAAATATGATTTTGAGGTAAGTAATGAAATATGAATTTTCACAAGTTACCCTTCTTACCCATTTCATGTATTCACAATGTTATTGAGTTTTGTACACGTAGAAACGCAGATTTGTACATATTACCATTGATACCCCAAGAAAAGCAGAAGCCCCAACTTAATAAAACTGGGGACTTCTGCCACTCACAAAAAAAACACACAAAAGAAAATCTGTGCTTTACTGATTCAGGACAGAAACCATTGATAGGCTGTGTCTCCATTCAAAGCAGAGGCAATACCATGTGTAAAATCGGTAGCATTTACCGACTTGTTTAAGAAGTTGTCAATGTAAGAGTTCTTGACTGCACCAGTAAACAAATTATACACATTCCAGAGATTGACTGTATGATTGCTGTCTCTGCTGAAAGCCTCATCACGATAGTAGTTTCTTGCTATGATGTTGATGTGGCTGTCATTCATCTCAAACCTTGGTAACTGTTTCCGTTCCTTTGGAAGCAAACATTGATATAACTTGCTCTTGCCAATTAACTGTGCAAACTGATGTTCAGTTAAATAGTAGTTTTTGAAGTTATTCATCAGGTACAGATGCTTCCGAATATTGTACATCTGAAACAACTCCATGATACACTGCTGTAGTTCATAACAACTCATTGCCCTGATTTCTTCTTTGTAGCCATCCGTTGAAATACAGAGATTGCAGCATACTTTATTGTTGAATCCGATAAAGACCTTGAATTTTTCAGATGTCTTCTTTGAATACAGGTTTTCGTGATTGTATGCCCTCACTCCACCAATGGAAAGATGCAGCGGATTACCGTTTATCGTTTCCTGTATGGTTGGGATTTCCATTACAAATGCCATTCGTTCATAATAAATCGTCTTGTCTTTTTCCAGCAGTTCACTGACAGGCTTGTGTATGGCTTCGGGTGTTCTTCCTCTGATGACATGAGATACTCTTACCTCCGGTTTATCAATCCTTTCTCTCGGAAAAATTCTACTTGCTGCATCAAATACTGTTTCAATGAAATTGACATGACTGACTGTAAGTTCATTATCACGAAAGACAGGTACAATACAGTCATTTTGCAGATGTTTTAATGTAACGGCTGATGTATTGGCTTCGATGAACTGTTTGCTGTGAGTTTGCAAAGAATCAATAACATCAATTATCTCTACATCTTCTACTGCCTGAACAGGGAAGTTTACCTTTGCAGTTTCCCTGTTAATATGCCTGACGGGTGTAAGTTCCATTAGCGCTTCCATGATTCATTGATATGGGTTGACTGTTAAACAATACTTTCATGTTCTCGGTTGATTCAACTTTTCCCTCATTACACCAGTTAAGGATTGTTTTTCCTGTTTCGGGTGTGATGATAAATTCGGGTTTGTCCATGAATAAACCTGTCCTGTCTTTTGAGGCTTTGGCATAATGTTTAATATCAATATCCAGGACAATTGTAAATTCATAATCAATTCCGTCTCTCATTACTGCCTTTAATCCTACCTTTTCAGGTACATACTTGCCGTTCTTTTCATTGAGAACATAATCCTGCTTTGTTCTCATGGTAGAAATGATGTGGCAATTGCTGCTTAAAATTTTCTGAATGAATGAGTTTTGACGTGGAGTTATCTTTCCCCAGTTCGTGAAACTGTTCCCCTGCATTTGAGAATGAACTTCCAGCAGATATTCCCAACAGTGGCTAAGGCTGTCAATAATAATCACTTCCATTCCTGCTTTCTCACATACTTCAATTGCCTGAATGTACTTCTCCGGTGTAAACGGATTTTGCAGATTCAATACATTGTAGTTCCCCAAGTGGGCATATAAATCCGCACTTCCATTCTCGGTGTCAATAATTGCGATTTTACTCCAATTACCGGTCATTCCACAGGCTAACAGCAAACTGCTATATGTCTTTCCACAGCCACTTGCTGAAGCCAGAGCCAACTTAATCTTGGCTTGCTTCTTCGATGATTTTCTTAATTCCATAAATAATTGAATTTTAATTTATTAATAATATATATGCAAAAAAGGCTATCCACTGTAAATAATGAATAGCCTGTGATTGTCTTTGAATTTATACGGTGGTGGTGGTAGGTGGTTTTAAAAAATGTTTTTTATAAAGAAAAATAAATTGAAAAATAAATTTCACTACATACCACCACCACCCATGCAGGAATATCTCTGTTTAATTTTCAAGATTTTTCAGTTTATAATGATATTTCTTTGTTCCTGCATGACCTTGAATGTGTTCAAATCCATTACTGCTGAGGTATTGCCCAAGTCTTACCATATCGGATTGTGTAACTTTTCTTTCTGTCCCTGATACTTCAAACAATAACCTTACAATATTGGCAGGTGTAGCGGAAACAGTATCCTCTGCATCTCTGGAAGATGGCTCAATATACAGAGATGCCAATTCTTGAATGTTTGTTATCTTTTCCTGTTCCTGGTCTTTATTCATTCGTGTCATTTCCTCCAAACTGAATTGGCAAGAAAAGCCATTTTTGTAAAGGTGTAACGCCTGTGCAAATACCATTTCCATTGGAACTTGATGATTGTAATTGACAGACATAACCTCAAAGTATATAACCATCTTGTTTCCAAGAATATCATTATTAATACGCTGTTCAGCCGTTCCTATAACTGATGCCCTTCTTGGTGCTGCACTTCTACCCTGTATTCTTCTTATTTTTTCTTTTGAGGCGATAAAAAATTTCAGTTCTTCAAACTTTCTTTGTTTAGTTACTGGCTGCAATTCAATAAGATAAATAATTACATTTTCCGCAAACTTTATCCTGTCATCCATTGTATTTGGATATATTGTACCTTCAAAATAAAATGATTGAAGTCCTGGTGGAACAAGTTTCCTAATCCACATTGCTTTTTCCATACCTTGTCCCCCTGTAAGAATCGGGAAAATATGATTAATCACTACGTTTTCAGATATTAAAGAACCGGTAAGAGTAACAAACCATTTCCTTAATACCTCTAAAAACAAGTCATTATCATTTGTATCAAGTGTTGCTGCAAGTTGTTGGATGTAATCAATATTGTCCCATTCAGGTAGATTTTCTACAAAATCTTTCAAAGGATTATATGGCTCTGAAAATTCGGAGTTCAACAGCATATCCAAAGTTTTCCTGCTGCAATACAGACGGTTATTTCTTAAATAATCAACAAGCAGCGTATTTTTGAAGTAACTGTTAACAGGATGAAATTCCTGCTCTCCTTGCTTTTTATATTCCAACCTGTCGTAGAGTTCGTTTTTTTGGAACACATAGTGCTCTTTCAAAAGTTTTTTGATTTCATCAAGACGGTTTTCGCTTTGATGTCCGTAAGAAATGTTGTTATTCATCTTCTTAAATTGTTTTGTTTACTGCCAACGAATGATTGTATTGCTACAATATAATTGTTTAATTCTGTAAAAGTTTTATTAATGAATTTATAATCACATACTATTAAGTTGGTTGCTTTTTCTGTGTGGTGAGGATAATAGTTTAATATTTTTCCTGTTTTGCTTCTTATACCTTTAAGTGTTTCTTGTATGTCTGATAGAAATATACTTGATGCGTTTCCATTAAGAAGCCTTCTATATATTGCATCATTTAAATTGCTTTTTGCATTAATAAACTCTCGCTTAAAAACCTTATGAAGTTCACTCCCAAAGTCATCAATGACACTATCGACTTCGTTATTATCATCATTCCAATAAGATATTTCATCTTTTTTGAAATCAAGCACTTGGTAGTTATCCAAAATTTCATCAAAATAACTCTTTTTATATCTACGGAAATTTTCTTCCATACTTAACCATTGGAAAAACCTTAATGGTTCTTTGACAGTAGACTTATTTTCCATCTTTCAATTCTCCTTTGTTTAAAGTGTTAATGAACTTTTCCAACTCTTCTTGTGTGACATAGAGTTTTTTCCCGATTTGACCAAAGGTCAACTTTCCATTTTTCTTCCAAGTAAATAGAGTTCTTCTACTTACACGGAAAATTTTCTCTAAATCTAACAGGTTATAAACCTTACCAGATTCTTTCACTTCTTGACTTGCCTTTGCAAGTTCTCGGACTGCTTTTAACAGTTCCTGCTGACTTTCAAGTAAGAAAGTCAAATCATTTACTTGTTTCATTTTATTATAATTTAATTAATAATTTTGTGTCATTGTTTTTCTCAATGACGGTGCAAAGGAAAGAAGTGATTTTAAGGTATAACGGTTATAATTGAGGTTATTTCGGTGACAGTTATTTTTTCTTATAAGTTGGAGTAAAAGGCTTTATTAGATAGTTTTGAGTAGAGATACTGCTTCGTTACATTGGAGAAGTCATCAAATGATAATATAATGAAATCACAATATTTATGTCGGTTTATTCGATTCTTATTTGCCTTATAGAATTCGTGGAATGTAAATCTTATATCTTCTTTTTTAATGTTACGCAGAGGTTTGAATTTCTTAAATAGTTCACTTGGTAATATACCTGTTTCTATAAATTGGGTAATATGGTTAATTAATCGGTCATATTCCTGTACGGAGTTCATTCTGCTTTTGAAATATCCAAATATCTCTTTTACAGAATACTCATCAAGATTATTTTCTTCTTCATTACTGGTTGTTTCTTGTAATGATATAGCATTTGCCTCTGATAAATTATCTTTATCGTTGGAAAAGATAGATTGTTTTCTTGCTATATAGTTGTCTAACTGTTTGAACGTTTCATCCATGAATGGATAGTCATCTATTATTAAGTTGAAGGCTTCTTCTGGGTGGTAAGGATAATAGTTTAATGATTTTTCTGATTGAGTTCTTACGTCTTTGAGAGTTTCTTGTATGTATGATAGAAATGTACCTGGTAAGTTTCCATTAAGAAGCATCGTATTTATAGCATCATCTATATTCCTTTTTGCATTAATTAATTCTCGCTTGAAAACCTTATGAAGTTCATTTCCAAAGTTTTCAGTTAAATGATTATCTACTCCGTTATTATCAACACCCCAATAAGATATTTCATCTTTTTTGAAATCAAGTATTTGGCTGTTGTCAAGTATTTGTTCAAAAAAAATCTTTTTATATTTATGGAAATTTTCCTCCATAAATAACCATTGAAAAAACTTTAATGGCTCTTTTACTGTTGATTTAGGTGAATCCATGCCTTTTGTATTTGGATACAAAAGTAATCAATAATCGGTAAAAGAGCCATTTTCAATGCAAATTAATGAAATTTATCATAGCAAATTTTCTAAAGCCTCATCTATCTGGCTATTCTCGAAACTATCCAGGTAAATTTGAGTAGTTTTGAGGTCTGAATGTCCAAGCGTTTCACTAATCAAGGCTACATTAACCCCTGAATTTTTCAATACTGTAGCGTAACTGTGCCTTGCCACATAAGACGTAATTTTTTCTACTCCTATCATTTTGGATATCTTTTCCATGTTATCATTGACATTCCTTAAAACCTCCTTTCTTCTTTTGTATTTCTGGGCTTCTGTTTTATAGGTACTATCATCTAAAATTGGAAAAATATATCCAGTCGAACTTTTATCCATATATTCGTGAATAATCTCTTTTGCTTTGTCTGATAGCGGAATACATATTTTTTTCCCTGTTTTCTGTCTTGAATATACAAGCCTGTTATTGACAATATTACCTTGTTTCAGATTGGCAATATCACTAAAGTTGATACCACTACATAAATAACTGAATATAAACACATCTCGGCTAAAATTCATAGATTCGCTTTTACTGGATAAGTCTAAATTTATTATTTCCTTGATAACATCCTTTGAAACGGCTCTCTTCTCTGTCTTGGTATTAAACTTGGATACCTTAAAATCATCAAAGGGATAAGAACCTCTTTTGGCGTGTTTGGCTACTATTGCTTTATTATACAGACTTCTCAATGTCCTAAATAAGACGCTTATACTTGTTTCCATACAGCCTTTTTGCCGTAACCATTTCTCATATCCTTTCAGATAATCAATATCAATATGAGAAAATGGAATGTCTAATGAACTATTTGTGAAAGTTTTAAGAGAACTGTAAGAGTCTTTGTAAACATTTGCGTTTCCTATTTTATTCGCTAATTCTAATTCTGTTATGAACTCCTCATAAAATTCTTTCACCGTCTTTACTTTGACTGTGGCTTTGGGGACAATCAGAGTAGATGCAGTAAAGTCCTTATCTTCCGCCTTTAGTTCTAAAATTTGCTTCTGAAATGCAGCCTCTTTTTCAAGGATAATCTTCAATATTAACTCCCTATTGGGACAATTAGGTTTAGGTCTGTTCTTATTAAAGTCCCAATGCTCTGGATTAACAGATATACCTAAACTTTGATACTTTGTTTTTCGGTCTTTACATACCCTCAACATTAATGGGCTGTTCCCATTAGATAGTTTTTTGTTTCTGTAACATACTACATTAACTGTTGCACTCATTTGTTTTTGGTTTAAGTCCTGGTTCAAACACTGGTTCAAACAAATTACTTAAACCTCGCAAAAAACAGCAATTATTTCACCTCTCGCCTGACATATTCTTTACAACTTTTTCATCGAAAGTAAAGCCTGAAATTGACACTTTCTTTGTTGTATTTCCTCTATCATTCGCTTTCTAATGGATATTTAATAGCATTAAATTTAATATATTACAATATAATTGCAAAAATATACTGCTATATTTCCAAATCCCAAGAAAAACCACTATCTTTGCACCCGCAATTGGCAAAAATTGCATTTCGGGGTGTAGCGCAGTCCGGTTAGCGCACCTGCTTTGGGAGCAGGGGGTCGCAGGTTCGAATCCTGCTACCCCGACGGGTGAAAATAAGAGGTTTACGTGGATTTGCAAACTTCTTTTTATTTTGTGGTTTGCTAAAGGTTAAAACAAGAATAATACGGAAATGACAAAC
>Ga0099364_10011374_pt1 | contig 12164 bp, 15 predicted proteins | sample TergutTh196P3_FD_73070 | JGI IMG/M metagenome (GOLD analysis project Ga0099364, IMG submission 73070) | Microcerotermes parvus P3 segment gut microbial communities from Pointe-Noire, Republic of the Congo - Th196 P3 | ecosystem: Host-associated > Arthropoda: Insects > Digestive system > Gut ...
TACATTACGTTACTGTGTCCGTGAGGTAAACAAATGGATTGCTTCGGGCTTGCGCCTCTCGCAAAGACGTATTGGATGGCTTGTGTCTTGCAATGGCGGCAGTACGTCTTTGCGAGCCACATTCGCTTTGCTCAGTGTAAACTCCGGCGAAGCAATCCAGAAAGTATCACATTACGTTACTGTGTCCGTGAGGTAAAAAAGTGGATTGCTTCGGGCTTGCGCCTCTCGCAAAGACGTATTGGATGGCTTGTGTCTTGCAGTGACGGCAGTACGTCTTTGGTTGTGAAATTAAAAGCAAACGACAAAGGGGTAATTCGGACTCTAAAAATAAGTTGACATTCTCAAAATGTTTATTGCCCTTATTATAAATGACGCCAAAAATTTTGAACAACGAGGTTTGCAATGAAAAACAATAATTCTGAAATTACAGGAGAGGAGACATTGACTTTTTCGAATGGCTCGGAATATACGGGTCAGGTCAAGGATGGCAAACCGCATGGGGAAGGGACGTTTATTGCTTTAGATGGTTCGGGATACGAAGGTCAATTCGAAAATGGCGTACCGCATGGAGAAGGGAAGTTTGTTGCTTCAGATGGTTCACAATACACAGGCCAGTTTAAAAATGGCGAACCGCATGGAAGAGGAGGATTTACTGCTTCGGATGGTTCGCAATATGCCGGCCAATGGGAAGATGGCAAAAGACATGGAAATGGAACATTTACTTCCCCGGATGGCGCGGAATATACAGGCGGGTTCAAAGGTGATCAAATGGATGGAGAGGGGAGATTTACTTTCCCGGATGGTTCTAAATATACAGGTGGGTTCAAAGCCGGCAATCCGCATGGAGAGGGGACGATGTATGATTCGGGCGGCCAAATAGTCCAAAAAGGAACTTTTCAAAACGGCGAGTATACCGGTGAATGATGGCCTCTTAGCGAGATATTTCATCCAGTTGTTTTTTCTTTATATTTTTGGACGTATTTATCCAATACTTCATTTATCATTGTTTGATACTTTACATTATTTTTTTTTGCATGTTTCTTGAAAAAATCAATACTCCCACTATTTAAAGTTATGGTTATTTTTACTTTGGGTTCTTTTCTTACTAACTTGTCAGGGGGCGGTAAGAAATCAGTGATTTTTTCCCCGCCAATAATTGCCTCAGAAATATTTTTTGGGGCTTCAGCGTAAATTATTTTCTTTTTCATATTTATCATAATATGTATGATTTGCCATATTGTCAATTATTTTTTCCAAAGATTTTATATATTTCAGGGCTAATTCGGATTTAAAAATAAGTTGACATTCCCAAATATTTATTACTCTATCACTGTATCTATATTTGACAGCAAAATGAGGCTTAGAATGAAAAAAATAATACTTTTATGCCTAATGTGTAGTTTGTTGGGTAGTTTTGCATTTGCCAAAGGGGAAACTTTGCTTTATCCGGATGGTGGGGCATATCTCGGCCAGGTCAAAAATGGCAAGCCGCATGGAGAAGGAATGTATACTTATCCGGACGGGGCAAAATATACAGGTCAATGGAAAGATGGTGAAATGCATGGAAATGGAACGATGACTTTGGCGGATGGTACAAAATATACAGGTCAATTTAAAGATGGTGAAATGCATGGAAATGGAACAATGGCATTATCAGATGGTGCAAAATATACAGGTCAATTCAAAGATAATAAAATGCACGGGAAGGGAACGTATACTTTACCGAATGGTGTGAAATATACAGGCCAATTCAAAGATGGCGAACCGCATGGGGAAGGAACGCTTGCTTATCCGGACGGTTCGCAATATACAGGCCAATTTAAAGACGATAAAATGCATGGAAATGGAACAATGACATTACCGGATGGTACAAAATATACAGGTCAATTCAAGGATAATAAAATGCATGGGAAGGGAACTTTGACATTCCCGGATGGCGTGAAATATATAGGCCAATTTAAAGACGGCAAGCCGTATGGAGAAGGAACAATGTATGACTCAGACGGTAAAATATCCCAAAAAGGAACTTTTCAAAACGGCGAATATACCGGTAAATAGATGCGGCTGTCTCGTTGCGACTCAAAGACGAAGCAATCCAGCAGCTCATTACCCTTACAATTGGTTCGGTGTGACATAAAATAATAAGCAGTAATTGCCGCGCCCCTGTTTTTGTAAAAAAATTTAAAAAATCGCAAAAAAATTCAAAAATCGCAAAAAAATTTTCATTTTTTGGCCGCTCAAAACGTTTATATTATATAACAATACTGTCTGGAAAGGCATATAAATGCACCATCGGCGGTATTTTATAAATTAAAACAATGAGGTAATAAAATGGAAAGCAACAATTCTATGGTTACGGGGAATGAGAAATTGACTTTCCCGGATGGTTCGGAATATACGGGCCAGATTAAAGATGCAAAAGCACATGGACAGGGAACGCAAATATGGCCGGAAGGAGACAAATATATAGGCCAGTTCAAAGACGGCGAACCGCATGGAGAAGGGACATTTACTGAGCCGGACGGTTCGGAATATACAGGCCAATGGGAAGATGGCAAAAGACACGGAAAAGGAGCGTTTTTTCTATCGGATGGCGCGAAATATGCAGGTCAATTCAAAGATAATCATCTGGATGGGGAAGGGAGATTTACTTTTCCGGATGGTTCCAAATATATAGGTCAATTCAAGGAAAGTAAAATGCATGGCGATGGGAAACTGATTTTTTCTGATGGAAACCAATATACAGGCCAATTCAAAGATGGCGTACCGCATGGAAAAGGAACGATGGCTTCTCTGGATAGTGCAAAATATATCGGCCAGTTCGACGATGGCAAAAAGAATGGAGAAGGAAGATTTACCTATGCGGATGGTGCACAATATATAGGCCAATGGAAAGATGACCGAATGCACGGAGAAGGAACGCTTACTTCACCTGACGGCACGCGATATACAGGTCAATGGAAAAATGATCGAATGCACGGAGAAGGAACGCTTACTTTTCCCGATGGCGGGAAATATGTGGGGCAATTCAAAAAAGGTAAACCGCATAAAAAAGGAACAATGTATGATCCCAAAGGCAAACAGTTAGGCCGAAAATGAGTTTTTAAGGGAGTGGCAACTTATTCAGGCAGAGACAATATTAAATGATATTTACAATGGGAATTAATAAAATGGACAGGGTACTCAGAGAGTAGACCTGTCCATTTTGGAATTCTTGGGCAGTTATTATTTAGTTTTCGCCAAGCACCTGACGAGAGATTGGCTTCATGTTTGCATCCAAGGTGTAGATAATAGGAGCAGTGTTCGGAATTGCCATCTTTTTCAGCGTTGCCGTATCAAGTGAATCATCAATGCTTTTTGAGAGGCAGCGAAGCGCATTGCTGTGTGCGACAACCATAATAGTCTTGCCGGAACGCAGTACCGGAATTAATTCTTTTTGCCAATATGTCTTAATGCGCTTGAGCGTGTCTTCCATGCTTTCGCCTTGTGGAATATTTGGAATGCCTTTGTATCGAGGATCATTTGCCGGATTATTTGAATCATTGGACGCCAAGAGAGGCGGGAGCACATTAAAGCCTGCCTCCCATTTAGCCACTAATTCCTCGCCCCATCCTGCTACTTGTTCTTGGCGGGTTTTGCCTTCAAACGCTCCGTGATTGGTTTCGTTTAGCCGCCAATCAGTATGTACAGGAATCCACATCTTGTCCATGCCTTCAAGAGTTAACCAGGCAGTCTTAATAGCTCTGCTGAGGCTTGATGAATAGACTGCATCAAAGGAAATCCCTTCATGTTTCAAAAGTTTGCCCACCGCAAGACCGGCGGCAGCCCCTTTTTCAGTCAAATGTGTATCCCCCCAGCCAGAAGTACGACTTTGCGTGTTCATCACACTCTCGCCATGACGCAGTAATATCACCTGATAGGCGCCTTTGCCGCGCTTCTCAGCTGCGGGCCCGCTAGTGGCCTGCATACATACCAGCAGCAGCAATGCTATTACTGTCAGTGATTTGCCTGCTCGTTCCATGAATAATTTTTTCATGTTGTTTTCTCCTTATTTTTTGTGTATAGTGTTAATCAAAAGATAACGTCCTGATATGAATATGTGGTAGTAAGAATATTGAAGCTGCGTTTGTTGTTTGTCAATTTCCTGTAAAAAAGATAAAATTATAAAATAAAATAAAAAAATATTACTGTTTAATATGACCGAAGAAATTTTCCTGTGGCGCATTATCCTCACAATTAGTTTGGCGTGACATAGAACAATGAAGGGCTAATTCGGATTTAAAAATAAGTTGACATTCTTAAATATTTATTACCCTATCACTGTATCTACATTTGACGTCAAAATGAGGTTTGGAATGAAAAAAATAATACTTTTGTGCGTAATGTGCAGTTTATTAGGCAATCTTGCATTTGCCCAAGATGAGACTTTGACTTTTGCGGATGGAGGAATATATCTAGGTCAGGTCAAAAATGGCAAACCGCATGGAGAAGGAACGTATACTTATCCGGATGGGGAAAAATATACAGGCCAAGTCAAAGATGGTTATCCGCATGGGAAGGAGATACTTTATGATCCAAATGGGAAAATATCCCAAAAAGGGACTTTCCAAAAAGGCGAATATACCGGCAAATAAATATACCGTTGCTGGTATTTTTGCATTTAACTAAAACAATGAAAAATTAATCGAATTGACGCCTCAAACATCATCTTGCATATATACTACTTTTGATGAAAACAATTAAAATTTATATAAAAAGGAGAAAATTTGTTTTATGAATGATGAAACAAAATGTCTGCATTCAGGGTATAAGCCCAAAAACACAGAGCCGCGGGTTTTGCCGATTATCCAAAGTACAACCTATGTTTATGATTCGACCGAGAGTATTGGCGCGGTTTTTGATGATCCAACGAAAAGTCTTATTTATTCCCGCTTTGCCAATCCTACTGTCATGGCAGTAGAGGAAAAAATTGCCGACCTTGAAGGCGGTATTGGCGCATTATGTACGGCTTCCGGGCAGGCGGCAACCTTGCTGTCTATTTTGAATATATGCAATGCAGGCGACAGCTTTATCAGCACAACGCAAATTTATGGCGGATCAATAAATCTATTTTCATTTACACTAAAAAAAATGGGTATTGAATGTATTTTTGTAAATGGTGACGCTTCAGAAGATGAAATACATGCCGCATTTAAACAAAACACAAAGGCAGTTTTTGGCGAAACGCTGGCCAATCCGGCTCTGAGCGTATTGGATATTGAAAAATTTGCAAAAATCGCTCATGCTCATAATGTCCCGCTGATTATCGATAGTACATTTGCCACGCCTATTCTATGCAAGCCCTTTAGTTATGGCGCGGACGTTGTTGTTCACTCTACATCAAAGTATATGGACGGCCACGCGCTTCAAGTGGGAGGGGTAATTGTAGACAGCGGTAATTTTGACTGGTCTAAAGGCAATTTCCCTGACTTTACCGAGCCGGATGAGTCTTATCATGGAATAAGATATACGGAAGCATATGGCAAAAGCGCCTATATTATAAAAGCGAGAATGCAGCTCATGCGTGATTTCGGCGTATATCCATCCGCACATTCCGCATTTTTGCTGAATCTGGGACTTGAAACATTAGCCATTCGAATGGAACGGCATAGCGAGAATGCGTTGAAAGCGGCCAAGTTTCTTGAAGCCCATGAAATGGTAGAAAAAGTCATGTACCCGGGACTTGAAAGCGACAGGTATTATGACATGGCCAAAAAATACTTAAAAGCTGCAAGCGGTGTTATCTCATTTATTATCAAAGGCGGCAAAAAAAATGCAATAAGATTCATGGATGCGCTAAAACTTGCATCAAACGAAGTGCATGTTGCCGATATCAGAACCTGCGTTTTGCATCCGGCAAGCGCAACGCATCGCCAGTTAAATGATGAGCAATTAATAGCGGCAGGGATAGATCCCGGAATGGTTCGTTTATCTGTAGGGCTTGAAAGCATAAATGATATAATTGATGATTTAACACAGGCTTTTGGCGCCTTGAGATAAAAGATTTACTAATCGCCTTAGCGGCATCGCCGCCTTTTGGCGGCGCAGGCTGGAATATTATTTTTAACCGGAACGTTATATGCCATTTTACAAAAAATATGCTGATTTGATGTGCAAAATGGTCTATATAAAATAAATAAAAAACATACAATTCCCTTATGAAGAGTATCTTGGACATTTTTGCTTTGGAATAATTTATGACAGAATTGAAAATATTAACGAAACAATACACTATAAAATACAGCAATTAAAGTCAATACCTTCGGTCGTAGGAAATTTTGATTTTTTTATTGCGGAAAAATGGAAAATTGCCAGCGATAAAAGCGGCAGTGGAAATACGGAACAGGTGGCAAAAAAATTACTGTCTCTTGCTGTAAATAATCCAGCCTGTTTTATAAATATTTTTAACAAACCCACTTTTGTCTTCTGTGCTGTCGAGCAGAACAGGCTCAATATACAGGCTAATGTCTTCTGTTAAACGCCAAAGCCGATTAGATGTTTTTAGCCAATCACCGGAAAACCCGTCAAAGATAACAGCGACATCAATATCACTGTCCTCATTTGCCGTACCTTTTACATAAGAGCCATAAAGAATAATAGAGTTTGGTGAGAACTCTTTCGTGACGACATCGGCGTATCGTTCTACCGTGTTTATAACTGTTTCTTTATCCAAAATGAAAACATCTCCGTTTTTTCTATTAAATTCTGGCAGTAATTTTTTGTCAATTTTGCAGCCAAATAGTTTTTGTGTTCAGGATACCGTGCTTCAATATGCAGCGGATTCAAATCTCCTAAAAAAGATTTTTGTTCTTCAGTCAATTATGTCTTCATCTGACAAATCCAGCCAATAGTTAACTCTCTCATTCATTTCCATTGTGCGATCACTTTGTGTGATAAAGACGGTTTGGACTGTTTTGTCAAGTAACTTTTTTGATTGGAGAATCGGGGGAGCAGCATTGCAAACAATCAGAGTATTATGTGAGGTATGATAAATATCGAAAAAGAATTATTGACAAATATACTACTCAATAAGCATTACAGTCTAACGGGGCGGTTACTGCATCGCCGCCTTTTGGCGGCGCAGGCTGGAATATTATTTTTAACCGGAACGTTACATGCCATTTTACAAAAAACATGTTGGTTTAATGTGCAAAATATGACAGATTATAAAATATGAAAGACTCTTTTAAAAAACGGCTCTTTTCTAAAAACATTATTTTAACAATTGTTGGAATATTATTATTAGCGTATTTTATCGCTGTTTCAATGTATTGGGGCAGGTTTGATAATTTTAGTAAGGTAATGATATTTTTTAGCTTATCATGGATAATTGCATCAATTAAGATTAATGCCTTTATTGATATTATAAAAAAGCTGCCTAAAATTATCAAAATATTTTTAAAAATTACTCTCGTTTCTTTTATATCATCTTTCATTATTGTAGAGTGCATTATTATATATAATATGCGAACAACAGTTGCAGCAGATGCAGATTATGTTATTGTGCTTGGGTGCCAGGTAGATGGCTCAATGCCGTCAATACCATTAATGCGCAGAGTATACGCAGCGATAAATTATTTAAAAGAAAATCAAAATACTAATGTTATTGTTTCAGGGGGACAGGGTCCCGGAGAAGATATTTCTGAAGCGGCGGCAATGAAAATAATGTTATTGCGAAACGGGATAAATGAGAACAGAATATTTGAGGAAGATAAATCAAAAAGTACAATGGAAAATTTTTTATTTTCTGATGATTTATATAATTTACGGGATAAAAATATTGCCATTGTCACATCTGACTATCACATGTTCAGAGCATTGTCAACGGCAAAAAAATTGAACTACAAAAATTTAAAAGCATTGCCCGGCAAGAGTCAGCTTTCAGTATTGCCTGCATATCTTTTAAGAGAATATGCAGCGATTATGTACTATAAAATATTAAGAAGAATATAATAGATTAAGTATAAACTTGGCAAAGTTCAACGTGGACGGAACATATACAAAGGACACAAAAAAAATAGTTGAAATATTTTCGAATAAATATATAACTTAACAACATTAAAAATTTTATGGAGGATTATCAATATTATGGAAAAAAATAAATTCGATATGAAAAAATGTAAGTATCTTATTTTGCTTATAGTTTTTGTAATGATGTTAGGAAATGCCGGAAGTTTATTTGCACAAGAGCAGGTGCGGATTATAATAATAACGGGAGTTTCTGATACAATAGGTTCAGATAGCGGTCTTATAGTACTAAAAAGTAATACTATTGAAGATATTAAATCCATGTTTAATAATGAAGATGAAGAGGCATTGAATAAATCAGTTGTAGCAGGGGATGAAAGATTAACAGTCGCCAGCAATAATATAATTTGTATTCTTAAATTAGTAGAAGATGGTGATATAAATGAATCGGTATTATGGCTTGGTAAAGGTCCTTATTTTATTATATTTGGTTATGGGTCAAAAATATATATATCGAAGAAGAAAGTAAATATCAAAAAAGGTAGTGTTGTTATACCTTTTAAAGATTTTGAGTTGTTAGAAATAGAAGAATAAAATATAAAAAGTTTTTATTATAAAAACACAATTTCTACTTTAACTGCGAAATAAACTCTTGACAATAATATACTTGCACTATAAATTAGTCGCAAGGAAATTTTGTCATGGACTATATCAAAAGAGCCATTGAACCGGTATTATTGAAGAGCGGGCGGACATTTAAGTCTGTTTTGGTAACCGGCCCGCGTCAAGTCGGCAAAAGTACAATGCTTGGAGAGGTTTTTAACGAAATTCCGCAAATTACGTTTGACGATCAATTACAGCTTAAGGCGGCGAAATCAGACCCTGCCTTATTTCTGAAAGATAATCCGCCGCCTGTTATATTAGATGAAATTCAATATACACCTGAACTCTTTCCCGAAATAAAAAAGATTTGTGATAGTAATAAAGCATATGGGAGATATTTTTTAACAGGCAGCCAGCAATACAATCTTATGGGAAATGTTGTTGAAAGTCTTTCCGGAAGAGTGGCGGTACATGAACTTCAAGGCTTATCCATGCGGGAAATCAAAGCGATAGATTTTAACAAACACTTTGTCCCGACGGACGATTACTTTACCGAAAGAAAAAAATATCTTGTTGAATACGACGATATCTGGCAGCGTATTCACCGTGGATTTAATCCCGAATTGCAATTACCTGAAAAAGAATGGTCAACATATTGGTCAAGTTATGTCCAAACATATATTGAACGCGATGTCAGTCAGTTAATCAACCTGAAAGATAAAATGGTTTTTGTAACATTTATGACTGCTATAGCCGCAAGAACAGGTCAAATATTAAATTATTCTGCAGTCGCCAACGAAGTGGGGAAAACTGTTGCGACTATAAAAGAATGGGTATCTGTACTGCAAACATCAGGACTTGTTTTTTTGTTGCAGCCTTACAGTTCTTCAGCGTTAAATCGCGCCATCAAGACGCCTAAAATTTATTTCCGGGACACAGGGCTTGTGTGTTATTTGACCCGCTGGCTGACGCCTGAAACTCTTCGCGTAAGCGCGATGAACGGAAATATATTTGAAACCTTCATAGTAAGCGAAATTTTGAAATCCTTCTCAAACGCCGGACTTGATTATCGTTTCAGCGTGTTTTATTACAGAGGAAAAGACAAGAAACGTGTGCGCCAAAGCGGAACTACAGAAAGCTTTGAAAGTGAAATCGACCTGATTATTCACGAAGACGGAACCCTGTATCCGATTGAAATAAAAATGAGCGCAAGTCCCGACGCGGCGATGGCAAGCGCCTTTGACGTGCTTGATCTCGATGAAACCAAAACTCGTGGCAAAGGCGCTATTATTTGTCTCTATGATAAACTTGCCCATCTGAAAGATAATCTGCTTGCAGTACCGGTTGAATACATTTGATATAATGACAGATATTATAGCAATTTTAGTTCGAAATATTTTATAGTAGGAAATTTGCCTTGAAATTTTTTTTGAACTTATAATTTAATGTTGAAATTATAAGAATATAATAAACAAAGGAGCATCCATATTTTTGCTTGATGTTGAATATTGATAATTGCGAAAAGGAGTTTATTAGATTGATACGTCCAAAAGCTATAAGTGTAATTGTGCAACCTGATTATTGTTTGCTTATAACTTTCAGCAATAACGAAAAAAGACTGTTTGACGTTAAACCCTATCTTGATTTTAAGCCCTTTGAAGAATTAAGAAATCCAATTATTTTTAGCACAGTTAAACCTGCCGGACTAAGTATTGAATGGATACATGGTCAAGACATTTGTCCTGATGAACTTTATAATAACAGTATACCTGCAACCACATACGCTTAACAGGTCGGCACAGTTGTACAATGAATTGCAGAATGAATGATTTAAAGAATATATGGTAAAATATTTTCATGAAAGTAAAAGACCACTACAATAAAGACTGCGCAAAACTGTTGTCGGAAAAAATAAAGCCATCATTCCCAAAATTTAATGATAAAGACTTTGTGAATTATATTGATAACAATGTATCTGACAAAGAATTTTTCGACAGAATGGACGTTTTCGCCACAGCCTTTGAATTATATTTGGGGAATGATTACGAAAACAATATAAAAATATTTCAAAATATGTTGGGACCTGAATTACAAACAGAAACAGGTATGTTTAGCGAGGGTTGGTGGTTGTGGCCTATTGGTCGGTATGTAGAAAAGCACGGTATCGAAAATATAAAAGTTTCATTGGCTTTTATTAAAGAATTAACAAAAAGATTTACCGGAGAATTCGCAATACGACCTTTGTTGGCAAATAAAACAAAGGAAACAATGAAAACAATTGTAAAATGGAGCAAGGATGAAAATGTTCATGTCAGGCGCTTAGCCAGTGAGGGTGTTAGAATAGCATTACCGTGGTCGAAAAAATTATATAATGCGGTCAATGATTTTGATAATTATAAAATAATACTTACAAATTTAAAAAACGATAAATCAAAATTTGTTCAAAAAAGTGTTGGGAATAACTTAAATGACTTATACAAAGAATTTCCAGAAAAGGCCAATGAAATAATAAATGAATGGCAGAAAGACAATCCAACAAAAGAAACATTATGGATAATAAATCACGGATTAAGAAGTAAAAGAAAGAAGTAATGGAGAAGATTAATAAAGAAGCAACACTTTGCGGCAAATGTTTTGAGGTATGTCCATATACAATAAAAAGCATAACAGAAAAAGGATAAGTTTTTTAAATGGAACAAATTGTGCAGCCAGCGGCTGCACAATTTCCAAAGCGTTCTTTGGAAGAATTTACACAGCTTTTGAAATCGAAGAAATAGACTAAAAGGTAACTGATATTAAAATACGCAAAAAAATTTTTTTATAAGAGTAAATCATGATAGAAAAACTAGCATACTCGCTTGGACGGAATGATGAAGAGCCTAATATAGAATTGGCAAATTCGTTAGCCAAAACCAAAAATAAAAAAGGCATAAAGGAAATAGTTGATGGATTAAATAATCCGAAAGAACAAATTGCAAATGATTGCATAAAAGTCTTGTATGAAATTGCAGAAATATCGCCTGAACTTATTTATGAATATGCCGGTAATTTTATTAAACTATTAGAATCAAAAAATAACAGGCTTGTATGGGGTTCCATGACTGCATTATCAAAAATTGTTTCACTTAATCCCGATGAAGTATATAGCAGTTTGGATATTATAGTAAAAGCCTATGAAAAAGGAAGTGTAATCACAGTAGATAATAGTATAAGTGTTTTTGCGGAATTAGTAAAGGCAGATAAAAAATATGAGAATAAAGTTTTTCCGATTATAATAAAACATTTGGAGAAATGCAGACCCAAAGAAGTAGGGCAGCATGCAGAAAGGGCTTTTGTTTGTATAAATAAAAATAATTCACAAAAATACAAGGAGACATTATTAAAAAGACGCGAATCATTAAACGATGCTCAAAAGAAACGTGTAGATAAATTATTAAATAAGCTATAATAGCATGACAATGGATGAAGACAATGATAGAATATGCAATTGCAGAAAAGAAACATATAGCTGAAATTTTAGAACTGTATAAACAATTAATTACAGAAGAGGAGCC
>Ga0099364_10011375_pt1 | contig 12164 bp, 7 predicted proteins | sample TergutTh196P3_FD_73070 | JGI IMG/M metagenome (GOLD analysis project Ga0099364, IMG submission 73070) | Microcerotermes parvus P3 segment gut microbial communities from Pointe-Noire, Republic of the Congo - Th196 P3 | ecosystem: Host-associated > Arthropoda: Insects > Digestive system > Gut ...
TGACGCTACGGAAAATGATGGGGGGCTCAATCTCGTGATGTCCCATCCTTGCCAAAACCTGTATCTGTTTTTTACCTATTTTACCAACCACCCTGTGAACGCTACCAAAATCTTTGCGTTCCTTGCGTCTTTTGCGGTAAAAAAGGCTTAACCGCAAAGTGCGCAAAGGGTTGCGCAAGGGGCGCAAAGTAATGATTCACACCGTTTTCACCTAAGCGAACCTCTAAAAATTATTTTTTATATTGATGTGTGCCGAAAACGCCACGATATCGACTCTTTGCGTCCTTTGCACAACCCTTTGCGGTTAACAAAAAGAGAGTTTAACCGCAAAGGACGCAAGGAATTTGTATTATTAGAGGTTTCCTTTTCTTTTTGCTCTTCCATTATGGAGTAAAAATTGCTATTCTTGCCGTGGAGTCCGTTTTTTTCGTACACCCTTGAAGTGAACGTTTTCGACCTAATCATATTGGCAATACTGGCTGCATTGACGCTCCGGGGCATCTGGAAAGGGATGATCTCGCAACTCGTCTCCGTTGCCGCCATTTTTGTTTGCTGGATTGTCGCCACCCGATTCGGCAGTTTGGTTGCGCCGACAATCCCCGTCGAAGCACCCTGGGATCAAGTGCTGGCGATGGGCATCGTGTTTCTGATCACTTGGATTGCCATCCGGTTCGCTCATGCCGCTCTCGAAAAAATTATCAAGCACTGGCATCTGGAAAAACTGAACAAACTCCTCGGCGGGGCACTGGGGTTCGCCAAAGGGCTCTTGATTTGTCTGATTCTCACCTTTTTTGCCGTGATGGTCAGCGAAACAAGCCGGGATGTCGTTTTCAACTCCAAGTCGGGCTTCCACATGGTCAAACTCATCGCACAAATTGGTCTATTTGTTCCCAAGAACAGTTACGAATTTGTTCACAAACAACTGGCACTCTTCCAAGATAAAATCGATGAGGCGGTTCCTGGCCAAACTCCCGAAACCGTGCAGGTTCAGAGTTCCGAAACGATGCAGCAGTTGCTGGAACAGGTACAGCAAACCACGGAAACGACCAAAACCGGTGCGGGATCGCTTTTGACAGCCCTTTCGCAATGGTGGAACGGCACGGAAGAGGAACCAGTCGAGGAATCGATGGAGAAGTTTATCGATCCTCTCCTCAATTCCCTCGTACAAACGGTAACGGCACCTGCGGCTCACCGGGAAGAGTCTCGGCCTGCGGCCGCGACGTACACCCCGCCTCCTTCCTCGCCGCCGTCTCCTTCCTCATCTCCGCCTCCGCCGTCGATGTTTCCGCAGATGTCTCATTATGCGGCGGTTCCGCAATCCGTCGTGCCTCCGTTGTCGGCACCGCCGCCACACGTTGCTGTGGAAGAGTTTTTTATCCAACGCTCTGCGGCGAATCCCTCCCCCGCCATCCCCCCGTCGGCATCGTCGTCATCGGTTCCGATGGTTTCTTCACAGCCATCCTTGTCTGCATTAACGTCTCTCGTACCGCTGTCCGAGTCTGTGCTGATGTCGCCGGAACCGGCGGAACTCTTACCGATAACACCTAGACCGCAGCACGTCGGTTCGGATTTGCTGCTGCGCAATTCGACACTGCCCGAAAGTGCAGATGCACCGGCAAGAGTGTTTCGGCCTCACTGAAAGGCTATTTGGAGAATACGTATGAGACCGGAAACGGATAAAAAACGGACATTGTTTCTTTGCGAACTTTGCATCCTTCTGCCGCCTTCACAGAGTAGCGTTCACAGAGCCCGTAACGTCAGTTAGGGACACAGAGCCCGTGGCGTAAGCCAGGGATTTACCGTAACGTGTCCCTGGCTTACGCCACGGGCTCTGTGAACGCGGCTCTGTGAACTCCTCGAAAAAAACTGCCCTTGCACGCCTTCGGGCAAATCGCTACAATCCCGTCGCAGTCGCATTGGACGGCAACTTTTTCCGATAAGAAACGACCGAAAAACCAAATGGATAGCAATCGTGTTAAGATAGGCAACCAGGGGGGGGGGGGGCAATCTACATAGTCTAGGAAACGATTACTCGTCTCTGCGGCAATGTTTGGATTCCGGGGTGAACCAAACACTGCAAGGAACAGCAAAACCGAAGGGACTTGCAAAAATATGGCGGGAAGTGAAAAGACCGTTTAGACGGTTATCTCATCGCGTACAAGCGAAACTCTCCGGGTTGACGCTTCAAGAGTATGAAAGACATCAATCGTTTTTGTCCGAACTTTACATACGCGAAGACGGGCGAGTGAATCTCTCTCTTCTTACTACCGATATTGTTTTGGGATGTAATTTACGTTGTTGTCATTGTATACACTTGAGTCCATACAGAAAGGGATATGTTCCGACAGAGCAAATCCTTCATTGGTTTGAAACCTGGCGCAGAAAAATTCGCCCCGTCACAATCGAACTTGTGGGAGGGGAACCATTTTTGCATCCAAACCTTTCGGCTGTTTTGCTTGAAACACACAGAATCTGGAATGATTCCGCTATGCAAATTGTCACCAATGGGCTACTCATTGATCAGGCATCACAGGATGTGTTCGATGCCCTAAAAGAGGCAAACTTCCATGTGGTTGTTTCAGACCATTCTGACTCCACTATTCCACACGAAAAAGTAGTTGCTGGGTGTACCAGACTGAATGAGAAAGGAATCTCGTATGAATTACGTCCAAGTAATGCGGTCTGGCACGTTAAGCACCAATATGAGAGAAACATTCCTCTCCCTTTTCAAAGCCTTTCGTCAGATGCTTGGAGAATTTGCTCTTCAAAGCGTTGCCCTTCTTTGGCAAACAATCGGCTATATAAGTGCTGTGTACTAGCAAGTACAGTGGAAGGCGTAGGTGAAGGTGCTCTGTCATCCGAACATTGGAAAGATGCCTTAACGTGTAGCACCTTATCAGCAGACGCGAATGCGCATACGATTCTGCAATACTTCCGTACGCAGGAAGTCCCAGAATGTTCGATATGCCCCAATAAAATCATCATTACCGAACCAAGGCAGATGCCGCCGTTGCCAATCGGTAAAAAAGTCGCCTAAAAACGATGACCGCCACTCCCGTAACGATCATCCTTCCCGTGTACAACGTTGAAAAGTATTCGGCGGCGGTGTTTGGACCGCGTTCATTTCAATGCTTCGGCGAACTCGTCGAGGGTTTGGCACGTTGCGGCTTGAACAGCCCAAGATTCCAACACTGCCGGGTCGGCGAGGGCACGAATCGCCTTTTCGATTCCTTTGGGCACCCTCTTGAACCGAGCCCGGAGAACTGCCAAGACCATATTCTGTCCCGCTTCGGCTTTGCCTCTGGCTTCGCCTCTGGCTATAAACTGCGGACCATACTTTGCGGTGAAGTGCGCGTCCAATCTTTCCGATAGAATAAAACCTTTTCTCTTTTGCATTTCTAACTCCTCCATCGCTTGTATGTTTGCCTCGCCGATTACGTAAACATAAGCATCCATCGGCAACTCCGGCTCCTTCGCCATCGACAACCGTTCTAAATTAGCAACCACCAAGTCATTCCGCAAATAGTTCAACCATAAATTGTCTTCGTCCGAAAGTTCTTCCGAAACAATAATTTGCGTTGGACATGTGTCGCCTTCGACGATGTAAATGCCCGGCTGTACATTATGCACAGTATATTGTTTGTTCAAAAATGCCAGCAACTTTTTCGGTCGGCGAGTCGCAACGACCGTTACCGACACGTCGTTAATGTTAATTCTATTCAATGCGGCATACAACCGAGCGTAACTGTGCGTTTTATGATAAGCCGCAACCGTCGCCCGGTCTTTCGGACTCTTATACTCAACGATATTGAACTGCTGAAAAATCCTGCCGATGTTCTTTTCGATGACAACATTCTTTTTCTTTTTGATAATCAGGACATCAATTTTCAGCGGTTCGGTCGTCAGTTGGTGTTCCGTTTCAAACGTCAATACGTCCAGATATTCTTCCAGTTCGAGTTGGATTGCCTGAACAAACGCCGGATGCCACGAAATGCGAGCCATTCGGGAATTCTAACAAAAATTAAAGGGAATTGCAAGAATTCTTGCGCCGGAGTCCAGTAGACGTGGGTGTGTCCAAGTTTAGCGGGTGTTTTTACAGTTCTTTGCGTCCCTTGCGCGTCCTTTGCGGTTAAAAAGAGCTAACCGCAAAGGGCGCAAAGTCCAATTTCATGCCGTTTACGGTATAATAAAAAACGTTTACCCACTATTTTTTACACACCCACACACTCCTGCCGGGACAACTTGGGGACTATATTTTTCTTGTCTTTCAGGTATAATCAGGGTTCGTTGCGTCCTTAGTGTAGTGGTAACACGATAGCTTCCCAAGCTGTAATTGAGGGTTCGATTCCCTTAGGACGCTTCGATTTCCCCTATGCCCTTTCGATAAGACGGGCATTCCGTATGGTATCTCTCTTTCTGTATGGTAGAATGGTCGTGTGCAGTTTTGGTTTCGTCTTCCCCTCCGAACTCGGTTAGGCATCATTAGTTCGGCATTATTGGTCTCTGTCCTCGTGGTACTCTTTTTTTGGTATCAGGATCCCGTCCGTTTCTCCCCTGATCGGCTTGCATGGCTGATCCATCTGGGGCCGCTGGTCTTTCTGTTTTGGCTGGCGTGGGGGGATATTGAAAAAATCCCTATGTGGAACTGGCTACTCATTCTGGTTACAGCACTTGTCTGTGCCGTCAAACCGCCTGCCTGGTTTATTGGAATTCCAATCATTCTGTACATACTTTTCACCGGACGCAAAAAAGTGAATAAATAGCCCGAGAGTCCCTCTTTTGGGAGTCTCTAATAATACAAATTCTTTGCGTTCCTTGCGCATTCTTTGCGCCCTTTGCGGTTAAAAAAAGAACTAACCGCAAAGGGCGCAAAGTACGCAAAGAGTCGATTCGTTGCGTTTTCGGCACACATCAAATAAAAATTTGATATTTAGAGGTTTCTCTTTTATTTTTCTCACACAAGTTAAGCGTTTTTCTTTCAAGACTTCGGCAAAATCGTCCGATTACCTGTCATAAGCGTCCCGATAATCGGTACAAGCGTTAGATTTCCTCTAACCCGCTTACCCCAACGCTGTCCCTAACAAGGAGTATTCCCCCGATGAAAACAATGCCCCCGACGAAAACAATGACACATTTATCCTGCAAAGTTGGTTTGCTCGGAATTACTTTTTTGGTTCTTTTCGTCTTTTCCGCCGTTTTTGCGAACGATGTTATCGATTTTGAAAAGATGCTCCAGGAAGCGAACCGCGCCAACCAGGAGAGCGGCAGTGCTGCGAACAATAGCGCGAACAGGGCTGCCGCCGCACCCCGCACCCCTGCGGCTCCGGTCAAAGAGACGCAGCCCGTGCCGAATCCCGGAGCCCCTGCTCGAATGGTGATGACACGCCCTCTGGGAACCGAGGCACCCTCGGCCGTTCCGATAATCATCAGCGACGGGTGGACAACGGTGAAGCCTAACGATCCGAGTGTCGTTATCCCCGAATTTTTGCTTACCCCTCCGGCACCCGCCAAAGCAGTGGTCGAGGCACTGGCTCCTGAATTGCCAGCCGTGCTGAACCCCTCGGATAAGGAGGAAGAGGAGGCAGAGGAATCTGCGGAGACTGCCCCTCCTGCGGAACTTTTCGAGCCCGACCTGCTGGACAGGGGGGGCAAACCCAGTGCCGAGACCGGTGCCACTGCGCAACCTCTCTTTTCCGACGACATTTTCGAGGAGGAGTACACCGTTATTCCCGCAAGGGAGGACGAACTCGGTGTGCTCGAACCCGAATCGGACAACTCTCTAGCCGCAAGGGGAAAAACAATGGATATTTGGGAATTGGACACGATTGCTGAACCCAAACTGAGACGAAGAGATGAATCCAAGAGCAGCGACGAGACTGCACCGCAGCAGTCTGAATTGAGTGCGACGCTGGATGCCCTGGCGGACAAGCAACTCGGAGATGAACCGGCAACAGAGGCCGCTTCAGAAGACTCCGATATGGAGAATACAAAGGTTACACTGAACATCCCCGATTTCGACAGCGATGACGATGAAACCAGTTGGACAATGATTGATACCAGTGTGATCGGTGATCCCTTTGCCCAGGATAAACTCAGGCTGATGTATGACGAAGTGATGAATGGTCTTCGGACGCGGAACATCACCGGCCGTTATGAGATGTGGAAGAATTTCGCACGAGGAATTATGCGTGATACTTCCGGGATCAACACGAAGAGCGAACTTGACGGACGCAGCCGGTTGAATTGGTTTCTGAAACTCTATTCCGAGCCGGTACGTTCGACTTTTGAGGCAGAGGAATACTCCCGCGAGTTGTACGTAGGGTTTGCCGGCGGCCATCGGCACTTGGCCGAACTGATGCCGGGGATTCGGGATCGGATGGATGTTCCCAAACGTGAAACAGGTGCGATTCGTTTTCCCGTTTGCACCACACCCGTCGAGGCGCTTGCCGAAGTCAAAAGGGCTCTTCTGTCGGCCGCGACATCCCATGCAAAGGCGTTTGCGACTCTGACTGTCGCCGAACTCGCCGATTTGGATAAGAACTTTGTAGAAACCTTCGTCGGCAAAGGAGCAATCACGGGGCATACTGTCCCTGCCCGATCCGTAGGGCGAAGACTGGTCGATATTATGGATAAAGTCAATACTGCCGCTCTGTATGATGGTGCCGAAGCATTGATCCCGCTGACCAATACGGCCTTACTCGACCTGTTGGCGCAACTGCCGGATGATGTGCTGCCGCAAGTGATGATAAATGGACAGCGGTTTCAACGCCTCGCCACCTCGGCAGGGGACATCATCATCGGCGGACGGGGAAGGAATGTTTACGACCTCGACTCCCCGGAAATGCGTGAAGTGATCTGCGTGATCAGCCGGGGCGAAGAGGACACATTCCGTGAAGGAACCTGTACGATGCAGCGTCCCGTGATGGTCATCATCGCACTGGGCAACAAAAGCACTTTCGTCGGTACACGGCCGGGAATTCAGGGCAGTTCCATTATGGGGATTTCCATGTTGCTTGACCGTAGTGCGCAGAGCACCTACGATGCAAGAGACCTTGCTCAAGGTTCCACGATGGGCGGTGTGGGTATTCTCATCAATTACGAAGGGGGGAACACTTACAAAGGGTTCCGCCGTGTTCAAGGTCATGCCCTGCTGGGGCTTGGACTCCTGATTGACAGAGGTCGAGGCAATGCTTTGTACAAGGCATCGCTCTGGGCACAAGGCTTTGGTGCGCCGGGCGGTTTCGGTGTTCTCTCGAACAGCGGTAACGGTAATAACCATTATTACTGCGGCGGACTTTATCTTGACTCCTATCCCGAACATCCCGGCTATGACGGCTGGGGACAGGGGGTCGGGGCGGGAATCCGGCAAGTCGCCAATGGCGGAATCGGTGTCATCCTTTCGGGCACCGGCGACGATGTCTATGAAGTCGATTACTTCGGACATGGCGGCGGATACTGGCTCGGTGTCGGCATTGCCCGAGACTTCGGCGGAAATGATACACGGCATGGAACAACGCTCGCCGATTACAACGGCAGACCGCGAGTGCCCGGCAATGGAACCCAAAGCAAATGGACACGGTTCGTCAACGGCTGGGGTTGCCACTACGCACTCGGCTACCTGTTCGACGACGGCGGAGACGACCTTTACGGCGGACAAATTATGGGTACCGGAATGGCCTGGGACTTGGCGTACGGAGTCCTCGCCGACTTCCAAGGCAGCGGAAGATATACTTCCACCGGTAATATGAAACATGGTGTCGGTGCTCAGGCAAGTATTGGTATTTTGTTTTCCTATGGCGGCAATGACATAGTTTCGGGGCGAAGTCAGGGGACGGCAAGTCCCAGCCATGACTACCATCCTGCGTCGAGCGGCGGTAATTTCAGTTTCCTAATTAATTACGGCGGCGACAACCTCTACGGTACGGAAAGGCAACGGGTGGCACAGCGGCATTCCTATGTGCAGCGTGGTTCGATCTCCGGCTTTTTGATTGACCGTCCGACGGAGAGCGAAGCGGCACTTGCCCTTATTACACTGCGTCAAGCCGTCGAACAGCGCAATCAGGAAATTGCTGAATACGATGCGGCGCTTGCTCAGATGCAAGAACAAGCACGGCAACAAAGGCGGCCTGTACCAAGCAGATTATCGACACCAAGACCGAGACCGATTTCGGAATCCCAACTGCTCGGTGCCGTCCCAGACTTCGAACTTAATACGGATATTCGCCGTGCCGATGCCGCCGAAGCAAATGTGAGATAGATAATAATGGTTAATTGTTAATGGTTAATGAACGACCACGAACTGCCAATTATTAACCATTAACAATTAACCACTAACCATTAACAATTCCCCCCTAACCCCTTACAATTCCGATGAAAACCACTTTAATATACCCTAGTATCCTTATTGTTTTCCTTTGCGGTATCCTTTCCGCCTCGGAATATACCGTGGACAACACGCTGTTGCCGGAGCCGATTCCCGGCTTCAATCCGGTGCACAGTGCATTGGCACCGGCAAAAATTGTGCCCTCGGTGAAAACCGACGACAATTCGCTGGTCAGGCCGGGCGATATTCCGATTAAGCCGCCGAAGTTGATACAGACGGCCTCCGGCGAACTGGTTCAGGTAACATACGTTGCCCGAGGTCAAAGCGGCCGAAACCAACAGGGACAATCGGGGCAACCGTCCGCAGCACCTTCGACGGAACTGCCGCAACAGTATCGGGACTTCAACTCGATGAGCGAAACGGAGCGGATGACAAGTTTGAAGAAGTCCATTGAGACGGTGTTGCTTGCCAATGTCCGTCGGGGAATGAGCACGCAAGCCAACACACCGAACGAAATTATGTTGATGGCACTTCCCTACGGAGCGGATGCAACCGTTTTTCAACCGAATCCGAATTTTGACCCCCGCGACCGAAATCCCAACGCCAACAGGGGAAACAACATGTATTCGATAGGTGCCTTGTGCTGGAACACTCCTTGCAACGGGAAAACACTCCTGCGGACGGACGGTAGCAAAGTGATTGCCCGTGTTGGACATGGCTACCAATCCCGTCCTGCTTCCTTTGCGGCAGTGCTGGCGATGTCCAATATCATGCCGAACTACGAATTGAGAGTGGGGGGCAATTCCTACACGATTGAAGACCTGATCTCTTCGGAAAAAGCGTCGGTCTCCAAAGGGATAAACAAGTCTATGCTCTTGGTGGCACTCTCCTTTTACGGCAAGGCGGACGAGCAATGGAAAAATGAACTGGACGAAGTCTGGAGCATCGAAAAGATGGTTACGGCAGAGTTGAATCGGCAAATCGACCAGGGAACGAGCGAAGTTACCGATTGGCTTCTCGGTTTGACGGCGGCGGTCAAGTTGTATGAAAGCGAAAACAAACCGATTCGAGGCCCGATGGCACTGGCAAAACGGCAACTGCAAACATATCAGGAGTTTGTGTTATCGATTCAAAATGACCGTTATCTATGGCATCCGAGATTTTTCTTGTATAAGGGCTTCAATCCCGATGCGTTTGAAACGATGTATTCGAGCGGACATATTCTCCGTTGGCTGGTCTTCACGTTACCGGAGAAAGATTTGAAAGACCCGCAGGTTGTCCGAACAGTGATGAGTTTGGCCGCGACGGTCAATCGGGTGAAGCCGGAAACAATGGCCAATAGTTTGAATGCCAAGCAGTTGGAGGGTTTAGCGGTTTCGCTTCATGCCTTATCGCTCTATTATCAGCGTGTTTTCAGCGAAGAGTCAACGCTTTCGCCGGAAAGGAATATGGCTGTGCGATAAAGCAAACGCCCTGTGCGCATACGTTGCGGTTCCTGCCCCGGCGGGGAAATTTTGACACGGAACCAACAGAGCCCGGAGCGGCAGCTCCGGTGCTACCGCACCGGGCTCTGTGAACGTTTTGCCAACCTACCACGCCCAGCGTATCTGCACGCTGCCCGCAACACCCTCACGCTTGCCACAATAACCCTGCACGCCCAAATCCAATGCCAATGGCGCTCCGCGGGCGGAGCGGCTAACACTTACACCCAATTCGCCAATGCCCGTGTCGCCACGCAATGACGGCGCATCTATTGCATAACCATACGTCGTTGCTCTTGCCGTACCCGCAAACTCATGCTCCCATGCCGCTCCGAGATACGTACTCAATCGGCGATTCACCACATAATGACTGCGACCGCCGAAACGCAAACGATGAGAATCAATGCTGTGAAACTTGACCGGATCGCCTGTCGAAAGCGTAACCCGGTCGCTCCCTTGATGCGTCCAAAAATACTTGCCGTACACATCAACCGTGTTACGCGAACTCAATTTTCGCACACGTCCCAAACCGATGTGCGTACCGACATACGCCGAGGACGAATCATAACTCGCCGCATTGCCTTGTCCGTCAAACAGGTTGCTGCTAAAACCATTGCTCACGCCGCCGACTCGGAAACTCCCCTCCGCATAATTGTTAGAGCGAAGATTCAAGCGTCCCAATAAGCCGCCGCCGTAATGATAGACATCACTCTTGCCCCGAACACCCGTTACGTACAAACCCGTATCGTTGCCGTTGCCATACTCGAAAAATGCTCCGTAAGTCATCTTGCCGCTCGCCGTGTTCATACAACGAGTGATGCCCGTCAACAGCGAAAAGCCCTTCATATCGACATGCGAACCGGTATTGTACCGCGAACCACCAAAGGAAATGTCGAAGAATGTTCCACATTTCGCCTGTTCCGTCCGCTGGGCAATCATATCGCCTGTTTGATTGAGCAAAATCGAACCGGTGAGAAAACCTTCGGACAAGATTTTGCTCTCTTGGCTGGTACGCACCGATGTTACCTCTGCCCATAGCTCGTTATTGTTGTGCGAAAATATCTCAAAAGTATAGCCCAGCGTTGCCCCGTGTGTGCCGGTACCGGTCGGTGAAAAATCGCCGGTAATATTGTTCGTCCCCGTTACCTCGATGAGCATGATCTCGCTTCCTTCCAGTAAAGGTGCCTTACCCCCCAGGGTGCTGACGGTTATTTTTGAATCTGTTCCGTCCCCATTGCCCAAGACTACCGTGTCGCTCACGTCCAGCATTGGTTTGCCGGACTCCATCTCTTTGGGCAGAGTAAAGTTATAAAACTCAAAATTCTGCACACTACCCACCTTGATCGTACTCGACAGGTTCAAGGTGTTGCCGGTGAAGACATCGCCCGATCCGCCTGCCGAAGTGTTGCCGCCGTAGAGGCGGGTGTGTTCCCTAAAGGTCGGATTGTTGCGGATGGTCACGGTGTTGTGCGTGGCTGTGGCAGTGCTGCCGATGCTGGAGGCATGCCCGCCGATGACAGCTGCCCCGCTTAACACCGTGCCGCCGTTGATGAACACGGTGTTGCCCGTGGCCGCGGCTGTGCCGCCGTTGCTGTAGGCAAGCCCGCCGGCGACACCCCCGACCGTACCGCTGTTCACGGTCACGGTGTTGCCCGTGGCTGCGGCAGTGCCGCCGATGCTGTAGGCAGACCCGCCGTGGAAACCCCCAGCCATAGTGTCGCTGCTGTTCACGGTCACGGTGTTGCCCGTGGCTGCGGCAGTGCCGCCGATGCTGTAGGCATACCCGCCGTTGACAGCCTCCCCTTGCCCACCTTGCCCCCCCATCGCCGCGCCGTTGATGGTCACGGTGTTGCCCGTGGCCGTGGCCGTGCCGTCCGTGCTTTCGGCATACCCGCCGCAGACGGTCGCGCCCGCCGCGCCGCCGCTGTTCACGGTCACGCTGTTGCCCGTGGCCGTGCCGGACGTACCTTTGGCATACCCGCCGTAGACGAAATTGTTCACCTTGCCGTCGCTGTTCACGGTCACGCTGTTGTCCTCGGCTGTGGGTTCATCGGGCTCCCCAGTGCCGTTCGGCGGTGTGCCGTTGCCGTAAACAGGGGCGCTAACATCGGTGTCAATGACGATGTGCTGTCCGGCGTGGGCGGCGGATGTGAGGAGGAAGAGGAGGAGTGTGATGAGTACGCAACAGAGCCCAAAACAGAGCCCGGAGCGGAAGCTCCGGAGTCCGGTGCTCCCGCACCGGGCTCTGTGAACGTTTGTTTTACCTAGACTGCCCCCCCTCCCCCATTTTAACGTCGGTCGATTTCATTTTTTTGGTTTTATGGGCAATTCGGACGCAAATAGACTCCTTATTGGTCTAT
>Ga0099364_10011376_pt1 | contig 12164 bp, 7 predicted proteins | sample TergutTh196P3_FD_73070 | JGI IMG/M metagenome (GOLD analysis project Ga0099364, IMG submission 73070) | Microcerotermes parvus P3 segment gut microbial communities from Pointe-Noire, Republic of the Congo - Th196 P3 | ecosystem: Host-associated > Arthropoda: Insects > Digestive system > Gut ...
GTCCGATGCCGGTTTCAACAATATCAACATCCTTTTCCGACAGTTCTTCGCCTAACTCTTCCAGCGTTAAATTGTCCGCGTTCTGGCCCGTGTAGGTGTATGCCCTCCAGCCCATAAATTCCCAGTCCCCGGATACGGCAAATTCCACCGTAAAAGGGAAACCCGGTTTTCGTTCAACCATAGATTCTGTGAACACCGTTCCCCAGCGCGGATCGGCCATTACCCTGATGGCCTGTTCGTTTAAATCCGCCCCCAAAGGCCCTATGTACAGTTGCCTGTCGTTAGTCGGCATCTCATAAATAAAAATTTCAACCACTGTCCCGTCATTATTTTGTGGAACGAATTTTACCCGCTCTGTATCAGAGCCGATATAATTGTCATTATCTTTTTCCCATTCCTGTAGTTCCCATGTTGCCCAGAGGCCCTCCCCTTCGACCCAGGCCTGCCAGCCTGTAAAGGGGTATTCCCGTGCAGGCTGAAAGTATAATGAAAATGAATATGTTATATACAGGGGATCGTTAAGCGGTGCTAACTTTGCCAGTTGCGGCTGCGGCCCTGTAGGGTCTGCTATGCCCATGCCGCCCGTCTGAATAAACACCGGCACCCAAGGAGCGTTTGAGTACGCGATTTCCTCATCAATTTTTCTAAGGTAATCTTTGTCCGTTGACGCATTAAAGAGATCGCAGGAACAAATGAAAAATGAAAAGAGAAAAATGAAAAAAGTTGTTGTCTGCAGGCTGCGAGAACCCTGATTTAAGTTTTTCATAGTAAACATCCTTTAAAACAATAAAAAAGCCAAAGGCTTTTTTATTGCCCCCCCACATTCGCCAGCCGCGGATGGCCGTCACTAACAATCTGATTTGTCCTCCACACGGTAGTATTAAACTGCAAGTTGCTGGTCCAGATGAACGGACTGTAAAAAGCTATTGCGGTGTTGGTTTGACCGTCCTTTCCTCCTGAATTGTTGCCTGGAGTTACAGTTGTAAAAGTACTAGTTTCATTGTAAAGAGCCCTTCTAAGCAATATGGTGTCCGCAGCGTAATTATTGCTGGGGCTTCCGCCTAGATTGCCCGCTACCCGTCCTAAACTAGTTGCTAGTGGAGCTGTCCCCCCCCGCTTTGCCAAAACATAGCTGCCCAGAACGGCGCTATAATAAATTGGGCCGCTGCTGTTATTGCCTACGAGGCCGCCCGCATAGACTGTTGCGCTTGCATAACTGGATTGGGCTGTTACCGAACCGGCCGCAAAACAATATTCTACCGCCCTTGTATGGCCAGGAGGGGTGCTATATGTGCTGTTTATTAGCATATAGCCAATAAGCCCTCCTGAATAAACAAACGCTCCGCTGCTTGTATTTTCAGAGGAGGCAAAAACATCTCCGCTTGCATAGGAGTTTATAAGTGAAACATTGGGCCCGTGGTCAGTGTCGATGTTTCCGCCCATTCGGCCAATTAAGCCGCCGGTATAGACATATCGACCTACGCCTTCAACTGTTACAGAACCGCCTGCATAACATTCACTCAGTATCCAGTTCTGAGAGGTTTTATTGCTTACAAACCTGCCAATAAATCCCCCGACATGACAATCATTCTGGGTGGCGCTGGCTAAAAATTTAACTTCCAGTGGAAAGTTGGTATAGCAGCCATCAATATTACCCCTGATTACTCCGGCAAAACCGCCTATATCCCCTCCTGTAGTCTCTACATTCATAGAACCGGCAAGTACACGGCAATTTTCAAAAGAAGTATCCTTTACAATATCACCTGCAAAGCCGCCGATCTGAGCGCCGTTTCCTTTCATTTTTTTAACAGTAATAGTGCCTTCCAAATAGGCGCAATCTTTAAATTTAACCATACTTGATGTGTCGTTAGCACCCACTGTCCAGCCGGATACTCCGCCAAAATAAAGCGATTCGGTTGTATTATCAATAACTTGAATATCTCCACGGACAAAGCATTTTTCTATATTTATTTCTTCTGTGTTTTGCCCAGTATATCTAGGGTCATAAAACGAAATGGAACCTCCGTTATTTCCCACAAGGCCCCCGATAAAAGAACGCCCTTTAGGAGGTTGAGTTGATGGTGTTGCATCATTGGAGAAATCCAATAAGCCGTCAAAATAAATATCATAGAGTTTTGCATCATAAAGATGACCGATAATTCCGCCGCATACAGCAACACTTGTTTCATCATCGTTATATGCGGAATCTTTTAAAGCTACGGTTCCCGAAACGGATACATCTTTAATTGTTCCGGTAGTTCTGGTTGTTCCTGCCAACCCCCCGGCGTTGACAATATGCGGTCCTGTTGCTTCGACCTTCCCCTTCGCTGTAACCCCGCTGAGATCAGTAAGGGTTGCATAGTATAGAGTGGTTGGAGCGTCTGGATCTCCTCCAAGCTGTCCGACAATGCCGCCTATATTAAGGGTTGAAACTGCTGTGCTGGTAAGTTTAACATTTAGATCGTTGTAGCAGTTTTCAATAGCGGCGTCTGTTCCTGTTACATAGCCCGCAATGCCTCCCATATACGTGTTGCTGTAGTGGTTGGTAGTATTAAGGGTCATGGTAAGGTTAATGTCTTCGGCTCCGTTGACAATTATATTGCGTATTTTTGTTGATCCCCTCGCATAAGCAACTAGACCGCCAATGTAGATTGGAGTGCTCCAGATGTCTGGTCCAGTGATAGTGACATTACCGGCATAATGCACCCTAAGATCCCTGATTTCAGCGCCATTGACATTGCCAAAAATTCCCCTGTAAGTCTCAGAAGCGCCGCCATCAATCGTAATAGTATGCCCGTTGCCGTAGAATTTGCGGCTGGATAAGTCCACAGGTGCCCATGTAGTACTGTCAAGATCAATATCGCTGGTTAAGACAAAGTTTGTTACCCCGGTAATATTGGTTGTAAGCCGGCTGCGTAAATCTGTCTGGGTTAATGAATTGTCAAGTAAGACAGTGTTGCTGTAATGAGTTGCGTTAGTGGCAGAGTTAGACTGTACTTTCATATCCGGTATGTTCCAGATTTTGAAATCTGTAGACTCTTCCTGCCTGTAAAATTCGTTATAAGCCCTAAGCTCCACAGTATACTCGGATACATTGCTTATCTGCTGTCCGTTACGGATTCCCAATTCGTTAATCCTCGGCACGTTTACAATGGTATGGTAATACTTGGTTTCTTCTCCTCTGCGTCCATAATTAACAAACATACTGTTGTTCACCGAAACTTCCACTCCTTCCATATTCTCAGGCAAAGTCCAAGTCAATTCTATGTTATTTGCGCTTTCGTTATAAACGCCAGTCCATTCACTCACATCAGCAGCAGACGCATTGTAATACCGCACCTTGCCGACAGGCTGCCACTCGCTTGTCCAGCCAAATGAGTCCTTGTAGCGCACCTGCACAACACGCACAACATTCGCATCAAAACCTACCCCTTTATTGTCTAAACGCTCCTTTATCACATAAACAGGATCGTTGTCATCAAGCAAACTCAGCCATTCATTATTGATATAATTCTGAGTCACAGTCGTTTCATCAACCGTAACAATACGCCACTGCCATTGCAAAGCAGACTGAGGGTCCATAGTCCGGGGTTTGCTCCCCGATGCGTTCAGATTGCCGTCAATAAATTCTCCATTAAAATTATCCCGTATGTTTCTAAAACTGAGATTTAACGTCATCGTGTTTTTAGATGAATTGTAATTGTAAATTGCTCCGGTCTCACTCTGAGACTGCGTAGCCTCGCCGCTAAATACCGCTGTCTCAGTTCCGCCTGGAGCAAGGTTATCAAAAACCACCGTGATGTAACTCTCGCCCTTGGCAACAACCGTCTCCCAATTCTCTTTTTCCACAGTTCCGCTGTAAGGGAGAACCGCAAGCCGTATAATCCCCTGCACAGGGTTATCCCAACGGTACACCGCCTGGTAATATTTCCCCGCATCAGGGTTGGCATTTTGGTACGCCAGTCCGGCGTCTGTTTCTTCCATTTCACCAATGTCTAAAGAGACTCTGTTTCCCGAAGCAATAAAAACCCCGACTTCGTCCGATACCGGATTACCGTTAAGATTAGCGTAATGTATCTCGACAATCTCGATATCATGGACTATGTTGTTATCTATTTCGCCCTTAGCCTGTACTCCAAAGTAGAGGGTAACTTCATATTTACCGTTTGCATTTTTGCGAATACGCTTGTCGCGACTAATGTGCCTATCTTCCCACTGAGAGAAAAACTCCGACATATACTGCGCCGGATCGTGAAGCGCCCATATATTAGAGGCTGCATAAACGCTCCTTTCAACAATCCCTTCCTCGCTCACATTAAAAACAATTGGCCGCGTATTAAGGCTGTTCCCGCCCGTGCCCATTATCCCCGTACCCAATGTTACGGTAACGGTTGTTTTATTTATCAAAAGCTGGGTAGGAGTGATAGTAACAGTGCGCATAACATCATTGTATGCATGCGTATAACGATCCGTTATAGGTTCAAGGGTATCACCCGACTGCCCGGTAATTTGAATAAAGCCTTCGCCAAATTTTATTGTATCCTCTTTAAGCTGGGTAGAAAAAGTTATTTCTATATTCTGGGCAAAGCCGTACTCCAAAATAACGTATTGCGACGGGGTGGAACGCAATACACGCACAGGCGTTAAGCACAAAGGCACAAGCAGTACCTGCTTATCCGTATTAACCGTAATAACAGCCCGCCCGGTGCCGGTTCTTTCATCATCAATTTTGACATCATCTTCCGACAGTTCTTTGCCTACTAACTCTTCAGGCGTTAAATTGTTCGCGCTCTGGCCCGTGTAGGCATAAGCCTTCCAGCCCATAAATTCCCAGTCCCCGGATACGGCAAATTCCACCGTAAAAGGGAAACCCGGTTTTCGTTCAACCATAGATTCTGTGAACACCGTTCCCCAGCGCGGATCAGCCATTACCCTGATGGCCTGTTCGTTTAAATCCGCCCCCAAAGGCCCTATGTACAGTTGCCTGTCGTTAGTCGGCATTTCGTAAATAAATATTTCAACCACTGTCCCGTCATTATTTTGTGGAACGAATTTTACCCGCTCTGTATCAAGCCCTATATAATTGTCATTATCTTTTTCCCACTCATTCAATTCCCATGTCGCCCAGAGGCCCTCCCCTTCGACCCAGGCCTGCCAGCCGATAAAGGGGTACTCCCGTGATGGCTGAAAGTATAATGAAAATGAATATGTTATGTGCTTGGAACCGTTAAGCGGCGCTAATTTTACAATCTCCGCCTGCGGCCCTGCAGGGTCTGCAATGCCCATGCCGCCTGTCTGAATAAACACCGGCACCCAGGGCGCGTTTGAGTATGCAATTTCCTCTTCAATTTTTTCCCAGTAATCATTGTCCTGCGGCGCGTTAAAGAGATTGCAGGAACAAATGAAAAATGAAAAGAGAAAAATGAAAAAAGTCGTTGTCTGCAGGCTGCGAGAACCCTGTTTAAAGTTTTTCATAGTGAACATCCTTTAAAACGGTGCCTAGCACCAATTTGGATAAAATTATACAATATAGGAAAATAAAAATCACGTACCAAGCCGCTGTTTTTGTGGTAACATTTGGTATCAATTTCCGATACCATGCGGCGGGGACATATAGGAAAATGTCTCACACGGAGGCACCAAGGCACAAAGATTTCCACTAAGGGGTCAGCGTAAATGGGTAAAAGCATATCTCCAGTTATCGCCTTTATAACACCGGGTATTATAACTTTGTTAATGGATAATCGCAAACTGAGTCTTGAAGAAGCATCAGATATTCTCTACAATTCGCAGTTGTATAAAACCCTAGAAGATGAGGAAACAAAAGTATGGCGGCTTGGATATCCTCTTCTCTATGATTTGTTGGAAGAAGAATTAACTACAGGTAATATTACATGGCCAGAGGAACAAATATGATGATTCCAAAAAATGAAGTATGGTTTTTGGCTTCCTGCGTTGAATTTTACAAAGACGAAAAAGGATTGAGCGGAAAGGAAGCCTATAACTACTTGCGAAAGACTGGAGCAACCAATTACATTATCGACTGTTACGAAGGCCTACACATGACAGGCCCCCTTTATATTATAGACAGTATTGATGAATATATCAAAAACCAATGCAAATGAAAAATGAAAAATGAAAAATGAAAAAAGCCTTGCAAATTAAAAGTGAAAAAGTCATTGTCCGCAAGCATAGCGTGTTGGAACACGCCATGCCCACAAACAACAACACTTTTCACTCTTCTCTTTTCACTTTTCTCTTTATTGTGGTTGCAGCACCCCCGTGCCGCCCTGGAAGTTCAGCCGGTAATTTACAGCTCCTAATGGGGCATTGTAGATATTCCTTTGACCAGAAGACGAACCTTCTCCGCGGAACTGCCCCAGCAAGAGCGCGTCATTGAACTTATTTACTATTGCCGGAGTAGGGGTAAAACCTCCACTTTCAATAAGTGTATTGTTTACCCAACTATTTATGACATAATCAAAAGTTTCCCACATGGCTAGCAAATGAAGAGCAGTTACGGTGCCCGTCCAGTTGCCGGCTATTTTCACGGTAGAGCTACTAGTGCCAGACATATTTGAAAACAGCATAAGCGTGCCAATTTCCGCGTTGCCGGACAGGTAGAAATTACCAGTAGGAGAGGAGGTAGTCCAACTTATTGATAGATCTGCATCCTTGGTGATGCCGGTCCCGCTTACCGCATAGTTGGCGGTATTTCCGCTAATTTCACCGCCGCTCATAGTGAATGAACCATCTCCTGTAACCCGCACGCCGGCCACCGCAGACCACCGAGTTGATGATGAAGTATTTCCAGTGATTATGCCGCCTTCCATGATAAATTGAGAATTAGAATACACACTCACTGCACCCCCCTGATGGTTGTTGTTAGATATGTGGTTATTGTCTATTGAACCGCCTTTCATGGTAAATGTTCCGCTCGTATTTACCTCTACTGCCGGAGAAGCAACTTCGCCTTGAATTGTCTGGCCGGTGAGCCTTGAGCCGCTAAGCATGGTAAGGTGGCTGAGTCCCCCACCACCCCCAACATACATTAAACCATAAACATTAGGTCCTGCCGCATATCCCTGTATGGTAAGGTTCTCCCCAAGGGTCAGCTTTCCGCCCCCGGTTATATAAAAAAGAAATTCCAAATTTGGTCCGAATGTTGATCTAACTATTGTCCTCTCTGATCCTATGCCCCGTATTAAAAGGTCTATACCACCGCCAATATTTTGTTGCGTACTTGTCCCGGTAGTAATGTTAGCATCCAATAGGAGAGTCCATCGTCCAGGGTTGTTCCTGACATTGTCGAGGAGAGTGGTCAGATTGGTGCCGCTGGCGAAGAATTCTGGTTCCAGCCACTTGGCTTCCAGGGTGATGTCGTCGGTAATGGCTGTGCCTTCAAAATCGAAGGCTACCGAGTCGTCGTCGCCCTGCACATACCAGTACTGGAATATTTCCTCATCCTCGGTAAAAAATCCCCTGTAAAGTCCGGCAACCGGCGTCCATCCCTTGGTCGGCTCAGCCGGCTCAACGGCAAAATTACCGTCAAAAATCTGCTGGGCTGTAACTGCGCTCCCGCCCATGCTGGCAAATGTTACCGTCCACCGCGTGGCGCTTGCCGAACCAACGATAATCGAAACAGTGGCCTGTGCCTGTCTGCCTTCATCGTAGCTCACCGTAATGGTCGCAGCGTAAGTACCTTCGGCAAGGCTGGCATTTGGCCGCACGGTAAAGTTTGCGCTGCTGCCGTCTGCAATCGTCGTTATTGTATGGTTGGCAAGGGTAAACGAAGCCGCCCCCGTCCCGCCCAGGGCTATGCCTGACACCGCCGCATCGGCGCTGCCCGTATTATTGATTGCTATGGTACGCGCCAAAGGCTGGGATTCTCCCACCTGAATGGAGTCGAATACCACCGTATCGGGAACCATCACAAGATTGGCGGCATTGACGGGGAAGCTCACCGTAACCGGCTCGCTCGTTGCACTGCCCATGGTATTGGCGGCAAGGTCAATAGCGGCAACCGTTACCGTGTAATTGCCCGCCAAAGTCGGCGTAAAGGTAGCTGAATTGCTTCCGATTTTTGCATCGTTTCGCTGCCACTGGTACAGGATAATGCTCTCCGGCCCGTCATACGCGGCGGTCAGTTGCATCCCGGTAATCACCCCCGTGTCCGGGCTAATGCTGACTGTGCCTGTAAGCGGCAAGCCTCCGCCACCGCCGCCGGGTTCTCCCTGCGCTTTTTGATCGGTTTTTTCCCCGTTGATAACCCAGTAGCCGTCATCACTGATTGTAATTTCAGGCGCATCGCCCTGGGCTTTTTGGGTGGTTTTAACCCCGTTAATAACCCAGTACCCATCCTCACTGATAGTGATTTCAGGCGCATCGCCATCTTCGCCCTGCGGCCCTGTAGGTCCCTCAGGCCCTATCGGCCCCATCGCGCCTTCACAGGCGGCAAATCCGATTGCGATTACCGCAACAAGGGCGGTAATTACGAATAACGCCGAAAACTTCGGCTTTGTAAAATTTTTCATTCTAAAAACTCCTATTTATGCCTGACCGCTTTAAGCAGCCAAACTGGTTAATATATTTTGGTAAAATTATACAACAAATGAAAAGAAAATTGCCCTGCCAAGTGGTATCAAAAACTAATACCAAGTGGTATCAATTTTCAATACCATTTGGAGAAGCTTATAGGAAAAGGTATCACACAAAGATTTTAATACACTCGTTACTTGATTAATTAATGAAAATAGTGAATTATTAAATATATATAAGGAAAAAGGGATAATAAATGAAAATTCCAAGAATTTATATAGAAAATTCAGTCATTGGTGGCTATTTTGATGAAGTACATAAAGAAAATACCCAAAAACTTTTTGAAAAATTTAAGAATGGTACATATAAACCTATAATTTCTTCTCATGTAATAGCAGAACTGGAACAAGGTGCACCAGAATATGTAAAAGAAAACTTAAAATCTATAGAATATGAAGAATTTGTTGTAAATGAAGAAATGACAAAATTGGCTGAAAAATATATCGAGCAAAAAATTGTATCGGATAAATTTTATAGCGATGCCTTACATATTGCCATAGCAACTGTTATAGGTGTGGATGTTTTAGTTAGTTGGAATTTTAAACATATAGTAAATTTGAATAGAATAAGGCTATTTAATTCTATTAATTTACGAGAAGGATACAGTATTTTAGAAATCAGAAGCCCTCGGGAGGTAATTGAAAATGACTAATGAAAAACATTTTGACTGTGTAAAATTTAAGAATGAATTGCAGGAAAAGTTAATAAAAAAGAGTGAGGCTAAAAATTTAACTGAATATGTAATGTATGTTAATAAAGTAGCATCTAGTTCGTCTTTACATAAAGAAAAAAATTGCTTGAAAACAAACGGCATCTAATAAACGTTTAACGCACACAGGTGCTTGCACTTTAAATTTCCCATTCTTTGTATAACTTTGTTAACTGTTCATTATTATCCGCTGCCTTGTTATCTGTCATTTGATTTTTAAGTAATTCGTAAAAGGTAGGAAGGGTTTCGCGTATCTTCTGTGCGTCTTTTTTCTGGGCGGCTTCTTTAAGCAGGGCAGCCTGTGTGCGCAGATTTTCGGGCAGGTCAGCGTATGCAGGGTCAGTTATGAAAACGTCAATCAGTTTGATAAAATTGACGTAATACCCGCTTTCAATTTCAGGGACATTTTCAAAACCGGCGCGGAAATGGTTCAGCTTGTTAAGGCGTTTTGTCTGTATTTCCCTTGCAATAATTTGCTCTGTATCAGAATTGTTAGTAAGGGGTATCCATTTTTTTAACACCTCATCTAGGGCCTTCGGGTTTACCGGCTTTGAAAGAAAATCCTGAAAACCGTTTTTAAGAAAAAACTCCTTCATCCCCGCCAATGCGTTAGCTGTCATTGCGACAATCGGAACTTGATTTCCCATTGCGCGGATGGCGGATACCGCTTCTACGCCGTCAATGTCGGGCATCATGTGATCCATGAAGATAAGATCGTAGGTGTTCTTTTTTACCAGATCGATTGCCTGGGTTCCGCTTGAACAGGTGTCTACAGCGGCCAGGTATGGCGCAAGGAGGCCTTCGGCAACTCTTAGGTTTGAGGCAATGTCGTCTGCCACGAGAATCCGGCAATGGGGGATGGTAAAACTGTGTTTGAAACCACGGGCATACCGTTCCTCTTCGGCTGCGGAAGGAGTCACATCACAATTAATCTCCTGGGGAATTATCACCTTGAATGTACTGCCCTTGCCGTATTCACTTTCCACACTGATGTCTCCGCCCATTGCGTTGCAGAGGCGTTTTGAAATTGACAGGCCAAGACCCGTTCCTTCAATGCCCCGGTTCTTACCTGATTCCAACTGGACAAAATCACTGAAAAGCTTCGCCTGCTCCTCCGGCTTAATTCCTCTGCCTGTGTCGCTGACAATAAAAGTAAGAAGACAGGAGTTGGGAAGATTGTCGGGCTTTTCACTTTTAACTTCCAGTCTTATTTTCCCCTTTTCTGTAAATTTTACCGCATTGTTAAGAAGGTTGATTAGTATCTGTGTCAGCCTGCCTGCATCCCCCCTAAGATTGTCAGGAATATTTTTATCAATTTCCGTATAAAATTGCACGGGACTGTTTCCCAGCCTGGCGCTTATAATACTTACGGTATTGTTAATCAGCATTGAAAGCCGGTAATTAAGGGGAACGATTTCAATTTTTCCCGCTTCGATTTTGGATAAATCCAGAATATCATTTACAATCAATAAAAGATTATTTCCCGCATTTTTAATTTCAAGTATATGCGATGATATATCACTGTCCAGATCTTTCTGCAGCAGTATTTCTGCCATTCCGGTAATTGCATTCATGGGAGTGCGAATCTCATGGCTCATCTTTGCAAGAAAATTACTCTTGGCGGCGTTGGCATCTTCGGCTGCTTTTGCCCCCTTGCGAAATCGTAAAAGGCAAACAAGGCCGCTTAAAAAAACAGCAATCACCATGATTACCTGCACGACTGTCAGAATGTTCAGCATATTTCTGGCTCTGACGATGGACTCGTCAACAATGTCTGCTCCGGCAATGGCGCCTAATGTCCCGTCAGAGCGAAATATCGGCGAGTATGAAGTTAATAACCCTTCCCAGCCTTTGATGTAATTCCCCAAGCCTGCATTACTAGTCCTGCCCTCAATCGTGTGAATGATCCACGGCGAATCTTCCACCCTGAACGGAGCTGTATCCAGGCCGACCCTTGTCTCTTCGTCAAAATCATTATCAATGATATAATACAGGTTCCCTTCAATGTATCGAATATAATAAGCGTACTTAATATCCACCTTGTCGGTGAATTCCAGAAGTTTTGCACGCAGGGCCTGGTATGAAGGCAGTTCCATGTCCTCTATATTTTGGTATTGATCCAGTTCTTCTGCGCTTACCAGTTCTGCCAACTGTTCTGCAGCCATGTTCAAGCGCTTTTCTATATTGTACTCCATGGTTTGCATGGATTGCCCTGTCATCACATTTGCCCAATAAGAGACTACGAGTACGATGAAAAATGTAATAATAAAAAAAAACAAAATAATATCTGCCCTTTCTCGGGACTTTGGAGATGTACTATACGGTTTTACAGACTGTCTCATTAACTTTATTCCTTGGCGGGGACTATGAAGCCTTCGCCTACTGCATAGACGGCAAATTTCATTATATTGTCAAAGCCCGACTTGTCTAAAATCGAAGTAATAATCGGTTTTAGTCTTACTTCAGACATCCCCAATTCTTTGGCTACCTCGCTTCTGTTTTTTCCCTTACAGACAAGGCGGAGTACGGCTATCTCTTTTTCGGTAAATTGATCTGCAAAATGAGGGCGTTCCGTCCTTATGGAGTAGATGCCGTAGCCTTTCATGGTATTGCGTATAACGTACAATAAATGCTCGTGCCCCATCTCTTTATCTATAAAGCTATGCGCCCCGGCTTTTTTTGCCTCATCGGCAAAAGTTATTTCCGGCAGGGCGGTCATTATCACTATTTTTATACGCGGCATTTTTTTACGGATTTCTGCGGCATAGACTATCCCGTTTGCATATTTTCCCGAGACATGGTTTTTTGTTACCACATCCATCAAGACCATATCGGGTTGTAATTTACGGCAAAGTTC
>Ga0099364_10011377_pt1 | contig 12163 bp, 9 predicted proteins | sample TergutTh196P3_FD_73070 | JGI IMG/M metagenome (GOLD analysis project Ga0099364, IMG submission 73070) | Microcerotermes parvus P3 segment gut microbial communities from Pointe-Noire, Republic of the Congo - Th196 P3 | ecosystem: Host-associated > Arthropoda: Insects > Digestive system > Gut ...
CGCTTACCTCATCCTTGAAGTTCTTAAGTGCAGATTCTAATATGTTGACATTTAATTCATTGTACGACTTCCAATTTTTGGATTTAATCGCTTTTTCAAGATCATCCGCCAGTTTTAGAGTTTTTTCTGCTTGTGCCGTGTCACCGGCTTCGGAAAAACCTTTTGCTAACGCTTTTTGCTCGAACATAGTATAAGCGGCTGATTGCATCCAATAATCATCATCCTGAAAATTTTGTGTTATGCTGTTTTCTTTAAGAAATGTTAAAATTTCTGCACTTAATTCCCAACCTTCGTATTTCTCTGATTTTATCCGGTTTATTTGTTCATCGTAGGGTTCTTCATAATAATTTCCTGACCAACTTTGTTCCTGCCAGTTTTGCATCAGTCTCAACCCGTTATAACCCACCGCCACAACTACAACAGCAATAATCATAATTATGGTAGAACTTTTCAACAAAATCTTAATGTATTCGTTAATTACAATATTTCCCAGCTTACGCAATTTGATTACCTCCTCCGCTTGTGATTTCCATGAAAATATCTTCTAAACGCTTTTCCTGCGGGGTAACGCTCATAATGCCTATTTCTGCCGCCGCCAGTTTTGCGTTAATCATCGCGACCGTTTTTGCGCCGTCTACTTTTAGATCAAAATATTTTTCGTTGGACTCCAATATGTTTTCAGCGGGTATTTCCATTGAGGTGATAATTTTTAAAGCTTCCTCAATCGGTGTTACCGTAAACCGATATATCGTTCCGCCGCCTTTGGCGGCCTGTTCCATCAGTTCTTTGATTGGTTTTACATCCACCAATTGTCCCTCTGATATAATACCCACACGGTCGCACATCATTTCCATTTCAGAAAGCATATGACTTGATACAAAAACCGCGGTCCCTTTTTCATGGGCAAGTTTTTTTAATATACCCCGCAGTTCCTTTATCCCGGCAGGGTCAAGACCGTTGGTAGGCTCGTCAAGGACAAGGAGTTTCGGGTGGTTAAGAATAGCCTGCGCCACACCGAGCCGTTGTTTCATTCCTAACGAATACCTTTTCACCTTGTCTTTCAAACGGTTTTCAAGCCCTACAAAACGTGCGGCTTCCATAATCCTATCTTCGGTTATTCCGCTTCTTAACCGTTTAAACTGCCGTAAATTCTGCAAGCCGCTCATATATCCGTAAAGCTCCGGGTTCTCTACGATTGCGCCGATATTGGAAAGCGCTTTTTCAAACTGCTTTCTCACATTAAAACCGTTTATCTGTACATTGCCGCTGTCCGCGTCCAAAAGCCCGGTAATGATTTTAATGGTCGTTGTTTTCCCTGCGCCGTTCGGTCCTAAAAAGCCGAACACTTCACCGGCATAGGCTTCAAGCGAAATATTATCCAGAATTGTGCGCCCGTTAAATTTTTTTGTTAGATTCTCTATTTTTAATAATGCTTCCATTTTCATCATGCCTCCCTATGTATTGTGGACATACCCTGGGAATTGGAAAACTTCCATGTGCCGTTGCGTTTTACCATCTCGCATTCAAAGGTTACTTCATAAGACCGGGTGAAAAAGGACATATCTTCCGTGACTTCAGGATTGTCTTTTGAATACATTCCGTCGCTGTAAAAAACATTAAACATTTCCGCTCCGCGCGTAGCTATTGTTGTAATATCCATAACCGCTTCAACTGAGACCAAACTTGTCCCATTCTTTGCAATACTTTTTACCTTGGTTATTTTGGCTTCATAGCTTTTTATTTTATTCCTTGATTCTTGATTGTTTTTCAACAGAATTTTAAGCTCATTGGCTATTGATTCTTCTATGTTAAATATGTTATAACGGTTATTTCCACTATTTTCACTCGTAAAATACTTATTAACCAATTCGTTGTTTTCTTTTATTTTGTTTTCGACAACCGAATCCGGTACGCTGACACCGATCTCCCTGTACTGTTCAGGGAGAAGCAGAAATGTTCCCATGTCTTTCGCATAATCTTCTAAAACTTGTTTTATCGCTTCTCTTTCGTCTTTGAAAGCGATGTTGTCAACAATAAGATAGCAGGCTAATCCAATGATTAGCAGGATTGCTAAAACGATTCCGCGATTGACCCTACGAAGAAAATTGAAAAAACGCATAAATTCGCCTCCATATTTTTATTTTTTTTTGGGTTTATTTGATTTTCGGCAACCTTAATTTTACCTTAAATAAATCACCGTCAATCTTGATGGCAAGTTCGCCGTTCTGGCATAGCATCAGCGATTTGGCGATGTCAAGACCTAATCCACTGCCCTCGCTCCCTCTGGATTCATCCCCGCGCTTAAAACGTTCCATAATTTCATCTTCGGGAATATTCAATTCTGTTGCGGATATGTTTTTAATTTCAATATAAACGTTTTGTTCATCCGCCGAAACATCAATATAAACTCTTGAATTTTCGAGAGAATACTTAAATACGTTGGATAAAAGATTTTCTAAAACCCGCCATGTCAGCTTTCCGTCCGCATACGCTGTTATTTTTTCCTCCGGCACGTTTATTTTAAAGTCAAGGGATGAAGATTTTATTCGTTCGTCCACCTCCCCAAGCCCTTGTGTGATAAGTGCGTTTATATCCACTTCATCAAAATTGACGGAAATGTTCCCGCTGGCGGCTTTAGACACGTCAAACAAATCGTCAATCAATGTTTTCAATCTATTGGATTTTGCCATTATTACATCAGTATACTTCCTGGCATTTTCGTTGTCAATGTTTTCTTTTTTCAGTAGGTCAACATAAGTAATTACAGATGTCAGCGGTGTTCTTATATCATGGGATACGTTGACGATAAGTTCCGTTTTTAAACGTTCGCTTTTCATCCTGCGCTCAACTTCCAGCCCTAACCCGGCAGATATATCGTTAATATCAGCCGTAAGGGTTGAAATTTCACCGCTTCCTTTAATCTCAATTTTTTGATTATATGTCCCGCCTTTAATTTTTTTTACCCCGTTTTTCACGGCAATGTATTTTGTAACCTGCATATAGGTGAATACCAGCGCAAGCGGCAGCGTAATAAGAAACACGAACGGGATAGCGGTAAACAGACCCAAAGCCGCTACAAGCAAAAGTGCTTTGACCATTGGCGGTCCGGCATCATATATCTTTTTTATGAACTTGAAGATAAAACGGAACACGGTAAATATAATCGTGTGTTTTATTAATGTTTTATTTTTAATATGCCGGACAAGTATTAGCATGAAAGCGGTTGTAATTAAAACAGAAGAAACAAATAATACATACAAGAAATATTTATTAAACAATGCTTCTCTTATTACATAGCCGCAGACACCAACAGCACAGCCGGATAAAAACAATAGAAACGCTATAACCTCATTGTAAATTTTGTCAGCAAAAACATGATGTATACCCTGCGGACTTGCGGATTTTTTACCCGCGGCAAAAATCAAATATGCCAAAGCCAGTAAAAATACCAGCAAGCCAACCGATCCTTGAATAATAAGAACAGAAGCATCCTGCTTTGCCGCTAAAAATTCAGTATTCAAGTTGTGGATATGGCTTTCATTAAAAGCAAAAGCGCCTTTAGTGTCGTGAGATGTGCGAGCGTAAGAATACTCCATGTTTGCTATATTTTCATAGTTTTTATTTGAAAGCACATTTCCGTTTGCTTTGATGTAGTAATATAAATTTGGAGTATGTTCGATTTCATAAACTGCATGTTTGAAATCGGCTAATTGATTTTGTATCATATTGTTTTTTTCATTATCAATTTCGGCTTTATAATCCTCTTGAAATTTATCCCATAACATTTTATGTGAAATATGGGTATAGCCTAATTTGTAGAGTTGTTCCTCTATATAATAAGTTCTATCTTCAAATATGTTTTGGATTTGAGTATCTAAAGTTATTTGGGAAACAGCTTTCCCGGCTAAGATGTTTTCTTCGCTTTGATACTCAAAAATAATATTCATTTCGGATTGCAGCGAGTAAAAAGCATCTTGATATTGCCATGTGTCGGTAATATGATTTGCGCCAAGATTTCTGATTCCGCGAATCTCATTGATGTGACCTTCCAGTTTGGTCAGCATCAGCATTATACAGAACGACGAGACAGCAATCAAAATAAAAGCCGTCGCTTTGAATATGATACTAAATCTTTTCAATTTTGTATCCAATGCCCCACACCACCTTTAAATATTTTGGTTCTTTCGGATTGATTTCGATTTTTTCCCGGATATTTCTAATATGTACGGCAACCGTATTGTCCGAGTTATACGCCATTTCATTCCAGACCGTTTCGTAAATTTCATCAATCGAAAATACTCTGCCCTTGTTTTGGATAAGCAATAATAGTATTTTATATTGGACGGGAGTCAGCTTGATGTCCTCACCGTCAACAGTCACTGCTTTTTGTTTATCGTCCACCGTCAAACCGCCGGTTTCGTAAACGCCGGACTTAATTTCTGCGCTGCCGAGCTTTACATACCGTCTGAGCTGTGATTTTACCCGCGCCATCAATTCAAGAGGATTAAACGGCTTTGAAACATAATCATCCGCGCCCAGTGTCAAGCCTGTAATTTTATCGGTATCCTCGGATTTCGCCGAGAGGATGATAACGGGAATATTCTTGTGCTCCCGGATTTTAAGCATAGCCGAAATACCGTCCAGCCTCGGCATCATAATATCCATTATTACTAATTGGATATCGTTATTTTGAATAACGCCGATTGCTTCTTTTCCATCATAAGCTTTATATATCCCGTAACCCTCGGATTTCAAATAGATTTCAATAGCCTCGACGATTTCTTTGTCGTCATCGCAAATTAAGATATTCATAAAAAACCATCCTTATAGTTTGTCGAATCCATTATACCACACTCCCCTCGCACAGGTATAGTATAACAATTATTTCTTAAGACCCAAAGAGGAAAAATATTAAGAATTTCTGAAGATTAAAAACCGCATTTTGATTCTCTGTAAATCAAAATGCGGCTCGTGAAGCTGTTGCTGCGGCTAGTTCCGTGGCTGCGGTTTTTAACACCCCATTCTGCGTTTAACGGCTTGCCCACGCTTCATAGGTGTATTTTACCACGAGGGTATCGATGGATTTGAAACAATGATAGACAATGATATAGGTCTGTGTTATAATAACCTCACCCGTTACCTAAATCAGAGATTTAGAACGGGTCCCGAGAACATTGAAACATGATTTAGCGGTTAAGGATATTGATATAATCATGTTATAATAACCTCACCCGTTACCTAAATCAGAGATTTAGAACGGGTCCCGAGAACATTGAAACATGATTTTGCGGTTAGGGATATTGATATAATCATGTTATAGTAAAGACAATATAGACGGAGGTATAAATACATGGCAACGGTTGAATATGGTAATTGGATTATAAATGTTGATCTGGATAAAACAAAAAATTACTATGCTAACTATCCGTTTATTGAAAAAACGCAAATATATAAGAATTATAAAAAATATTGCAAAACAATGCCGGGGGAGGAAAAGAATTTCTTTGATAGTTTTGGCATTGATCCATTATGCTGCAAACTTGAAACGTTAGGAATTACAAAAGAAAAAACCGTTCCTGTAAGCACTTATTTTTATGCGGCGGGGAAATATATTAAATGCCACAAGGAAGAGGTAATATCCGTTGAAGAATTAGCCGAAAATAATTTTATTGACGAACGCGAAGATTCTTATGTTAATGTTGGTTTGTTTCAATTTGATTTTGAAAACCCCGATGCTGTTTTCAATAACATCCCGAAAGATATACCGAACGGATTTATTTGTATCCGGGTTTGGATTGAAGCTATGCCTTGGCTCTTGGATGAAAAATGTGAAACTAAAATGTATTACCCGCCAAAATGGTGGCAAATATTAAAAAGAATAAAAGAAGCAAAACAATCTAAGTTGTTACAAATGGAATATATAAATGAGATCAGTTCGGAATTAGAAGCTGATTTCGCAAACAATAAAATTCAATATGAACAATTAAGCAAACAAGAAACAAAGCATCTTATTAAAAAATGGATAGAAAAATTTATTCCCTATATTGAAAAAAACAAAATTAAAGAATTTAATATTTATGGGACCGGAAAAGAAAAGTACAATAATTATTTATGGCACGCATTTTCATATGATATCCTGACAACTGAGTCTGCTGATAATTCTCCACTATGTTATTCTGCCGTACATAAGAAAAAATGCTTTGTTTTATTAAACAATGAGCAGATTGCGTATGTCATTGAAGATGCTGCAAATTTAGATGTGTCCATTATAAACAAATACAAGGATATATTAATTTTTGATTCTAATTTTACTTGGACGTATTGCCATACGCACGAGGAGGATTGCGGACCGTATTTTTACCAAAAGAAAACGTCCGTGAATAAGAAAGGTTGACATCCCTCTTTTTTTATGATAAACTTGTCCTTGTTAAGGTGAGGGATAATCCAATTCAGTTAACGTTCTTACTTGCGGCAACTTTGTTGGCGTGTAAATATATATGGTGGGTATAGCTCAGTTAGGTTAGAGCGCCAGATTGTGGCTCTGGAGGTCGTGAGTTCGAGTCTCATTATCCACCCCATCAAGTTAAGCTTGAACACAATTTGATATTTGGATTTTAAATTTATTATAAACCAACGGCGAAGTGGTGTTTTTTATCAACCCGTTCCGCAATAGGCCGATGGTAAATATTATAAATCCTTGTAGTGGGCTGTAGCCAAGTGGTAAGGCAACGGACTTTGACTCCGTCATCCCGAAGGTTCGAATCCTTCCAGCCCAGCCAAAACCCAGTAATCCGAACTCTACGCAGATATTCATTAGACCCCCTTAGGAATTAAAACGCGATGTATGAGTACAAATGATCTTCCGTTCATACGTTGCGAAGTGATTTTCAGGGAGACCTAATTATCAGCGAAGCGTTCGGATTTGTCGTTTAATAGAATTTATACCCAAAAAAATCACGAAGAAAGCAACCTCTTGTGGATAACAGAATAAAAGTGATTAATACTTTTGATATTTTCGAAAGGAAAGAATCAAATATGAAAAAAACACCTATAATCATCGGAACTATCCTTATTGTTATTATTTTGACAACACCGTTTATGTTTGCAAATATTTTCCGCGATAAAAACAAAATCGTAGGTTTGCAAGACGACAACGTATATTTCAAAATGAAGCCATCCGAAATAGAAACAAACAAGGGAATTCCTGTTGAAAAAGAATATAGCGATGTTTCGCCGGAAATTTTTTATTTTTACGATGAATATTTATACGGCCGTAGATGCCGTACAGCATATATGTTTTATAAAACATTTTTCGATCACCAATTATACAGGGTTGATGCCCAAATACCTATTTTTGATCTTTCAGACGGTGAACAAATATTTGATCAAATTGCTGACGATATCATAAAACATTATGAAAAAAGAACCGGATATTTTAATGAGGGAATAAAAGAAGAAGAATCTTTGAAAACTCTGCAATTCGGAATTAATAGAGGGGCTTTAGGGGATTCGATTACAATAGAATGGGATGTGGGTGAACAGGAAATATTTGTTGTTATAGAAACAATATGGTAAAAATTTTGAATATACTTTGAAATTTTATTTGAAAATTTTTCGCTATTAGCTATTGAATTATTTGTCGGATAGTGATATTATATAGTTATGAAGGTTTAGAAAAGCAAAAATTTGTCTGTTATAGAAGAATGTTTTTTATGTTTTTTTATGATAGACGGGTATGGATGATAGGCGGCAGCGCTCCGGCTTTTGCGGTCGTTATGCCATAAAATCACTAATATGCACGGTTTTAAGTATTCTGTATGTTCTATCTTGAAATACCGAAAACCCTGCGTTGCAACGGAAAGGTTTGCGTATGAAAACAATATTTATCGTTGACGACAACTACACTAATTTGACAGCGGCGAAAAATGCGCTGGACGGTACATATAAATCTTTTGCGCTGTCCTCTGCCGCAAGGATGTTCAAGCTGGCGGAAAAAATCACCCCCGACCTTATCCTGCTTGACATTGATATGCCTGAAATGGACGGCTTCGAAACTATGCGGATATTAAAGTCGGACAAGCAGCTTCAATCTGTCCCCGTGGTTTTCCTTACATCGAGGAATGACGAGGAAGCGGAAATAAACGGATTTGAAATGGGCGCACTTGATTTTATCAACAAACCTTTTTCGACACCTTCGTTAAAAAGACGGATCGAAACGCATATTGAACAGGATCGCTTGATTAAGGAAAGCCAGCAGGCTCTGCGCGATACCCACAACGCTACGATCAGCATCATTTCGAACATGGTGGAAAACCGGGACAAAGTGACGGGGGCTCATGTGGAGCGCACCCAAAACTATCTAAAACTCATTATTGACGAGCTTATCCGTGCCGGAAGTTATGCCGACGAAATATCGACATGGGACTTAACTTTGCTTTTACCTTCGGCACAATTGCACGATGTGGGTAAAATAAGCATCAGCGACCTGATCCTTAACAAACCCGGAAAGCTTGACGATAATGAATTTAAACTTATCCAAGAGCACTGTGCTGTGGGCGAATCGATCATTGACTATATCATCAGCAAAACCAAAGGTGATATGTTTTTGATCCATGCAAAGAAATTCGCAGGTTATCATCACGAAAAATGGGACGGCTCGGGTTATCCGCGAAAGCTTGCCGGTGAAGAAATCCCGCTTGAGGGCAGGATCATGGCAGTAGTTGACGTATATGATGCGCTGGTATCCGAACGCCCTTATAAAAAACCGTTTGACCACGAGCAGGCTGTGGAAATCATCAAAAACGGCAGCGGCACGCACTTTGACCCTAAAATCGTCGAAGCCTTTATGGCTGTGAAGGACGATTTCGGAGAAAAACTATAAGCGAAAACGATTTACGCAATAAAAGAGAACGGGGAAAGAAAGGGGTAATCAGCTATGAAAAAACTTAAGAACCATATGGAAGTAATTGTATCGGAAAAGGTCAATGATTTGCTGTCAGGAAGTGATTGCTGTACCTGCAATGACTGCGTGCTGGATATAATGGCAATCGCTTTGAACGAGCTTCCGTCAATGTATGTGGTTTCGGACAAAGGGAAGCTTTTTTCACAGGTCAAGTATTCTAAAAACCAAGAGGATATTACGGTCGTGACAGCTGTAACCCGTGCCATAAAAGTTGTACAGGACAGACCGAAGCATATAGAAAAAAGCAAGGTGTAATTTATGAGGTTTATGAGGTTTATGAGGTTTATGAGGTTTATGCGGGGAATCGAATATTATCGGGATATTTTGAATTCGGATGCCGTTTTGAAAGGAATATACGCTAATGCCTGCTATAAAAAAGGCGGAAAGCCATAATATCAAAAACAGCATACTCGTTGTAGATGATTCCAGAACACATATTTTGGAGCTTGTGCGGATTTTAGACCCCGAATACACTATATTGCAAGCGGAGAACGGCAAGGATGCCGTTGAAATCGCAAACGGGCAGCTCCCTGACATTATCCTTCTCGATATTGTTATGCCGGGTATGGACGGATATGAAGTCCTTACCGTTTTGAAAGGTTCAGATAAAACCCGGAATATTCCCGTAATTTTAATCAGCGGATTCAGGACTTCCGAGTCTGAGGTAAAAGGCCTGGCGCTGGGAGCCGCGGATTTTGTATCAAAACCGTTTTCCAGTGAAATCGTTAAGCTCAGGGTTAAAAATCAAATTAAGATACTTAAAGAGATCGCTAACGAAAAAAATCTGGTTAAATATAAACAGCAGGTGGAAAAGAGCTTAAAGCTGGAGAAAAAATTAGTTGCAGCAAATAAACGGATAAACACGATGATCAGCAACCTTCCGGGTATGGTTTATCAATGCGTTTATGATACCCCCGCTTATAAAATCACTTTTGTCAGTGACGGCGTTTTTGATATTACAGGCTATACCGCGAAAGAATTTAAGCAGCTGAATGATTTTAGCTCTATTATACACACCGGCGATATCGAACATGTAAGTAAAGCGCTTGAAAAGTCATTGTTAAGCAATAAACCCATGGATCTGCGTTTTAAAATTTTAACCAAAGAGGGAAGCATTAAATATATTTGGGAACGCGCCCGCGTGCTTGAAACCATGGCGGACGGCACGCCGTATTTAATAGAGGGTTATTACACCGACATAACCGAAAGCGTATTGGCGGAAGAGCGTATACAGCTGATGCTGGACGCGTCGCCGATATGCACCCAGATATGGGATGAAAATTTTAATACAATAGACTGCAACGAAGAAGCCGTCAGGCTGTACAAATTTAAGAATAAACAAGAATATATTGAAAAATTCATTAAAGAATGTTCGCCGGAATATCAGCCCGACGGACGGCGTTCGGATGAAAAGGCTTTAGAGCTTGTAAAAAAAGCTTTTAAGGAAGGCTACTGGCACGGCGAATGGATGCACCGCATACCCGAAAACGATACGCCCATGCCTGCGGAAATAACCCTTGTCCGCGTTAAATATAATAATAATAATAATAATAATAATGCTGTAGCCGGTTATACGCGGGATCTGCGTGAGCATAAAAAGATGATGAGCATTATTGAAAAACGTGAAAGCGAATTGAATTCCGCATTAGATCAGGCAAAAATCGCCCAGCAGGCAAAAAACAGCTTTCTCGCCAAGGTGAGTCATGAGATAAGGACACCTATGAACAGTATCATAGGCTTTTCAGAGCTTGCCCTGGAAAATGAAGCTAACGATAAAACCCGTATGTTTTTAAGCAATATTTTAATCAGCGCAAAAGAACTGTTGAAACTGATAAATGATATATTAGATATTTCAAAAATAGAAGCAGGTAAAATGGAATTGGAACAGCAGCCCTTCGACCTGACCGAAATATTCACCTATTGTCAAGCTATCATATTACCTATGGCTGAAAAGAAAAACTTACAAATGCGTTGTTACGCCGAGCCGTTCACCGGCAGGAAATTGATCGGCGACTCTGCCCGTTTAACACAAGCGATCGTTAATCTCCTTTCCAACGCCGTTAAATTCACAAACTCCGGCACAATCGAGTGTTTCGCAGCTTATAATAATATTTGCGGCAATTCGGCTACGGTACGGTTTGAAATAAAAGACAGCGGTATCGGTATCTCTTCCGAAAAGATAGCGCAAATTTTCAATCCGTTCACACAAGCGGAAAACAGTATTAACCGCGAATACGGCGGTACGGGTTTGGGTCTTTCCATTACTAGAGATATAATCGAATTGATGGGCGGAAAAATAGAGGTAGAAAGCAGCCCCGGCGCCGGCAGCAAATTTGCCTTTGAAATTACATTTGATACCGTTGATGCGCAGGAAGCAAACGATACAGAAATAATTAACGGTAACGGAATTGCTAAACCGAATTTTAAGGGAAATGTTTTGATCTGTGAAGATAACGTAATGAATCAGCAGCTGATTTGCGAGCACCTGGCGAGAGTAGGTCTAAAAACCGTGATCGCGCAAAACGGGCAGGAGGGCGTTGACATTGTTAAAGAACGCATAAAAAACGGCGGCAAACCGTTTGATTTGATATTTATGGATATATATATGCCTGTAATGAACGGGTTGGATGCGGTTTCTAAAATTTTCGAACTGGGAGTAAAAACCCCTATCGTAGTGCTGACCGCAAATATCATGGAAAACGACATTGAGCTGTATCGCAGACAGGGAATAAACGATTTTTTAGGCAAGCCTTTTGCTGCGGAAGAATTGTGGCACTGTTTGAAAAAGCATATTACTCCCTTGAGCGAATCGGCCGTAAATGAAAATCAGGTTATTTCAGAACACGAAAAGCTGCTGAAAAAACTTAAGATCAATTTTGTAAAAAACAATCAAACCGCGTATAACGAGCTAAAAGCCGCTTCGGATGCCGGTGATTTAGAGCTTGCGCAACGAATAGCCCACAACCTGAAAAGTAATGCGGCGCAGATCGGCGAAGAAAGTATGCGGGGAATCGCGTCTACCGTCGAAAACATTTTAAGGTCGGGAATTAATATATGCAATGAAGCGGACAATACGGAAAATGCAGTAAAGGATATAAAAGAAACCCGCCGTTATAAAAATGCGTTGGATATTCTCAAGGTTGAATTAAGGATCATTCTAAAAAAACTCGCTCCCTTGCTCGGCGAGGTGAATGCGCCGGA
>Ga0099364_10011378_pt1 | contig 12162 bp, 9 predicted proteins | sample TergutTh196P3_FD_73070 | JGI IMG/M metagenome (GOLD analysis project Ga0099364, IMG submission 73070) | Microcerotermes parvus P3 segment gut microbial communities from Pointe-Noire, Republic of the Congo - Th196 P3 | ecosystem: Host-associated > Arthropoda: Insects > Digestive system > Gut ...
AAGCGCAGCTGCCGCATTCCATACAGTCCATCAATCCTGCTTTTACAGCATAGTCAAGATCGCCCGCTTCAAGACTTGTATTCATAATAACGGGAGATAACAGTATCGGGCATTTACGGATGCAGCGGCCGCAGCGGATACATGGGGTCTCTTCTTCGGCTATTGTTTCTTCCCGTGTCATCAAAATTATACCGGAAGTATTTTTTTGAATTGGCACATCAAGAGACGGAACCGCAGAACCCATCATCGGACCGCCATAAATTATTTTTGCCAGTTTTGAAAAATCAATATCAACAAAATCCGGCACAAGATCATTTAATACCGTACCAATTGGAGCGCAGACGTTTTTTGGTGTTTTACATGCACCGCCATTAATTGTCAATGGTCTGTCTATCAGCGGTTTTCCTAAAACAAATGCTTCGGCAATTGCGATAAGAGTACCTACATTTTGAACAATACATCCAGTATCCATTGGAAGACCGCAAGAGGGAACTTCGCGCCCTGTCAAAGCGGTTATAAGCATTTTTTCCCCGCCCTGCGGATAACGTGTTAAACACATGCCCACAGAAATTTCAACGCTGGTTTTTTTACTTTTGATTTCTTTTTCAAACAGGGGTACAAGTTCTTTTCTATTGTCTTCTATGCCGATGATTGCCTTCTTTACACCGGTAATCGCCATTACAATTTCAAGCCCTTTTATCAACATACCGGACTTCCCCATCATACAGGCATCATCTATTGTAAGGTACGGCTCGCACTCCGCTCCGTCAGCAATAATCAAGTCGATAGGTTTATTCGGAGGCGGCGCAAGCTTCACATAAGTTGGAAAACCCGCTCCTCCCATACCCAAAATGCCCGCCTCACGAACACGCACGAGCGCTTCTTCTTTTGTGCAAGAAAGAAAATCCAACGGCTCCAAAGCAGAAAACTCTTCCTGAGTCGAAACATCAGCTTCTATAGTGATACATAACCCGTCACAATTATTGCATTGTCTTCTTGGCTCAATTTTTTTAACAATTCCGCTAATTGATGCATGAACCGGAACAGTCATAGAACAGGGAGAAGCGGCATCTGCAATTCTTTGTCCGCGAACAACCCTGTCTCCAATACTGACAACCGGTTTATTAGGAGCGCCAAAGTGCTGGTTTACAGGAATCACCACCTGTTTTAAAAATGGAACATTTTCAATTGGTTTTCCTTCTGTGGTGTGCTTCCTTGTGGGAAGTTTTATATTACGCCTGAATGTTCTTCCAGCCAAAGGTTTCTCCTGATCTATGTTTGTCTGACTAAACGATTAATACACTTTTTGAATATTATAACATGAGTATCGAAGATTGTCTAGTCAATATGTTTTTAACATCACAACTGGCGCAGATTGCTCAATATCTAAAAATGTTTTTTAGTTATTTTTCCCTCACGTGCGTAGTTGAGGATAGCCATGAGTCTTACAATTTTGTTCTTAGAGTTTCCTCGTAGAGTTCAATATATTTGAGAGCAGATTTTTCCCATGAGAAATCCATCTTCATTCCGCGCTGGCGCATTTTTTCTATGTATTCACGGCGGTTATACCATGCCCAAACAGCCCAGCCTACGGTGTCGTAAATCGAAGAGGGACTTGGGTAATCAAACATGAAACCAGTACCAGCTCCTTTGTCCTGGTTAAAATTTTCCACTGTATCTGCCAAGCCGCCTGTATTTCTTACTATAGGGAGGGTCCCGTATACAAGAGAGTACATTTGGTTAAGACCGCAAGGCTCATAAAGGCTGGGCATTAAAAAGAAATCCGAACCCGCCTCAATAAGATGACTCATTCTCTCGCTGTAGCCTATTTTTGCTCTGAAATTGTCAAGGTTTGAAGACAAACTGTAAATTTCATTTTCGCACCAGCTTTCTCCTGAGCCAAGAAGGACAAACTGCAATTTCATATCTTTGCAAATTGACCAAAGAGAACCATAAGTCGGACCAAATAAATCCCCTATACCCTTTTGGTCTGTTAACCGTGTTACCATACCAATTACAGGTATGCCGGGATTTTGCGGAAGACCGAATTCTTTTTGCAGCGCCTTTTTTGCTATTGCCTTACCTGTCATATCTTTTGTCGAATATGTTTGCGGTATCAGCTTATCTTTTGAAGGATTCCATACATTAGTATCTATTCCATTCAATATCCCGGAATAATCAGCGTTGCGGTAACGAAGAACTCCATCAAGCCGGAAGCCGTTTCCCTGGGTTTTTGTTTCTTCGGCATAACTAGGTGAAACTGTATTGAGTTTGTCCGAGCTGTAAAGACCGGCTTTAAGCATATTTAACATATTCCAGTCTTCAAATCCGGCGTTATAAAAAACATCCCACCCTAGTCCCGTATAATCAAAATTATCTTTATGATAAATCCCCTGATAACCAAGATTGTGAATGGTCAAAATCGAAACGGTTTTATTAAAATTGCTTTTGCTGCCCAAAGGTCTTTCCGCAAACTTTAAATAGACAGGAGCTACTGCCGCTGGCCAGTCGTGGACATGAAGAACATCGGGATACCAGTCAATTTTTTTGCATAACTGAAAAGCTGCTTTACAGAAAAAAGTAAAACGCCTGGAGTTATCAACAAAATCCGGCTCTGCAGAGTTGCCATAAATACCGTCTCTTCCAAAAAATATTTCATGGTCGATAAAGTAAACTTTTACGGGACTTTTTTTTGCAGTTCCCGGCATATTGGTGGTATAAACAGCGCTCCACTCTTCAATACCCTGACCCATAGGTGTTCCCATAGCTTGCGGAAGCATTTTTAGTTTATCCCGGTCTATCGAATAGTATCTGGGGATGACAATCCTTACATCATGTCCAAGTTTAGCAAGACTTATCGAAAGTGCAGAAACCATATCCGCAAGCCCGCCGGTTTTCGCCCACGGGACAGCTTCGCTTGATACCATAAGAATCTTCAAATCATTACCCTCCGTAATATTTTCACCCTGAATGAAAGGGCGGCGAAAGCCCCCACTTAGAGCGGCAACACTTTATTTAAAAACGCTCCGCTAACTTAAAACCATTGTCGTTTAATATTTTCTGTCCTTTATCGTGGTCTTCCAATTTGAATATTACAACAGCTTTTCCAGCCTGACCTTCAAGCGAAGCATAAAGATATTCAATATTTACTTGGGATTTTTGGAATACATCCATCAATTGCGCGAGACTTCCAGGAGTATCCTCAATTTCAACCGCTACCACATCAGTTTGTCTGGTGGTAAATCCCGCTTCATTTAATGCGTTGACTGCTTCCGTATTTTTATCGGCTATAAGACGTAAAATTCCAAAATCTGCGGTATCAGCGATACTAATCGCTCTAAGATTTACTCCCGCCTTAGCAACTGTCTTCGTAACCTCGCTCAATCTGCCCGTAGTGTTCTCTAGAAAAACCGATATTTGTTTAATTCCCATAATTTCCTCTCTTTTAATTTTAACTTCTAACCTACCGTTAAAACAAGGTATCCGCCATTAAAACATCGTCTATCTGCCATTATATCTTCCTGTTATCAATAACCCGCTTTGCTTTGCCAATCGATCTTTCAATTGTTTTCGGCTCCACTAGCTTTACTTTTATGCTGATCTGCAACTTGCTTTTCATTACGTGTTCGATGCGGTTGCGCAGGGCTTCAAGGTTACGAGTCTCGTCACTAAAAAGATCTTTTTTAACTTCGACCTGCAATTCCACTTCGTCAAGGTAGGTTTTCTGGCTGCGGCTTACAATGATCAGATACTGAGGTTCTGTTCCTTCTATTTCGATTAGAACCTGCTCAATCTGGCTTGGGAAAATATTTACACCACGGATAATTAACATATCATCGGTGCGACCAAATAGACGGTTCATGCGTATAGTTGTTCGTCCGCAGCCACAGCTTTCTTTTATAAAAGAAGTGATGTCTCTTGTTCTATATCGTAGAAGAGGCGTTCCCTCTCTTGTTAGCGTCGTAAAGACCAGCTCGCCTTTTTCGCCAATAGGAAGAACCTTGCCGGTTGCAGGATCGATAATCTCAGGGTAGAAAAGGTCTTCGTTAATATGAAGCCCGTGCTGTGCCTCACATTCAAAGGCAACTCCCGGTCCGATGATTTCGGTAAGACCATAAATATCATATGCTTTAATACCAAAGCGTTTTTGGATTTCTGTACGCATATTTTCGCTCCAAGGTTCTGCACCAAAACAACCCTTGCCAATGGGCAGTGAATGAAGATCAATTCCCGCTTCGGCAGCTTCTTCCGCCATATGCAAAGCATAAGAGGGAGTACATGTTAACATGGTAGACCCAAAATCGCGTAACACCATTAGCTGCCTGTCAGTCATGCCGCTGGACATTGGCAAAACTTCCGCTCCTATTGATGCAGAACCATAATGTACGCCCATGCCGCCGGTGAAAAGCCCGTAACCGTAACAATTTTGAATGATGTCGTCGCTTGTACATCCCGCACCTGCCAGCGTTCTTGCCATTGACTGCTTCCATATGTCTATATCCTTTTGAGAATATTCATTCACGACAGGTTTTCCTGTTGTGCCTGTACTCATGTGGACTTCGACAATTCTGTCCTGCGGGCACGCACGAAGACCATGCGGGTAATTCTCACGTAAATCGTCTTTTGTTGTAAAAGGCAATTTTTCAATGTCAGAAATATTGTGAATATCTCTTGAAGTTATTCCCAGCTCTTCGAACTTTTCCCGGTAGAAAGGCACCTTTGAATAAACCCTTTCCGCAAGATTTTTTAATGCAGCAAGTTGAAGTTTTTTACGCCCCTCGTCATCCATACATTCATTTTCAGGGTTGAAAATCATATTAACTCCTTAATAACTCAAACAATTTAAATAAAGTTCTCAGGTGAGGTAACCTTATCATCCATTCTGCGCAGTCGTCTGGAAAGATCTCTTGCCAAATTCATTATTATAAGAGAAAACGCCTTAATGTCCGATTTATATATGCTTTGAAGTCCTCTGTTTGAAATAGACAATACTTTAACAGAAGACAGAGACTTAATAGTAGCTATAGCCGGCATAACATCAAGTACTTCCATTTCGCCGAAAGCTTCTCCTTCACCAAACTTGGCAAGAAATATATTTTTCTTGGTAACCTCTACGCTTCCCTCGAGAAGAAAAAAGATACTATCGTTGGCTTTCCCTTCGGTAATCATAAACTCATTCGGCCCATAACTATCCTCTTTCATGTACGGAAGTATGCTTTTAATCTGATCCTCGTCAAGACCGCCAAAAAGAGAATATTTTTGCAGAGCTTTTGGATTAACCACAGGATAATTCTATCAAAAATATATAATAGTGATCAATACCCCCGAACGGAGTAAAAATATGTTGATTTTTTCATGCGTTTTTGGTATACATAATTACGGAGAAATTTAATGAAAGAAGAACTTGACCGCTTGCGCCTTGACGGCGATGAGAAAATTCTTAATGCAAGAACTGTTGCAGAACTGCAAAATGTTAAGTCGTATTTGCTTGGTATTGTAAAAGGAAAATTGAAAGAGATACCAAAACTTGAAAAAGAAATGCGCCCTCAAATCGGCGGTATTATTAACGAATTAAAAAATCATTTTGAAGGTCTGATAGAATCGCACAGAGAAGCACTCCTTCTTAAGGCGGCAGAAATTCCCGCAAATTATGATTATACAGTTCCCGGTATTTTACCGCCGGGCGGCGGACTTCACCCTATTACCCAGATGTGTTATGACCTTAACGATACATTTCGTTCGATGGGGTTTGAGATATTTCAAGAGTTTGACATAACAAGCGAGCTTTATGCCTTTGATAATTTAAACTTTCCGCCTGACCATCCTGCACGAGAAAGCATGGATACTTACTGGCTTGCAGGATATGAAAACGGCAGAGGCGGGGACAGACTGTGCCTTCGCCCTCATTTAACAGGAGCAAGTGTCCGTTATCTGCAAACGCATAAGCCGCCGTACCGGTTTGTTTATCCCGGAAGGGTTTACCGCAATGAATCAACCGATGCGCGGCACGAGAGGGCTTTTTTTCAGTATGAAGCATTAATTGTTGACAGGGATTTTACTTTTTCCGCAGGCAAGGTGATGATTAAAAGTATTTTGTCCAAAGTTTTTGGACGGGATGTCCCTGTCAGGATGCGTGTGGGATTTTTTCCTTTTGTTGAGCCGGGCTTTGAAATTGATATGGGCTGTTTGGTTTGCAATGGAGCAGGATGCAGTGTTTGTAAATATGTCGGTTGGATAGAAATTATGCCCGGGGGGACACCCCATCCGAATGTATTGAGGGCAGGCGGTCTTGACCCCGGTGAATTTACAGGGTTTTATGTTAATATCGGATTAGACCGTCTTGTTATGATGCGTTACGGAGTAGATGATGTGAGGTTATTCCACAGCGGCGATCTCCGGTTTTTAAATCAGTTCAATTGACAGCAAGTTATGCGCTTGTCTGTACTATGACATTCAAAAAAGAGGTTAATTAAAAATGAAACTATCATTAAATTGGTTAAAAGACTATGTGAAAATTCCAGACGATATGGATTTATCACGCCTTGCTTATGATCTTACCATGTCAACTGTAGAAATAGAGAGAATAATTGATTTAGGGAAAAATTTTGACAATATGGTATTAGGTGAAATTAAAGAGATTTTTTCTCATCCCGATGCGGATAAATTGAAAGTGTGCAAGGTTGATGCCGGTAATGATAGTATTCGTGATATTGTCTGCGGCGGTATAAATGTTAAAGAGGGAATTAAGGTTGCTGTTGCGCTCCCCGGCGCAAAAGTCCGCTGGCATGGAGAAGGCGATCTTATCGAAATAAAAAAATCAAAAGTACGCGGAATAGAAAGTTCCGGTATGATTTGCGCATCTTCAGAAATTGGACTGGCAGACCTTTTTCCGTCAGCAGAAGAAGCCGCTATAATGGATTTATCTGATTTTGATTTTCCGGCAGGAACCCCTCTTGCAGCCGCTCTCGGCTTTAATGACATGATACTGGAAATTGATAACAAATCTTTAACAAACCGCCCCGACCTTTGGGGTCATTATGGAATAGCAAGAGAGATAGCTGCTCTTTATGACCTCCCTCTAAAAGGCTTTGCTCCGTTCTTTCCGCCCTCAACATCAAATTTTACGGTAGCTATAGATGATCCTGTTCGGTGTCCCAGATATATCGGCGTAAAACTTGGAGGGCTTTTTATAAAACCTTCGCCATTTGAAATTCAAAGCCGTATTTGGCGGGTTGGAATACGTCCTGCAAATGCAATTGTGGATATTACAAATTATGTTCTATTGGCGATAGGGCAGCCGACTCACGCTTTTGATGCAGATTGCATAAAAGGCCGTATAACAGTACGGCGTGCTTATGAAGCGGAAAAAATTGTTCTTCTTAACGGCAGGGAACTGTCGCTTTCAGCAGAAGATTTGGTTATTGCAGATAACACGGAAGATACCGGTATTGGTGGAGAGTCTCATGCTGTTGCACTGGCAGGGGTGATGGGCGGAGAAAAAGACTCAATATTACCAGCAACAAAAAACGTTATTTTAGAAATCGCCAATTTCGAGGCTATCAACATAAGGCGCACTGCCGCAAGATACGAGACACGCACAGAAGCCGCCGCCCGCTATGAAAAAGCGATAGATACGGAAAGGTGTGATCAGGCTCTTTCTCTTGCGATGCAGATGTTTGAAAAAATTTATCCCCAAATGTCGGTAACCGGTTTTTGCGATAATTACCCGGACAAACCTGAAAGAAGCAAAATTGATGTTCCTTTGGATTGGCTTGAAAAGCGGCTTGGAAAACATATACCGGATAATGAGATAGAAAAAAAGCTTACCGCTCTTGGCTTTGATGTAATCTTTGACAATAAAAATATGTGCGTAACGGCTCCCTCATGGCGTTCTACAGGCGATATTTCAATTCCCGATGACATAATGGAAGAAGTCGCCAGAATGTACGGTTTTGAAAATTTTGAGGCTGCGCCGATTACGACAACATTTACAGGCGCGGTTAATCAGCTTGATATTGACAGAAAAATAAGGGAGTATTTTGCATTCAGATGCGGGTTAAGGGAAATTTTTTCCTACCCGTGGATGAGCGATGATTATGCAGAGGCAATTTTGCATAATACCAAAGACCTGCTCTCGCTTTCTACCCCGCCTTCTCCCAATGAGCATTATATCCGGTCTTCGCACCTGCCAAATCTCTGCAAAGCGGTTACAGGAAATCTTCGCTACTTTAGCGAGTTCGCTATTTTTGAATCTGCTCAAATCTTCTTTAACCGGGATTTTAAGTCCGTTTATGATGAGAGAGAATCCTTGCCGTTCCAGAAAAAAAATACAGCGGGCGCCTTTGTTGGCAATGCCGAAAATACGGACATTCTCTTCAGGAAAGCAAAAGGCGTACTCGAAGCTCTCCCTCGTTATGTGCACACAGAACCGGTTGTTTTTGAAAAACAAGAAAAGCCGGGTTGGGCGGATGATGTCCTGTGGCTTAACATTTGCCATGATAATAAAATAATTGGCAATCTGGGTCTGCTGTCAAAAAAAGCGGCGCTTGCCTGTGGAATAAAAAATAGCGCTGTAATTTTATTCGAGCTTGACATAGATTCTTTGAAGCCATATTCATCAAGAACCAATAAATTTTCTCATCTTGCAGAATACCCGGTGGTGGATTATGACATTTCAATGTTATTCGATTTGTCTGTCAAATGGAAAGAAATCTTTAAAACCATCACAGATAAAAGGGATTCAAATAAATTTTTACAAAGCATATCTTTTGTAGATGAGTACAGAGGCGGGCAGGTACCAGATGGAAAAAAATCTTTAACTTTTAGATTGATGATTGGTTCACCAGAGAAAACTTTAACGTCGACAGAGATAGAAAATTGTGCAAATACGGCTGTGCAGCGATTAATAAAGACATTTAATGCGGAACTGCGGGGAAAATTGTAGTTTACAGTTTTTGGACAAACCTGTTATCTATTCACTTTTACCGCAACAAACCCGGCTGCTCCCACAAAAAATTCCTCCTGCTCTTCCCATGCTGCAAAAAGATTTTCTCCGATTTGAATAATTTTGGTATAGAGAAAACCTTCGGGCAGCGGAGGCAGTGCAGAATGAGAGAATGTTGTTTCTCGCGGAGCAGACTCATAAAAAGTACTGATAGAGATTTCTTCCGTAATAACAGATGACAGATCTGATGTGCGTAGAATTCGGGATTGCGGTAAATCGCTTTGATTAATCAGACGGTAATAGTAAAGATTGTCGGTACTGCTGCGGCGAAGGGTGTCTACAGACCAGCCCTCATCTGCGGGGAATATCTCTATAGCGGGAATTGTAATTGGAAAAGGCGTGTTTGATTCCATGTTGAATGACCATGTTCTATAGCGGGGCAAAGGAGCATCCGGTTCCAAAAAGCGGGTGTCAAGGTATAATGCAGCCGCAGGTTTTTCATCATAATAAACAAAGCCCCCTACTGTATAATGCTGCCAGTAATCTGCGGCTGAAAATCTATAAAGAGCGAACCCATCTGTCTTATCGTCAGTTACTAATGTTAAAAAACCGTAGCGGTTTACTGTCATAACTATTTCGCCGCTAACTCTGCTATCCGCCGCATAAGCCGCATCGCTAATCGAAAGGTCAGGGGATACGAACTCCCTTTTCTCCGCAAAGCTTATATGCAAAGCAAGCGGCCAGGGAATAAGAGCGGCGGAATAAATCGCTTCTTCGATTGTTTCTATATTAATGGGTCCCCTCTCCGTTAGTTGAAACCAAAGCGGCTGTCTTCCGGTTTGAAGAATTGCCATTGGACGGGCAAAAGAGAGAGCTTCTGTGACAATTATTGAATCGTTGCTATTGTTTCGCGAACACGAAATAAGCAATGAGCAATGAGCAATGAGCAATAAAAAAACAAACAGGAGGTATTTCATGCTAGCCTTGAGTTCTGATATTTTCTTTTGGTTTTTACAGTTCGTGTTTATGATTTTCATAAATCTTCCCTAAAGGTTATTTTTCTATTAGCCGGGTCTCCGGGAATAACTGCGACTTGACCGCAGAATCTTCCCCAGATTTCAGCGTCATCAGTAAATTCTTCGTTTTCCAGTGCAGCTTTCTTGTGAGCGAATAAAATTTCCGGGAATTTAAAGCCTTGCGGAGTTTGAGCGATTCCTGTATTGGCGCGTTTTAAATGCCGCTTGATGAAAGCGGTTGAATTATCCAACGGCGCATCACATTCTTTGGGAGTATCTGTCAATGGCAGCAACGGAATAGCGGCATTATGAGATTTTACCGCAGAAATTATTTGTTCTGTTAGACCAGTACTTATCCACGGTCTTGCCCCGTCATGGATTAGCACATAGTGGGGGTTGTTTTGAATATAAGAAAGCGCGTTAAAGACAGAGGCTTGCCGTGTCTGTCCGCCATTTATAAAATGCAATTTTGGTTCTGTGGAATCCAAATACACCTGCGGAACTGCCCTATGCGCTTTTTCCTTATCATTTTCCGGGATTGCAATTATAATTTCTTTTATGGATGATACCGCCGCAAAAGTACGCACAACGGAACCCAGTACGGTCAATTGCTGCGATTCGTCAATCATTTGATACTCTTTTTTAATCCCGCCCATTCTGAAAGAATGCCCCGCAGCGCAAATAATAACCGTTATAAAAGACAAATTACCGCTGTTCACTACTCAAGTTCCAGCCGGGAAAAGATCATTCCCTCGACCTCATCTTTGGACTTGCGCAGGGAAATTGAAATTTCATCTATCAGCAATTTTAATGCCGAATCATAGAGTTTGCGCTCTAGAATTGGAAGTTCCTTTACCTGACTCCTGTGATACAATGAACGGACTATACTGGCTATATCTCTGATACTTCCCTTTTTTAAAAGATCCAGATTCATCTGATAACGCATTTTCCAGTCAGTAGGAATGGGATCATAATCTTCTTTTATGGATTCAAGAGCTTTCATTGCTTCTTCTTTTGAAACAGTCGAACGAATACCAAGCCCTACAGCTTGATCTACCGGCACCATTATGGTCATATCAGTTACTTCAATATGAATGACATAATATGGTATCTTTGAATCCTTGAATTTTTTTTGAATTATTGACTTTATTACCCCTACACCCTGGCTGGGATAAACCACTTTTTGATCAACCGCAAAAGTTTTAGATTTTGCTTTACTCATTAGCAAACCTCGATTTTAGCATAGCTTCCATGCGGGATAGTAACATAAATTTAATATATAGTCGAGCCTTTTTCGTGATTTTGGTATAAATTATTCCATAAAGTTAAGAGAATTTCTTGCAAACTCGGTTAATTGTCCCGAAATCTTGTATTTTCGCAGGCTGAAAGCCGAGAAAAGGCAAGAGCTTGTTACAAAACAACCGGTTTTGGAACAAGCTTAGATTTTTTATTTTTTTTGCTCATTACATTGACAATGTTTTAAAATTGGGATAGAATTGAGAAATCAAAAACCTATTTAGGAGGAAAAAATGTTAAAAAAATTAAAAATTGCTGGGCTTATTCTTGTTGTAATAGTTTGCAGCAGCGTATTGTTGTTTACAGGCTGTAAAAGAGATGACAGAACAACCCTGAGGGTGCTTTTCTACTTGGAAGCTTCCGCTCCCAATGCCGTAGCTGATGCCAATAGCTGGTTCAGCACTTTCGAAAGAAATAATCCCGGCGTGAGAGTTGAAAGGGAAAACCTGTTTGATGAGCCCTACCATGATAAGCTTAGAGCTTATGCCGCAGCAGGGGATATGCCTGATGTAATGTATGTTTGGCCGTCAGGACGTTCAGGTTATCTGCATGATCAAAGATTGCTAAAGGATCTGACCCCCTTCATCAACAGGGATGGTCTGAAAAACTTGTACATCCCCTTGGCAACGGATCCGTCTCAGCAGCAGGCCGGTTATCAGGCAATGCTTCCACAGGGTGTTACAAACACTCATGTTTTCTTGGTCAACATGGAAATTCTTAATGAAGTAGGACTCCAGCCCGCAAGAACTTATGACGAACTTGTAGCCCAAGTCCCGGTTTTAAGAGCCGCCGGTTACGAAACGGTTTTGATTCCCGCTCAGAGCGATTGGGTAATGCAGAGCTGTCTTTTCTCGATGGTTGCAGGACGTTTCATGGGAACAGGCTGGGAAGCAAGAGTTCATGGCG
>Ga0099364_10011379_pt1 | contig 12161 bp, 7 predicted proteins | sample TergutTh196P3_FD_73070 | JGI IMG/M metagenome (GOLD analysis project Ga0099364, IMG submission 73070) | Microcerotermes parvus P3 segment gut microbial communities from Pointe-Noire, Republic of the Congo - Th196 P3 | ecosystem: Host-associated > Arthropoda: Insects > Digestive system > Gut ...
ATCAGGTCTCCTACCATATCCAGAAGCAAATTCTGCACGGTGTCGCCCTGCATAAGTGCGTTCGTTACCGAACCAAGCTGTCCGGCTACTATGTTCCTAAGCGCTTCTTTCTCTTCTATGGGGAGCACGTCAAAGTCAACTTGCCTCGTCGCGGTACATTCGGTGCAATTTTCTTCCATGTACCCATACCTGAGCGGGTTGGCGCGATAGGCGTAAACTCGGCTGCCGTCCACAACTTCCCAGTCATGCCCGGTTGCGCTGTCTACGTCAATCTCTACGTCGTCACTGATGTCTCCGCAGTCTTCGCAGACTAACGACCAGGAGCCGTCTACTTCGCAGGTCGGCTCGGTGTATTCGTCCCTGACGTAGTTATGGGGCAACTTGCTGTCTTCGTCTTCTACGACAACTTCAGCGCCGCAGAAGCTGCACGTATAAGTCCAAAAACCGTCGTCCTCGCAGGTTGGATCCGTGTATACGCCTGTCACATTGAGGGTGTGCTCAAAGTCCACTCCGCAACCGCGATTGTTGATAAACTCGTGCGTGATTGTCTGACCGTTGAATATTACAGACAGCTTCATCTCGTTCCACGGCATGTTCTTGCGGAGCTGTATCGATGGGATATCATCCTGGTGAGGCGCAACATTGTTTGTATAGTTCCTGATGTTAACAACTTCACCGTCAACCGTAAGCGTCATGTTGTCTATCGGTACACGTACGCCCGATCTAGGATCGACACCTTCGTAAAACCATACATTGATCGTATCGCGCCATTCCTCTTGGTAAACATGCGTTGAGAAGTAACGATTGTTGCTGAACGTGTGTGTTATGGTCTGATCGTTGTATGTTACTACTACAGTCATGTTCTGCCAAGCTTGATTCTTGCGGATTTGAATCTGCGGGATGTCAACCTGGTGACCGGCAATGTTGCCCGCATAGTCCCTGATGCTTTCTTCGACACCATCTACTGTGATTTTGATGTCTTCAACGGGGACACGTATGTTCACTCTGGGGTCGACACCTTCGTAAAACCATACATTGATAGACTCGCGCCAGTCTTCTTGGTAAACATGCGTTGAGAAGTAACGGTCGTTCGACAGCGTTGTCGACCATGTTTGACCGTATCTGTCGACCAAGGTGACTTCAGCAGTCTGCCAAGGATTGTTCTTGAAGAAGTCAACCGCTCCGTTGCCATGATTATGGTAGTATGCGGAACTGAGATCAGTTATGACTTCCTCAACTGCATGGCTGGCCCATATGCGAATCGTGGCGCCCATGCTCGGATTGTTGTCATACACCGTCGCAGTAAACGCACCGAACCAATCAAATGGGCTACTGCCGTCGAGGGTGAAAGGCTCCCTGACGAATGTTCTGCCATTGAACTCGAAGCTTATCCATGCATCCCCGCCATTTTTCAGGAGGGTTATGACATTGTTCCCTGTAGAGTTTTCAAACCATACAGTGTTGTCAACCCAGTTGGCGTTTGAAATCGTTACGTTTGTGACTCCTTCGGGGATTGCCATGTTATAGAACACGTCAAGGAATACTGTCGCACCGGCATCGTAGCCCGGAAGTTGGATAGCTGTGTACCCTGTTCTTACTACCCGCACTTCGTATGTGCGTCCATTGTCAAAGACGTTGAACACGTTAGGCACGCCTACATCGGCCGATGCAAAAGCGTAGACCCAGCCGCCTTGCACTATGGCAAGATCACACGGCGCGGCTACACCGATGACTGTAATGGGTAATACATCGATTGCAAAAGTCTGCGCCTGACCTTCCACTAGCGTCACGTTGCTAAACTGCATGCTCATGCCACCCTTGGTAGCGCGTACCGCGTAGTATCCGTTTAGGCCCAGATGTGCTGGATCAATCACGAATGTCGCCGTATCATCGTACACACCATCGACGGTTATCCAGTTTGCGGTCGAGGAGTAGTACTCCACAGTTACGCCTTCAACACCGGGGAACGTGATGGTGACAGTGCGGCTCGCAATCTCGTCGAGCAACTCTTGATGGTTGCCGGATCTGCCTTTTATGCGTGCAATGATTCCATCGATGAAATCATCAATGTCGAGGCCGACGAATCCGGCTGCTGCTTTGAGCGCTTCTAGCGCATTGATAATCGCATCTTCGTTCTCGTTTGCCAGTTGGTCGATTATCGGGTTGAGGATAGCCATTATCGCGGCTAAGCTCATGCCCGCGTCCAAGTTGGCAGTCGGGAAGATGGTGTTGAGCCCGTCGACAAATGCTGCATAAGCGGTGTCAAGGGCATTGTTGATGGCGTCTTCGATAGCTTGGATGTACGGGGCTACGAAAGCTTGAATTTCTTCCCTCGCGGTGTCAACGACAGCGTTGACGAGCGCGTTAAGCAGAAGATCCCAGTCGAACAACGCTAAAGCGTCATCAAAGGAGATATCATCTGCGTCAACAATATTGCTGAAGTCACCGCTTAGAATTGCACCTATACCCGCACCGGCAAGGGTTGCCGCTATGCCTACTTGATTCCAACCTATGTTTGCTGGAATTGTACCGAAAATGGTATTACTAGCAGGCACATTCGCCCAGTGTCGTGGTTGAAATGGATTATTCGCTTGTATATTCGTAGTGGCAACAGACGGATCTCCGCCGTTCCAGATTTGAGCTGTGAAATTGTCTATCATAGCGTCAAAGATCAAATCCGCTACCGGCATCAGTTCACTTGCCCCGATTTCGTCGAAAATGTTGTCGATAGTTTTGTCTATGACAGATTCGACGATTCTGTGGGTTAGTACACCTTGTACAAAGTCGTTGCCTAATGCATCGCTGATGATGTTCCCGATATTAATCGAATCCGGAACGTCAAAGCCGATTGCGCCAGAGATTGCGTTTTCAATAACTCCACCAAGAGCCGGACCCGCAAGGACTGAAAGTTGGCTTACGTCTAAAACGCCTTTTATAAGGTCTTTAGCAAAGTCTTTTACAGCCTCATTGTCAAGCAGCTCTTCCGCTCCATATTCGAGCAAGGCAATTTGTCCTGCCACGACATCTCTTAGCGCATCTTCATTGAAGACATCCGGGTATGCATTACCCGGGTGGTTCTCATTCGCCAGCGCGGGGATTGCCAGCGAGAACATCATTGTTAATACTACTAATAATGCTAATAGTTTTTTCTTCATGTCTATATAGCATCCTCTCCAAAATAGATTTGCCTCTTTTTTCCTGAGGTTGTGGTTCCTCATCTTCAGCCATGCTGCTAAAAATGGAAACATGGCTGAACGGCCTCATTTTTTTTGGAGTTTTGGTTCTCCGTTTTCAGCCTCGTTGTTACGCACAACGTGGTTAAACGGCCTCTTTCTTCTGGGGTTGTGGCGCCCCATTTTCAGCCTCGTTTTTTTACGGGAACGTGGTTAACCCGGCATCGTAATGCCCACACACATTAGATGTTCATTAGAACTCCCAATCCGCTTGTCCCGACAATTAAATCTTTTCGGGGGAAGACGGGTTAGAAATTCTAACCAATTGCTGCTCTTCGTTTCGCGTTTTTTCAAAGAGCAGTACATACTTCAATAGTACTCAATTGTCAATGTGCAGACACGGGGTTGGCTCTTACCGGGCCTCGCCCTAGGTTGATACTTCCTTACGTGTGTTCATTTGAACATCACAAGCGTTCTTGCCCCCTTGTCCCGACCACTCCTTTCAATGTGGGCTGACCGGCATTTTAAACTCCGTCCGGCCGCAGTGCTTATACTTCTTTTTATAAAACCGAAAAACCACTTGGCCATTACGCAATACTTGTATTGAAAGTCTGCTTATGGCGGAATGCAGGTTTCTTTCCTGCACTGGTTTTTCGTGGAGTTTACTTACTTGAATGTTTGCTATTGAAAGCCATATAAGGTATTGGTGTTTGGACGCAGTATCTATTGTTAATAATTAAGATATCCGCAAAGTACAACATGTAGTGCTAATTACATTATATTTTCTATATATAGTCGCTGTATATATACTTTTGCGTTGAGATACTGCTTGAAGCCAGTCATTGCGCGCTCTTGCTCCTCAATCCTCAACTTCGAATGGCATTTCCGCAAGAGGAATTCCTACATCTGTTAACTCAGTATAGCCGCCCCCGCCATCAAGCGCAATGATAATCCCGGCGGCTATGATCGCAACTATCAGGCAAGCTGCCGCAACGATGTATCTGATCCTTCGTTTAAATACTTTGCCGGAGTTTTTTTTTATCGCAGCTTGCGGTTCGGCGGTTGCTTGGTCGCTATAATCATGGACATCCACAACGCCATCGTCGTTAAAAAAATTATTTTGCTCCCAGGTCTTTGATTTTAACCCTGCTTTTGAATTTAGCATGATTTCCACACGCGCTGTCAGTATTTCGTAGTCAAATGGCTTTTTCAGAAAATCGTTTGCTCCGGCTTGCAGCGCGGGCAGTTCGTCGTCCTTGTTGTTGGATGTGTATATAATGGGTATAGAGTTCGCTTTACGCAGTTCGCGGCACAGCTCTAGTCCTTTGCCGTCTTGAAAGTCACTTAATAAAACAATGCCGTCCGGAGCAAGGTCGGATATTCGTTCCCGCACCTCGGCAAATTCGACGGCACATCGCACCGCGTATCCGGCGCGTTCAAGTTTCTTTTTAGTTATCTCCATGAGGATCTGGCTGCTGCTGACCACGAGTAGCATCTCATTATGCGCCATGTCCTCACCCCTTTTATACACGAAATATGTAAAATCTGGCTTCTTTTTTGTAATTTAACATAAAATTTCATCATTTTGAAACTGTGACAAAAATGTCACAGTTTTTTCACGGTGGGTAACTGCTCAGAACCCCAGTTCTGTCTTTGCGAGGAACGCAGTGACGAAGCAATCCAGACAGTGCAGTAGTTGTGTTGCTGATTGTCGGCAGTTTACACCACTACATCAAATATCCGTTTTCCGCCGTATTCCACCCACTTTGCGTATGGCTGCTTGTTTGCGCCTTTGCGGAAGTCGAATGTCAGCAGATAGCCCGTTTCGAAGCCTTTGCTGTCCAAGTACCCGGCGAGCTGCTCGTAAGCTTTTTCGTGCTCCGCCTCGCCTTTCCAAAGCTTCAGCTCTATGATGAACTGCTCGCTCGCGAAGTCCACCACTATATCCATCCGGCGCAGGTCCGTGAACTGGCTTTCTATGTGGTAAAACCCCTGCCCGTTTATCAGCGGTCTCAGGTAGGACAGGAAAATGAGGCGCCCCTCGCGCTCTATGAACACTGCGTCGCGTTCGCTGAAAATCTCGGCGTAGTGCTCCGCGAACTTGCGCAGACACAGCTCCATGTCGAACCTTCCTCCGTCCGCCACGTCGCGCTGAAGCACGCCGTCTATTCGTTTTTTTTGAAGTTCTTCATCTTTCGCGATGAAGTGATTGCATATAATCAGTTCAAATATCCTGTTGGAAATTGATGCGCTCCCGTCCGCTTCTCTGATTATTCCGTACATTCTAGCCATGTCGACAGCAGGGCTGCCGACAGCGTATGTCCTCTTCTTGCCAAGCATCAGAATATCATATATCAAACTATAAAGGCTTTCATTGTTCTCAAGATTTTTGTACAAATCATCGAACAGTGTATTGCTTTCAAGAAGGATGGTATTGATCGCTTTCTTTACACCGCTGAGCGACCATTCTTTTCCGAATATCATGTCAATGCATTGGCAAATCCTCGATACCAAGAACGGGTAGCCGCTTGTGTAGCTGAATATTTCGTCAGCAATCGACCGGATATCCATGCCGGTGTTATGATCTGTCTCATACTCCGCGAGCATCGTGGCTATCTCAAGTGCGCTAAACGACATATCGACCCTGAAATCTGCCGCTATGTTCCATGGCGAGTTGCGGAGCTTGTTCTCTGTTTCCGCAGGCGTATAGACCCCCTCGTTTATAAGCTTCAATTTGATGTTCCTTATATCGTAAACCCCGGCAAGTATGACGCTGTGGAATGTGTGATCCTTGTTTTGCTCACGCTTTAGGTATTTGTCGCGGAGCAGCCCCAAAAAGTGCAGGTATGTCCTGTTGTTGCTAGTCTTGTCGACCTCGTCGATCATCAGCACAAGTTTTTTGTCTTTTGTCATTTTGGTAATATGACGGCCCAGTCTCGGAAAATCGGCAACATCCTCGTTCAGCCAGCTCTCCTTGTACTCGTCAGTCACATCGGTGAACTCCAGCGCATCACGGATAGACTCCATGAATACTTTGCAAAACACGGCTGCCGACTCGAAGCTTTCGTCGCCGTACCCTTCGAAGCTTATAAGCGCAACTATGTATTCATTTTTCAGCATATCTGCGAGAAGCGACAGCGTTGTGGTCTTGCCGTACTGCCTTGCGCGGCTTATCGTGAAGTAATCTCCGTAGTCGACCATCTCCTTGATTTCCGCCAGTTTGCCGCTTATGTCTACCATATAGTGCTTGCCGGGGACGCACACTCCCGTCACATTGAATCTCCTCATAATAATCAGCCTCCCTGTAATCTAGCCCAAATAGAACGTGTAACCTTTTCCGTGTTCGTTCAGTATTGCGAAATCGTCTGTGTTTTCTTCGCCGAGCTTCTTTTTTACCCTTGATATCTGTTTGCGGAGCGCACTTGAGTCACCGTTCATTGGCGCCTCCCATACCGCTTTATAAAGCTCTTCATATGTCAGCTCGCTGCCTTCGTTCTCAACGAGCAGCTGGAGGACGGAATACTCCTTTGCGGTGAGCTCTGCGTCTTGCCCGTCCACGTATACCTTTTTCTCATTGAGCTTGAGCGTCAGCGGCCCTTTTGTTATGACCGAGGCTTCCGCTATCATCTCCTTCGTCCTCTCGACCCTGCGGAGCAGGCTTTGGACGACCGCGATGAATTCTTTGTTATCATGAGGTTTTGTCAAGTAGTAATCGCCGCCTGCGTCCAGCCCCGACACCTTATCATTCAAACTCGACTTGCCTGTCAGGAACAGCACCGGCGCATCTGAATCCTCCCGGAACTCATTGCACAGCGTCAGACCGTCGCCGTCCGGAAGCGCGATGTCAAGGATAAACAGGTCCGGCTCGTTGTCTTTGACGATTTCGCGCGCATCGGCAGCACAGTACGCGATAAGTGCTGAGTAACCTTGCCTCATGAGCAGGCGGGCGTTCAGCTTTGCCAAATCCTCATCGTCTTCCACTATCAATATCAGAGGCTTCTCACCAATCATAGTCAAACCCCTCCTTTAGCGAAAATGATATTGTCGTGCCGCGGCCTTTTTCACTGGAAATCCGAATGTCGCCGCCATGCGCCGATATGATCCGTTGGCATATGTGCAACCCGATCCCGTGCCGCCAGTATTCCGTTTTGGTTGAAACGTATTGCCTCAGCGCTATCCTGACCATTTCCGCATCCATACCTTCGCCATCGTCGCCGACGCTGACGGTCTGATACCCGGCTTCCCGCGTCAGCTTGATCGTTATTGTGCCGCCTTTCGTGTATCTGAGTGCGTTTGATAGCAGGTTGATCATAACCTGCTCTATGCGCATCGGGTCGGCAAGCACTTGGGGCAAGTTTGACTGAAGCTCGTATAGGATGCGGTTGTTGTTAACGTCGAGCTTTTTATGGTGTATGTCGCATATGTTCTTTACTAGCTCGGATAAGTGTACAGCATCACGGCTCAATGTAAGTCTTCCGCTTTCTATCGCGACGGTATCCATCAAGTCGAGTAAAATGCCGTCTATCAGCTTGACCCTCCGCTCAATGACCGTTTGGTTTTCTTTTATCTCAAAGATATTCAGAGGGGATTCTTCGAGCAGGTCGAGCGTGTCGCTGCTGCTCGCAGCTATGACCGCTAGCGGCGTGTTTATTTCGTGCGCGACGGTGGCGAGGAAGTCGCTTTTCATTTTGTCGTACCGCGCCAGCGTTTCTTTTTCGATCAGGAGCTCGCGGTTGAGCTCCTGTATTTGCGCCTGCCTGTATTCAATTATTCTCGAGCGCATCGTAGTGACAACAAGAATAAAGACGCATGTGACCATAAAGTTCAGGGCCATGACCAAAATGTAGCTAAACTCCGTCGACAGGTCGGACACGAGCATGGGTCTGTAATATGCCAGTAGCAGGCAGGCGAGGTACAGCGACAGTTCCAGTAGTATGGCGGCTGCCCGCTCGTACCTGTCCAGCAACACGGCAGTTGAGGTTATCGCTATCAGGAAGAAGAAGCCCGCGCCGCCCTTATAGCCTCCGCAGTAGAAAAACAGAAGCGGGAATGCGACGATAAAGATGGATATAATCAGCAGCCAGCTGCACAGGTGATAGCATTTCTTTCTGTTTGCTATGCATAGCAACGCAAACGCCAGTGCGGAGTTGAGGATGTTTATGCCTATAACGCGTATATCTTCTTTTATGATTATTGCCAAGGCAGTGACGACGATTCCTGTCAGTATTCCCGAGAGCGTCATGAGGTTGAAAACCTGCACCTGTATGTCATGGTGCCAGTTAAAATACTTCTCGATAATTCTTCTTACAGCGACGATTCTCAGCATTGCAGCTATCCCCCCTTTGCAATTATAATTGGTTTTAAACTTATACGTCAAGTTATCTTTTTTAGTTAATCGACCTCCCCCCGCGTCATTCCGTGCTTGACACGGAATCCCCCATGGAATGCGGCATTTTTAAAGGCAGGAAACCGTAATTTCGCTCATATCCGCAGGGGATTGCGGCTCCGGCCGCAATGACGCATGTTTCCGGCAAGGTCTTACCGGGTTATCTTTTTTATTGATTATCTGTGCGGGCTCTGTTAGTATTACAGTACAAATTATTTGGCATGGGGGTACGGCAAATGCTCCGGATTGAGAATCTTACTAAAACCTACGGCGACAAGCGCGCTGTTAACGATCTATCTCTCAGCATCTCCCCGGGCGAGATTTGCGCGTTTATTGGGCACAATGGCGCGGGGAAAACCACGACGATAAAGTCGGTTTGCGGCATCATAAAATTCGACAGCGGGGAGATTTATATCGACGGCGTTTCGATTAAGGATGACCCCATCGGTTGTAAGTCGCGCATAGCTTACATACCAGATAACCCAGATTTATATGAGTTCTTGTCCGGCATCAGGTATCTCAACTTCATAGCGGATGTGTTCGGCATTCCGGCGGATTTGAGGCAGGAGCGTATACGCAAATACGCCGATCTTTTTGAGCTGACCGCCGATCTCGCCCAGCCTGTTTCCGCTTACTCACACGGCATGAAGCAAAAACTCGCTTTAATCTCTGCTTTTATCCATGAGCCAAAGCTGATGCTGCTTGACGAGCCGTTCGTGGGGCTCGACCCGACCGCTGCACGCGACTTGAAGCTGCTTATGCGCGAGGTCTGCGACGGAGGCGGTGCGATTTTTTTCTCAACCCATATCCTCGAGGTTGCTGAAAAGCTGTGCGACAGGGTCGCTATTATAAAATCGGGAAAGCTCGTTGCGTCCGGTGGTATGGAAGAGGTCAAGGGCGACTCTTCGCTTGAGTCCGTCTTCTTTGAACTGGAGGATGGCGTATGATCCTTGAGCTGATAAAAATAAACACCGCGGCGCTCTTTGCCGGTGTTTTCAAAAGATACAGGAACAAGAGAAAAATCAAGCCAATCGCCGCTGTCGGTATCGGCTTGCTCGCGGTTTACGTGGCCGGCGCTCTTTTTATTACTGTCGGCGCCATGTTCCATACTTTGTGCGCCCCGTTTTTTGACGGAGGGATCGGCTGGGCTTATTTCGCGCTTGCTGGACTTTTTGTATTCTCGCTATGTTTCGTGGGTACTGTCTTTATGGTTCAGGCCCAGATTTTCACGGCCCGGGATAACGAGCTTTTGCTGTCCATGCCGATAAAGCCGCGCGCCATCCTCGCCGGGCGGCTTTTCTCGCTCCTTATCGTCGAGTATATTTTTGCTTCGATGGTTATATTACCTGTGTTCGTGGTCTTGATTGTAACAGGCTATATTTCGCATCTGCCTGTTCTCGGAATCGTTTTCTATTTCGCGGCTTCATTACTGCTGCCGCTCGCCTCGCTCGCCGTCGGGTGTTTGTTTGGATGGCTCGTCTCGCTTATCACTTCCCGGATGCGGAACAAGAATGTTGTGACATTCATCCTCTCGGTCATTTTCGTGGGCGTATATTTTTACTTCTCCTCAAGCATTATGGGTAACATGAATACATTGATCGAGAATGGCGAGGAGATTGCGGAGGCTGTGCGCCGGTCCGTGTACCCCGTGTATGAGATGGGTATCGCGATTGAGGGCGGCGGTATTCTGAGTTTCCTGATATTTGCCTGTTGTGTGATTATACCGTTTGCTCTTGTTTATTGGCTGCTGTCGGCAAGCTTTATGAAACTTGCGACGGGCGGGCGGACCGCAAGGAGGATCGCATACCGCGAAAAAGCTCTTCGTGCTTCGGGTGCGTATATGGCGCTTGTCAAGCGGGAGCTGCGGTTCTTTTTAACAACGCCGCTGTATATTCTCAATGCCGCACTCGGGGCACTTGCTTCGATCGTGCTTGCCGGGGTTCTTATTGTCAGTCCCGGGTTGCTGCTGGAGCCGCTTGAGCAGCTTGGGGAGCTGATGCCGTCTGTCGATTTACGGCTTTCCGCCGCTGTTGTGCTGACGGCGCTTGCGGCGCTCAACAATGTTTCCGCGCCGAGCATCTCGCTTGAGGGAAAATCGCTTTGGATCGCAAAGAGTCTGCCTGTGCCTACTCGTGATATTTTATTGGCGAAAGCATACATGCATATCGTCGTTTGCGGCATCCCGACGCTTTTTGCCGGTGTCGTGTGCACCGTTGCGTTTGATATGACCAGTGGTTTGCAGATTGCGCTGACGCTGTTCTTACCATTATCGCTGACGTTTTTCTTCGCGTTTTTGGGTGTGGCGCTCAATCTGTCTTTTCCGAGGTTTGACTGGATCAATCCGATTCAGCCGGTCAAGCAGGGTCTTAGCAGTATGCTTACGATTTTCGGCGGCATGGCGCTGGTGGCGGCGCTTGCGTTTGTGTATGTGTTCTTTCTTAGCGCCTTTGTTCCGATCGATGGTTTTTTGTGTTTGTGTGCTCTTGTATTTATTGTTGCTTCTGTGTTGCTTCGTAAGTACGTCACAGTCAATGGCAGCAGGAAGTTCGATGCGCTGTAGTGTTATTGGGGCTATTTTGCTGTGTCCCGAGACCTTGCCGAAATAGGGCTATTTTTTGCATTCCTGTCGCTCACAGGCGCATCCTGCGCCTATTCGCGGCGCTCCGCATCCTTGCTCCGCGCTACGGAATGAAAAAACAGCCCTATTCCGGCAAGGTCCTGACCAGCAACGAATAGTTGCCCCCTGAATAGGTTCATTACGCTTTTGCGTTGACAAAGGCTTTGCCGGTGGGTAAAATGTATTTCAGAAAGGAGTGGTGGCGGTTGTGAGACTTGTTTACAAGGGGAAGACAAAGGATGTTTTTGATCTTGAGGATGGGAATTATTTACTCAAGTTCAAGGATGATGCTACAGGTACCGACGGGGTGTTCGATCCGGGGGCCAATACTGTCGGGCTGACGATCGAGGGGCTCGGGCAGGGGGGGCTGAGACTGACTGAGTTTTTCTTCAAAAAAATAAACGATGCCGGATTCCCGACACATTTTGTCAGCGCTGATATCGGACGATCTGAAATGGTCGTCAGACCCGCTGTGGGGTTCGGAGGAGGCATTGAGGTTGTTTGCCGATATCGCGCGGTCGGCAGCTTTCTGCGGCGCTATGGTGGGTATGTCACGGAGGGGCAGGTGCTTGATGCGCTTGTTGAGGTCACTTTGAAGGATGATGATCGCGAGGATCCGCTCATTACCCGCGATACGCTCGAGATGCTCGGCATTTTGTCCGGTGAGGAGTATGATGTTTTAAGGGATCTGACAAAGAAGATCACCGGTATCATTAAGGATGCTTTGTCGTCTTTCGGCTTGGAGCTTTATGATATCAAGCTGGAGTTTGGGCGCGTCGGCGGTGAAATTGTTTTGATTGATGAGATTTCCGCAGGTAATATGCGCGTTTATAAAGACGGGGCTATAGTAGCCCCGCTGGATCTTGTGAGTCTGGTTTTGGGTTAATGCAGGTGCGTTGGTAACTACTGCGGAGGTACCCGTGAGAGTGGCTTTTTGAAGCTTTCCTAGCTAATAATAGATTATATGGGCAGTGGCTACCGCCTC
>Ga0099364_10011380_pt1 | contig 12161 bp, 5 predicted proteins | sample TergutTh196P3_FD_73070 | JGI IMG/M metagenome (GOLD analysis project Ga0099364, IMG submission 73070) | Microcerotermes parvus P3 segment gut microbial communities from Pointe-Noire, Republic of the Congo - Th196 P3 | ecosystem: Host-associated > Arthropoda: Insects > Digestive system > Gut ...
TGAAGGCGGGGCCGTGCCGGTGGTCCTTAATAAACAGCAGACGGCCGAGGTCGCGCTGAAGAAAAGCTACACCCTCCGCATGGAGGTCTGGGCGGAAGGAACCTATGCCCTTGATGCTGGCGGCAAACCCGTCGCCCTGCCCGACCCCAACAACTCCCAGCGGATGAGGACCAAACCCCGGATACTTACCGTGCGGGTGAACGTGAGGTGGTAACCTCCGAAAACTCTGTTGCGCAGATTTGCTGCGAATTTTGTCGCAATTCGAAGTCAAAAAACGTAGGCGTAGCAGCGCTACGGCGAGGCTTTTTGGCAAAGAAGTGCGGCAAAAGGCGCGGTAAAGGTGCGTGACAGGGGTTTTCGGAGGTTGCCAGGTAAAAAATCCGGCCATCATGCGGGTTCGTAGGGCGCGGTGTTGGTTGCTCCAATAAAAACAAGCGGCGCGATGGGGACATCGCGCCCTACGCCGCGCCGGCTCGCGCATGGCGCAGGATGGGCGAAAATACGCCCCTCGCATTGACGGGTCTTTTATTACTGGCTTGCATGCCCCTGATGTGTTATACTTACTAAAGTCGTAGCGCACTAAAGAGGCAAAGCCACCATGCAAAAAATCATCAGCAAAAGCACGGCAATCCGCTGGATTGTCGTTATAATAGCAGCGGGCCTCATTGTCAGCATATTTCCCCTGCATTTTTGGCCCCAAAGCAAAATATCCGAGGTTCCCCGCACCTCCAACGAAGCCAACGGCCCCGCCACGACAGACATCGTGCTGGAGCAGTCTTTTATTGCCGAATACGCACATCTATATAAACTGCGTCTCTTCTTGACCAGCGGCACAAACGGCTCTGCTTTCATTTTCCGGATGACCACCACGGACCCCGGCCGCCGCCTGATGTTCGAGGATATAATCGCCTTTGACGCAGAGGAACTGCCCGGCTACGTAGACATCCTGATAGACCAAATCCTGGAGGTGGACGAGACATACCACTATGGGATATGGGCAAATGATGAAAGCCCGGAGGACGCGGCGGATGCACGGATATTCCTGGGCAGCGAATGGACGCTCCGGGCAGACTACCCCTACATGGGCCACCTATACCACGGCACATACCCCATGAGCGGCCAAAGCCTCGTCGCCCGCTATGAGTATCACATCCCGCTGGAGGGCGGCCCAATGTGGATTGCCATTGCGCTCATCCTCCTTGTTGCGGGCTTCACTTTAATACTAATCCATGCATACTATAAAAAGCATCCCGAACAAAACGAACTGCTCATTGCCGAAGATGCCCTGAAAAAACTCCTCAACCCCTTGATTTTCCTGTCCGTGGCACTGGGGCTGGTGGCGGTGGCCTGTTCGGCCTTTGGCTCCTATCTGCTGGATAACGTCTTCTTTGCCTTGGGCGTTTTACTCTTTGGCGGCATCTGCTACTATGCGCTAAACCATGACAGAAGCGGCCAAAAGCCCCTTATGACGAAAGAAATCCTGCGCGAAAACTGGCCGGATTATTTGCAGTCCATCCTCTTTGCCCTGTGCTTCCATGCCTGCTGTGAATATATGTGTGCCACCCAGGGCATACAGCAGAGCATTGCCCAGAGCAAGCAGCTGATTTTCTTTGGCCTGTTGATGCTCACGATGATGCCCGGAAAACGCATTTTCAACCTCATAAACCTGATTTATCTGACCGTTGCGGGCGGCCTGGCCTATTATTGGCATACGGAGCAGCTGCTATACGGCTTGGGCGAGCTATCAACCGCAGAGCTAACGGACATTGGGCTGTCGGCGCTCCTATATGTGCTCAGCGGCCTGGTCATCCTCAATGTGTGCATAGGCACCGTATCCGCGTTGATAAAAAAAGAAATGAAGACGCCCTGCATAAGCTTTGCCGCATTGACCGCCGTGTTTTTCACCCTCTGGCTGTTGTTTAGCAATGGGCGTTCTTGGCCGGCCTTTACGGTGTGTGCCTTTGCCCTCTTCTATCTGCAATACGGGCTGGAAAAACGCGGGCACATCCTGCTAAATATTTGCCGGGGGCTGATACTGTCATTTTTGTGGATGGTCGCCTTTTCCCTGCTATATAGACCGTTTGCCACCCACACAACGGTCCGCTACCCCATGTTTTTCCATACCGTGACCATCACCTCCACCTATCTGTCATTGGTATGCGCCATATCGTTATTGATTTTGCTCATGAAGATGAAAAAATCCCGGGCCTTAAAGGATATCTGGAAAGAATGTCTGCTGCTGGGGACGGCGCTGACATATATGCTGCTGACCATCAGTTGGACCGGGTATCTGACCTTTTTTATCGTCGCCATCTGCTCTTTATTGGTCTTTTCTAAAAGGGTCCTGTATGCTGCCCTGCTAATGCTTATGTCCGTCGTCATCTGCTTCCCGGCCATCTTTTTCTTGCAAAGAAATATACCCATACTGGTGGGAGCGCCCTATATCTACAACGACTACGACATAGAAACCTATCATCAGGACGTTACCCGCGGCCGCCACTTTGATTCCTACGAGCAGATGCGCTTTGGCCGCTTTATCGGGGTATTTGCCGAGAAGATACTGGGTATTCCGGAACGGGAGTTGGACATATACGGCCAAACCAAGGAATATGAAGAAGGCCATGTGGTGGTCGGCGGCGTGGTTATGAGTACCGAAAAAGCCGAGAGCCTGGGCGTGGAAGACGCCACTACCGTGGAGGAAAAAAAGCAGGAAGTGGAACGGGAGATAGAACAGGGCAGCCTAAGCGAGGATCAGATCAGCTCATGGGAAAGCATTTTTGACCTGGAGCCGGCAGATGGCACAGAGGACTTTTCCAACGGGCGCACGGATTTATACAAACTGTATCTGGCCGAGCTAAATATCAGCGGCCATGAGCAGATGGGCGTTGCCCTGCCGGACGGCAACATGAGCATCCATGCTCACAATATCTACATCCAATTTGCCTACGATCATGGTATACTGATGGGGATAATGTTTATCATTTGGGGCGGATATGCCTTCATCCGTGCCATCATTTATTATAAAAAAAATACCGAAAACGAAAACTATGCCGGGGCGCCGCTGGTGATAATTCTGGCCATGGCGACGATGGGCATGGTCGAATGGGTATTCCACCTGAGTAATCCGTCGGGCTTTTTACTGTTGCTAATGCTGGCACCGCTGTTATACAAAGGTTGTAGGACGCAGCAACCTCGGCGTGCCGATAAGGGCTTGTAGGACACGACGACCTCGGCGTGCCGCAGGGAGCAAATTGAAAACTAAAAAACCCTTCAACTACAAAATATTTTACCGCCGCACGGCGCTGATTATCTATGATGTCATCAGTATAATCTGTGCCAGCTACTTGGCGTTGCTGTTGCGCTACGACCTGCGGCTTTCGAGCATCCCCGCGTACTTCATCACGCCCATCAGCTTCTTTTTACCGCTCAATATCTTGCTCACATTGTTTATCTTCTATCTGTTTAGAATGTATCACAGCCTGTGGGCCTTTGCCAGCGAGGCGGAACTTAGGGGCATTATATTAGCCAGCGTGTCTTCCGCGCTGATAAACGCCATCGGCTTGCAATTTTTCCGCATCGACGCACGGCCCGTGCCCCATTCCTATTATTTTTTCTATGCCTTTATCCTGATTGCCTTTGTCTTTACCAGTCGCTTTTCTTATCGCTTTTTACGCGGCCTGAAACATAAGAGCGAAAACAGGAGCAACAATATCTCCGTGATGATTGTTGGTGCCGGGGAGGCGGGCAATCAAATCGTCAAGGAAATTCTCAACTCGTCTTTTTCTACCATGGTAGTGCGCTGCATAATAGACGACGATGCCGGCAAATGGGGGCGCTTTGTCCAGGGCATCCGTATTGTTGGCGGCTGTGATAAAATCATCGAAAGCGTGGATATATACGACATAGATCAGATTATCGTCGCAATGCCCTCCATATCGCGGGCAGAACTGAGCGACATTTTAGATGTTTGCAAAGAAACGGGTTGTAAGCTGAGGGTCCTGCCCGGCATATATCAGCTGGTAAACGACGAGGTCAGCATAAGCACCCTGCGCGACGTGGAGGTGGAGGACCTACTAGGCCGCGAACCGATAGAGGTAGACTTAGATTCCATCCGCGCCTACATAACAGGCAAGGTCGTCTTGGTGACCGGCGGCGGCGGCTCCATAGGGTCGGAGCTGTGCCGTCAGCTGGCATCCTATGAGCCGGCCCATCTGATCGCCCTGGATATATATGAAAATGGCCTATACGACGTGCAGCAAGAACTGATAATTGCCTACCCGGAGCTAAAGATGACGCCGCTTATTGCCTCGGTCAGGAACACCAAACGGATGAATCATATTTTCGCCCTGTACCGACCGGAAATTGTCTATCATGCCGCCGCCCACAAGCATGTGCCCCTGATGGAGGAAAGCCCCGGCGAGGCGATAAAAAATAATATTTTTGGCACATATAAGACGGCAACGGCCGCCGCCAAGCACGGGGCCAAACGCTTTGTGATGATCTCGACCGACAAGGCGGTAAACCCCACCAATGTGATGGGAGCCAGCAAACGCGTCTGCGAAATGCTTATTCAAGCGCTGGACAAACACCATGGCACGGAATTTGTCGCCGTGCGTTTTGGCAATGTCCTGGGTAGCTCCGGGAGCGTGATACCTATTTTCAAGCGGCAGATAGAAAGCGGCGGCCCGGTCACGGTCACCCATCCCGAAATTGTCCGCTATTTTATGACCATACCCGAAGCGACATCCCTGGTTTTGCAAGCCGGGGCATATGCGAAGGGCGGGGAAATCTTTGTCCTGGACATGGGTAAGCCGATAAAAATACTGGATCTGGCCAATAACCTGATCCGTCTGTCCGGTTTCAAGCTCGACGAGGATATAAAAATCGAATTTATCGGGCTAAGGCCGGGCGAGAAGCTATACGAGGAGATTTTGCTGGAAGAAGAAGGGATGAAGGAAACGGCGAATAAACTCATCTTCATCGGCAGACCGATAGAGTTTGACGAGGAGGGCTTTTTCGCCAAGTTATCCGGCCTGGAAGCTGCGGCAAAGGCGGAAAACACCAACGTCCGCGCCCTCCTGGGCGAGATTGTGCCTATACAGGAATCAGAGGCGTAGGATCAAGGGTCGTAGGGCACGACGACTCGACGTGCCGCAGGAGGCCATGGATGAATAAACGCATATATTTATCTTCACCAACCATGCATGGCGAGGAGATGGCATTTGTCAAAGAAGCCTTTGAGACCAACTGGGTTGCGCCGCTGGGCCCGAACGTCGATGCCTTTGAAGAGGAACTGGCCGCATATGTGGGCGTGGGCCATGCCGCCGCCCTCTCATCGGGCACGGCCGCCATACACCTGGCCCTGCGTATGCTGGACCTGGAAGCGGGCGACCATGTATTTGTCTCGTCGCTGACGTTTTCCGCCAGCGTAAACCCCATTTTATACGAACAGGCGACCCCGGTGCTCATAGACTGCGAGCCGGACACCTGGAATATCTCGCCGGCGGCCCTGGCACGCGCATTTGAAAAATATCCCAAGCCAAAGGCCGTTATCGTCGTCCATTTATATGGCACCAGTGCCAAACTGGATGAAATCATGGCTATTTGCGCCGCGCATGAGGTACCGCTCATCGAGGATGCCGCCGAATCGCTGGGAGCCACGTATCGTGGCCGGATGACCGGCAGCATGGGGCGGATGGGTGTTTTTTCTTTCAACGGCAACAAAATCATCACCAGTTCCGGGGGTGGGATGCTCGTGTCGGATGACAAAGACATGATCGCCCAGGCCCGCTTCCTGGCCACCCAGGCGCGGGATAAGGCCCGCCATTACCAGCACTCGCAGATAGGCTACAACTATCGCATGAGTAATATTGTGGCCGGGATTGGCCGCGGACAACTGCTGCATCTAAATGAGCATATCGCCCTCAAGCAACAAATATACCGCCGCTATCAGGACGCATTTGCCGACATCCAGGCACTGAGCCTAAACCCGATGAATGCTTTTGCCACGTCCAATAACTGGCTGTCTTGTTTGCTGATCGCCCCGGAAGCCGCCATAGCGCCGGAGCGGATTATGGATGCCCTGGAGGCTGAAAACATAGAATGTCGCCCGATATGGAAGCCGATGCATATGCAGCCCGTGTTTGCCGCCCATGACTACTTCCCCCACGGCGAGGGCGAGGCCGGGGACGTGTCGGCAGACATCTTTGCCCGCGGCCTGTGTCTGCCCAGCGACATAAAAAATAGCGAAGAAGACATGGAAAGAATAATCACCATCGTGAGGAACAGTGTGGGCCATGTATAGAAACTATATGAAACGGTGCCTGGATTTTTGCATATCGCTAGTGGCCTTGTTGATATTGTGGCCCTTTATCTTGATTTTATGGCTGGTTGTGCGCGTGAAAATGGGCAGCCCGGCGATATTTACCCAGGCGCGACCGGGATACGAGGAAAACATCTTCACCATATATAAGTTCCGCACGATGACAGACGAAAGGGACGAGGCGGGCGAGCTATTGCCCGATGAAAAGCGCCTGACAGCTTTCGGGGCATTTATGCGGAACAGTTCGCTGGATGAACTGCCGCAGCTGTTGAACATCATCCGTGGCGACTTGGCAATCGTGGGGCCCAGACCCCTGTTGACACAGTATCTGCCGCTATACGACGCCGTGCAGAAAAAGCGGCACAATGTCCGACCCGGCTTCACCGGCCACGCCCAAGTAAACGGGCGCAACGCCATCACCTGGGCACAAAAGTTTGCCCTGGATGTCTGGTACAGTGAAAATGTGTCATTTGCCCTGGACATGAGCATCATATTTAAGACGATAAAAACAGTACTTAGCCGCCAGGGCGTTAGCGCGGAAGGCTCGGCGACAATGGAGCCATTTAGGGGTAATAATTGATGGAACAAAAAGACATGGTCATAGTTGGGGCCGGCGGCTTGGGCCGGGAAGTGATGTGGCAGCTGGATATCAAAAATCAGCAGACAGCCCGCTACAACATCCTGGGTTTTGTTGACAACACGGCCGCCCTGCAGGGAAAGAGCATAAACGGCTATCCCGTCCTCGGCGATGAAAGCTGGCTCTTGGCACGCAAAACAGATATTTGTGTGCTTATCTGTATCGCCAAGCCGGGTATCAGAAGGGCGATCTTTGAACGCTTATCTGAAAATACGTGCATCAGTTTCCCCAATTTCCATGCGGCAGACGTCTGCTGTTCGGACTTTATCCAGACGGGCAGGGGTTGCATCATTTGCCTGGCGAGTATTTTGACAGTGAATATCAACATCGGCGATTTTGTGATAATGTGTGCCTCGTGCGTGGTCGGGCATGACGCGACAATAGGCGATTTTACAACCCTTTACCCCGGCGTGACAGTATCCGGTGCCGTACACATCGGAACAGACAGCGAAATAGGCAGCAACACCACGATTATCCAAGGAAAAAACATCGGACAAAACACGATAATCGGGGCCGGCGCCGTGGTAACCAAAGACATGCCCGCTTTTGTCACCGCCGCAGGTGTGCCGGCACGTGTATTTAACGATTCAGGCAAAGACACCCTGCCTTGACAACATCCGCCACTTGATGCATAATAGGGTTATCATACAAGACCGAATATCTCTCAGAAAGGACTTGACTTTTATGGTAGCTTCCCACACAATTTCACAGACAGACAGACAGACAGACAGACAGACAGACAGACAGACAGACAGACAGACAGACGGTTAAAAACCCCGTTTTTTTGTCGTTCCCAAAACATGAAAACCCGGCGGCCTGTTCTAATAGAATGGGCCGCTTTTTTGGTGTGAAGGAAAAATACGAGGAGGAAAACACATGAACAAAAAAACACTCACCAAAACTGTTGCATGGCTATTAGCTTTCGTCTTGCTGGCCGGCGCTACGCCCCACGCGGCTTTTGCCGCAGAGGAAGAAGCGGACGGCAGGCTGTGGCCCCTACAGGAGGCCACCGAGGGCGATGACGACACGGAGGAGGCGGCTCAGGGCCGCAATGACAATGAGGAGGGCGATGGCGACACGGAGGGGGAGGAAGACCCCCAGCAAGACCCCATCACCCTGCAAGGTTTTATTGCGGGATCCCCGGAAAGTGATGACGACGGTGCAGGGGACGATGTCCACATCGTTCCGCTAAGCAGTCCCGAACTCTGGGATGGTGACGAGGACGAAATAATAATTGTTGCCGGTTCCACCGTGGAAATAGTACTCACCGAAGACTCCATCGGCACACCACTCATCGTACAGGATGGTGCGGACGTGACCATAGTGGGTGGCGAGAAAAATGATCCCCTGGAATTTTCGGTCACACTAGGCGGTAATGGCCTAAACATCGGCCACATCATCGAAGTGGGCGAGGGTGCAAGCGTGACCTGGGCCGCCCATGCCGACTATGAACTGGAACTCATCCCCGAAGGCGAGGAAACGAATCATGCCGCGCCAATAGCCATTCGGGTTAGGGGCCAGTCGACTGCGGATGTGGGCAGCTTTATCGTCACGGGCCAGATAAATGTGAAAAATTATGTAGACCCAGGAGAAACCCAAGCAAAAACCCTGGCCGAAAGCTACGCCGTGCTGGCCACCGATGTGGATGTCATTGTGGACGGCGGCACTGTGAATCTTGAGATGACACTGGAACTGGAGGAAGACGAAAACGAACCCGAGCATGACGCTGAGAATGACGAACCACGCGGGCGTCATGCCTTTTATATCAAAAACGGCGATGTCACTGTAACAAACGATGCCTTCATTTACTCCAGCGGCCATGCCATACGCAGCGAAAAAGAGGACCACGGCGACATACGCATAGAAAATTCCACGATAAGCGCCGTGGCCGGCAGTGCCATATATGCCGTGGGCGGCTCATTGGAAGTGGAAGGATCCGATGTTTCGAATGTAGGGGTTTATGAAATAGACAATGATAATGCGCTCATCACTAAGAACCCTGCCATAGATTTGTGGGGCGTGGACAATGTGGGCCCGCTCGAAGATGTGACCTTGACAAATTCCGGGATATCCTCGGTAAATGCCCACGCCATAAGGCTTAATGGTAATATGGATGAAAATAACTTAGATATCTTGAATAAGGTATATAATGTCTCCATTGACCAAACCACCATCCGCTCCACGAATGGAACGGCCATGATTATCACTGGAGCTCCGGACATCGTGCTTCAGCCCATTATTTTCACAATTGAAAACGACTCTGTCATCGAAAGCTTGTCTGATATAGGGTATCTCGTGTGGGCGATAAAGTCCGTTACAGGCCTGGCCAACATCCGGATTTCAGACTCCGAAATCCGCTGCTTCGAGGGCTATGGCGCTAACTTCAGCATGGGTGATAATTCCACTCTGACAGTGGACAACTCCCACATCGTTGCCCCCCAGGGGGTGACTATTAGCCACACAAAAACCGCAAAACGTGATCATGATGACGATGATGACGATGATAACAATGATGACAATGATGATATAATCAACAATATCACTGTTACTGTCAGCAACAGTGGGTTTGAGATGACCCCCCCCGCTCAAAGTCCAGCTCCAGTTAGTAGCCCACTCCCATATTTAAGTGGCATCGATTTCTATGCAGGCCACTCCGTACTGATCATCCAGGGAAACACGACCATCGGGAGTGGTGATGCACCCCTCCCCGAGAATCTTCCCAAACTTGCCATTAATATCATGGAGAAAGGCACAAATGTTCATATGAAGGACGGCCAGATAGAGGTTGACGGCCTGGCCGTCGGCATCTTCGCCCGTGCCAAAGACACCATCGTGAACATAATCGACGGTGGAATCCGCGCCACGGACGGTGCATATGGTATCACAACCGTGGATCTGAATTATGCGATGCAGGGGGGTACAACCCTGGAACGTCTCTTCGCGAACACCGCCACCATCACGGTCTCCGGCGATGCTGAGCTGACGGCCGAAGGCAGCAATCCTTTATTTTCCCAACTTGGCTTCCCCAGCGGCAACGCCATCCTGGCCGCCGGCCCCGTGGCCATATCCGGCAATGCCCGGGTAGCGGCGGATAAGGGCGAGGCCATCGTTTCGTTCTTGGGTGACGTGACCATGACGGATAATGCCCTCGCTTTTGCCCATGGGGCAGAGGTTGAGGGCGCGGGCAATATCATCGCCCACGGCCTGGGAGAGGCGTTTGGCGTGGAAGACTTAAACACCAGCTTGAACCTCCAAGACAACGCCATGGCCATCGCCTGGGATTCCAGTGCATATGACCGGGACAACCACGTACCCTACGCCCCCGGCACGGAAGACGACATAAAATACGAAGTCGCAGACCCCCCGCCCGCGCGGGATAGCGCAGTGTGGGGCTATAATGCTGGGAAGACCGGCATCCACTATTATAGCGGCTCGCAGGGCGCGGCCAACTTCGGCTTCATCCCCCTGGGCGTGGAGCTGGAGACAGCGGCGGGCCCGACGGGGGTAATCACCCTCCAGGGACAAGGCGACACGCCCCACACATACGAGGAACACCAGGACAGCGCCGGCTTTGCGCTGGCCCTGCAGGATTCCGCAAAGATCTCCATCAGCGGGACGGACAGCCAGGGCCAGGTCTTACAGGCTGCGGGCAGCATTAAGTACCTGCTGAGCCCCGAACCACGCTCCGAGATCGAGCTCATGTATACACCGGACAGCTCCTGGACCAACTACGGCACCCCCCTCACGCAAAGGGCCCCCTACAAGGGCTGGCTCTATGCCAAATTGACCGATGAAGAGGGCAAGGAAAGCTACATCGGCACGGAGGGCTTTGTCGTCTACCCGGCCGCCACATTGGAGCCATTTGACCCCATCTTCCACAAAGGCAGCAGCGATGGCGTGGAGGTGGAGATTGAACTTAATGGCAATGTCTTTGACAAAATCATGCTGGATGGCACCGAGCTGGATGATGGGGTGGACTATTCCTGGAACGCCACCACTGGCACCCTGACACTCCATGCCGCCTACCTGGAATCTCTGGCCCCGGACGAGCACGTCTTTGAGCTATGGTATGAGCCGCTGGGCGAGAGCTTTGTGATCGGCGCCGGAGGCGACGCTGGTGACCCACCCGTGCTGGAGATTGGCGTGACGGTGGAGGAAACGTTTTATGTGGATGGCGTGGGGCTGGAAGACCCCAGCGTGGATGAGATAGAAGAAGCCATCAATAAAGCCCTGGAGGAGACGGGCAGAAGCAGTGTTTTGGTGACGGGCGTGTATAGCGCGGCGGATAAAATGCTGACCATACGTATCCCGGAAAACAAGACGCTGGTATGGGAGGCGGATTATTCGGGTGAGGTGAATTGGGTTTTTGGTGGCGATACTACCATGATTCGTTTAGAACAGGCTTCCAAAGAACCCGACAGTGGTGAATCAGAAGAACCAGGCGGCGGTGAAATGGTGATCCGCGGCGGGGGCAGCATCACACAACACGGTGGGTATTATGTTGAGGCCATAGGAGTCTATGACAGCGTGAGGCTAACCGTGGACAGGGACGAGGGCACGGCGGTTGCCAATACCCATAGTAATGGTCGTGCCGTGGGCGTGTATGGCTCTGCCGAGCTACACCTCAAAAACGGCAGCATCCGTTCCCCGATAGATGCCTATGGTAACTCGACAGTGATGATTGCCGGCGGCGTGGTGGAGAGCGGCGTGGGGAACAACTCGCAAAATAGCCGTCCCATAACGATGTCGGGTAATTCCGCACTCATGCTCAGCGGCGGGACTGTCACAAACCATAGTACCCCGGTCGATGGTGTGTGGCTTAGTAACGGCCCAGATGATGCGTCATTTGTGTATGTGGCGGGCATCGGCAATGGCGTTGCGGACAACGTCATCCGCACACCCAGTTCTGGCACGGGGAATTCGGTCGCAGTCTATAAAGATGAGGCAGACAGGAATAAGTTCGGCAGCACTTTCACCCCCGGCACCAACCTCTTCCAAATCTCCGGCCACGCCCTGACCACCCCCGGCGACGTCAGCGATGAACCCTACGTATACAACCCCGACAACGCCTCCGGTAAACCCGTCACGGCCACCTTCCTGGCGGATCTGGACAGCACCCACAAACTGGACATCACCCACGTGACGGCCAACCATGACGACGTGTGGCTAACGTATGACGAAAACACCGTCACTTTCGCGGGG
>Ga0099364_10011381_pt1 | contig 12161 bp, 10 predicted proteins | sample TergutTh196P3_FD_73070 | JGI IMG/M metagenome (GOLD analysis project Ga0099364, IMG submission 73070) | Microcerotermes parvus P3 segment gut microbial communities from Pointe-Noire, Republic of the Congo - Th196 P3 | ecosystem: Host-associated > Arthropoda: Insects > Digestive system > Gut ...
GGCTTTTGAGGGTCTGAACCATGCTGGTCACCTACAAAAGAACATGATAGTTATCTTGAACGACAACAAAATGTCGATCTCGCCAAATGTAGGTGCTCTGCAACATTACCTCACCAATGTACTGGTGAGTAAACCATATAATACGGTGAAAAAGCAGGTCTGGGATCTCTCTCACACCCTACCAGATAGGCTTCGCAGAGTGTTTATCATAGGTGCTCAAAAGCTTGAAGAGAGTCTCATGAATATCATCATCCCAAATATCATTTTTGAAGACCTCGGCTTCAAATATGTAGGACCCATAGACGGACACGATATACCACGACTTTGTAGAGTTTTTAATCAAGTAAAAGACAATATGGAAGGTCCTGTCCTGGTGCACCTGATCACCCAGAAAGGGCGGGGGTTTACTCATGCTGAGTCTGACTCCTCAAAATTTCATGGCATAGCACCTTACAACAAAGAAACCGGTTTTATAGAATCCTCTGACTCCCCAAGCTATTCCCAAGTATTCGGCAATAAACTGACCCAGCTAGCAGAAAACAATCAGAATATTGTAGCCATCACAGCGGCGATGACTGATGGGACAGGTTTATGCGAATTTGCCCAGAAATATCCTACCCGTTTCTTTGATGTAGGTATAGCAGAACAGCATGCTGTCACCTTTGCTGCTGGTATGGCTACCCAAGGACTAAAACCTTTTGTAGCTATTTATTCCACTTTTTTGCAAAGAGCACTAGACCAGATCATCCATGATGTAGCAATGCAAAAACTACCTGTGGTCTTCTGCATAGACCGTGCCGGTATTGTAGGTGAAGATGGTGCTACCCATCAAGGAGTTTTCGACCTCTCTTTCCTCCAGTTCATCCCAAATATGACCATCATTGCTCCCACCTCAGGCAACGAACTCGAAGCCGCAATGGATTGGGCAGCTACCCATCTGGACGGACCCGTGGCGATTCGCTATCCTCGAGGAATAGCCTACAAAGGTGGTAGAAGAATTATTTTTAAGAACAAAGCAGATGAACTATTCTCAGGAGAAAAAATCGCTATCTCAGGCGTAGGGCATTCCTTCCATCTCGCTAAACAAGTATATAATATAATTACAAAGGAATACCCAGATATACAACCATATCTGATCAATCCCATCTTTATAAAACCTTACCACAGAAAACTTTACCATAAGATTTATATGGAATGTAAATACCATATAGTGATAGAAGAAAATGCAAAAATAGGGAGCTTTGCCAGCCGACTCTGCCTCGATTATGCCAAATATGACTGCCGAACCATCTCCTTTAGTATCCTCGATAGCTTCGTAAGGCACGGCGAAACAGGACATATAAGGTCTCTACAAGGTCTTTCCGCAGGGAAGATATTTGTAAAACTACAAAAAAAGGGAATCTTTGAGAATGAACATTCAGAATAAAATAAGAAGGATAATATGACAATAGAAGAAAAACTAAAAATAATCAAAAAATGCGTTGATGAAATCGTCCCAGAAGACGAACTGATCAAAAAACTAAAAAAATCAGAAAAAACAGGGAAGCCACTTCGTATAAAATACGGCATAGACCCCACAAATTACGAAGTCCATATCGGACACCTCGTTCCTATACGAAAGATGCGTGATTTTCAAGATATGGGGCACATAGGTGTGATCATCATCGGTGACTATACCGCCCAAATCGGCGACCCCACAGGTAGAGACGAATCCAGACCACCACTCACAGCAGAGCAAGTTCGCCAAAATGCTGAAAAATACATGGAGCAACTATACACTGTCCTCGATAAAAAAAAGACTGAAGTGCATTATCAATCCGAATGGTTCTCAAAACTCACCCTTGATGATGTCCTAAAAATACTCGGTAAATACACTCTCGCCCAGTTTATGGCTCACGATACCTTCAAAAAACGCTGGGAAGCAAACCTACCACTTCACCTCCACGAACTGATGTACCCCATCCTACAAGGATATGATTCCGTAGCTATCAATGCCGACATAGAGCTCGGTGCCACAGAACAAAAATTTAATATCCTAAACGGAAGAGAAATGCAGAGAATTTACGGACAGGAAGAACAAATTGCCGTCCTATCACCCATCCTCATGGGTACAGACGGCGTGAATAAAATGAGCAAAAGCCTAAACAACTATATCGCTGTCTTCGACACCCCAAATGATAAATACGGAAAAGTGATGTCCATACCAGACAACCTGATCTTAAACTATTTCAACTACGCCACCACAGTCCCCCCCGATGAAATACTCTCGCTCAAAAACGACCTCGAAAATGGTGTAAACCCAAAACTGATAAAACAAAGGCTCGCCCACGAAATAGTGAAACTATATCACGGCACAAAACTCGCCGATAAAGCAGAAATAGAATTTTCCAGAGTATTTAGCCAAAAAGAAATCCCCACCGATATAGAGACCTATATACTGAAAGAAAACGACATCTGGATAGTAAAGCTGCTCACCGAAACCGGTCTCACCGATTCAAACGGAGAAGCCCGCAGAATGATCAAACAAGGCGCTGTGTCGATAGATAACGAGAAAATCACCGATGAGAATATGGTTTATGACTTGAAAGGAGAACATGTAATAAAAGTAGGAAAGAGGAAATTTATAAAGCTAATTAATAGTGAGTAATCTGGGATGAGTATTAAGATGAAGCCAAAAGTGGACATGACATATAGCTCTTTGTGGGATTCAGAACCTACAGATGAGCAGCTTCAAGTGATTATGCAAGAAGTCGCTGATGAAGCAAAAGAAGGTAAAAAGATAGTAGAAAAGTTAGTACTAGAAAATATAAAGAACGATTATTTTTATAAAATATGGGAGATAAGCGAACCATATCTTATAAAGGAGTTTAAGAAAAAACAGATTGAAGTATTACACTCAAAATCACTGCATCTGCATGAATTAAGTGATATAAAAGATATAATCCAAAAATGGACAGATATATATGTCGATTTTGTGAAAGAAGTGTATCAAGAAGACGATAAAGGTCTAAATAATAGTCTTGTGAATTTTATAGGCAACAAGAATTCTAATGTGAAAATTGTTTGGGGACACTGTCTTGATATGATGAAAGGTATGAAATCGGAAAGCATTCATCTGATGGTTACATCACCTCCTTATTATAATGCTCGTGAATATTCTCATTGGAAAAATTTAAGTGAATATCTTGAAGATATGAGGTTGATTATAAGAGAGGCATATCGGGTGATAGATAATCATAGAGTATTCGTCTTTAATGTGGGTGATATTTTTGACAACGATAATATCAGCACCACATCAACTTGGGGAAAGCGAAGAATCCCACTCGGTGCTTATTTCACGAAAATGTTTGAAGAAGAGGGATGGACTTTTGTCGATGATTTTATCTGGGACAAAGGTGAAGTTCAAAGTGAGAGACATAAAAACGGTAATAAACCATATCCATTTTACCAATATCCAATGAACTGTTATGAACATATCTTGATATTTCATAAACATAGAGATGATAAAACAAAATATCCCTGCCCTGTGTGTGGCTGCCTCAAAGTAAACGGTAATGCTATGTCAGAAATCGGACTTAGGAGCTGGGAATGTAAAAATGATGAATGCTTTGAGAGAAGTAAAGCAAATAGAGGTAAACGATTTTCTTTAAAAACTATCATGACCCAAGGCAATCAAACACAAGAACATGAAATAGAAAAAGAATTTATCACAAAGTGGCGAAGAGATATCATTAAAATAAATCCTGTGATAAAAATAAATTGCAAAGGCGAAAATATACTCGGTCATACAGCACCATTCCCTCCAGAAATCCCAGAATTTGCTATAAAAATGTTTTCCTACCCTGGAGAATATGTCCTCGATCCCTTCGGGGGCAGCTTTACCTCTGTCATCGAAGCAAAAAAACTCAATAGAATAGGAATCGGGATAGAATTAAACAAGGCTATGTTTAGAGAGGCTGGTATTAAAAATATAAATAATGCTTTTCAGAATAATATTTTCGTAGATAACTTTGAAATTTCTGAATTTAACGGTTTAGGAGTGCAAGATGAGCAAAACTGACATAGATAAAAAGAAACAGGTTATAGGGCTGTTTGGTGAAATGCAGCTTGCCATGATCTTACACGAAAGAGGGTGGCAGGTTCATAGAGCATATATTGATGAGGGGATTGATTTTATCATCACTAAATATTGGTGTCCGAGCTGTAATCTATATAGTAATCAGTTATTGAGATACGATGAGTATAAAGGGAGCACTGTTAAATGTGTAACAAATCTCTGTGAACACTGCCATGAAACTGAATTAGAGGTCATCTCCAAGTATTTACAAGTCAAGACTTCAGAGGGTATACCTACCGACGATATTTCTGTTCGTGATTTTAGCTTTCACCCAAAGATTAGATATGATATGGGACACAATGTTTTTTATATATGGATAGCTGTTTTTGAAACAGATGATACAGAGACCCAGAATAAAATATGCCATTTTTATATCTTTAATACTAAAGATGTGATAAGATTTGATAATACATCGCTTCCTACATATCAGATAACAGATAACCAAAAAACTACATTAAGAATTAGTATCGATGGAAGTGTATTAAATAGAGGTGTGAAATATGATTATAGCTGTTTTAATGAGGACTTTTATAATAATTTTACAAAGATAGAGAAGAGGTAATAGTGCGAGAAGAATATTTTAGAGAAAAAGGCATCTTGTTATTAAACAATGATGTGTTAAATGAAAATCTTTTTGAAAAAGAATTTATAGATTTAATCGTAACATCACCACCATATAATGTAAGTATGGGATATAATTCAAACGATGATGGTTTGAGTTATGAAAACTACTTAGAATTTTCTGAGAAATGGATAGGAAACTGCTATAAATGGAGTAATACTCAAGCCCGATTGTGTATGAATATTCCTCTCGATAAAAATAAAAATGGAGTAAAAGCAGTTGGTGCAGACCTGACTCAGATAGCTCAAAAAGTAGGATGGAAATACAAATCAACTATTGTTTGGAACGAAGGGAATATATCACGAAGGACGGCTTGGGGGAGCTGGAAATCTGCTTCTGCCCCTGTGGTAATAGCACCTGTGGAACTGATAGTTGTAATGTATAAAGATGAATGGAAAAAGACAAATGGGACTAAAATATCTGATATTTCAGCTGAAGAGTTTAAAGAATGGACAAGCGGTGTTTGGACTTTTAGTGGTGAGCGAGCAAAAAAGATCGGGCATCCAGCACCTTTTCCAAAAGATTTGCCCTATAGATGTATCAGATTGTTTAGCTATGTGAATGACATAGTATTTGACCCATTTACAGGGAGTGGGACTACATTGCTCGTGGCCAAAAATAATAATAGAAGAGCAGTTGGAACAGAGCTTGATGCAATATATTGCGAGCTTGCTAAAAATAGAATTATAAAAGAAACCACAAAATTGGAGTTTACAAGTAGTGACTGGCAAGAAAATGTTTATCAATCTCTATGAGCTCGCAAAAAAATCTGATGATACCGAGATGATGTCCTTTTTTACAGAAGTATTAGAGGTTTATGATAAGTATAATGTAAATGGGCATATAGAATGGAAGAAGTAGGTATCATATATATTGAAAAAGATGTCTCATGGTTTATGGATTTTAAAAATAATGAGGAATAAAATGAACAATTATTGTTTAATGTACAAAATAAGAGTATTAATCTTCGTATTTATACTCAGCACAATTTTACCAATGTTTAGCTACGCAACCAACGACTTCGAAATTTTACTGGTAGATAACGGTAATGCCATTGTAATCATAGAATACAAGGGTGACGGAGGGTATGTATATATTCCAAATAATATCGATAATATACCCGTAATAAGCCTCGGTCATGTTAAATATAACGGATTTCGTAATAAGGATTTAACAGCTATCGATATTCCCGATGGTGTCAGAACAATAGAAGATGAAACTTTTCTGGGAAATTCTCTTATGCAAATAAGAATCGGGGCAAATGTAGACATCTTTCCAAATTCTTTCCCAAACGATTTTTATACATTTTATAACCAAAGAGGTAGAAAAGAAGGAACTTATTTTTTGGGAAATGAAGAATGGAGTACGACATTCGTTCAAGTGTGGGATGATATCTATAGATCGGAATTAGACTCATTATATAAACCCACCGACAAATCTGCGGTATATGATGTTCCACCCGAAGTTCTTGTCAGAGTGCAACCAATTTTTCCAGAGTTCGCCAGAAGAGTAAATCTTCAAGGTGAAGTTATACTCGATGTAGAGATTTTAATCGATGGCAGAGTAGGAGGAGTTGAAGTGTTTCAATCGCTACAACCTGGACCCGGTGGAGTAGATGAAGCAGCTATTGAAGCAGTAAGACAATGGAAATATCAACCTGCTCAAAATGCTGGTCAACCTATTGCTTGCTGGATAAAAGTAGAGGTGAAATATTAAACACACCGGAACTGATTTAATGGAAAAAGCCCCTGTGGGGCAGGCAATAATGAAATTGGCAATACCTATGATGGTGGCAATGCTGGCTCAAGCTATTTATAACTTGGTGGACATGTTCTTTGTGGGCAAAGTTGGCGACCCAAACATGCTTGCTGCTATTTCGCTGGTTTTCCCTATTTTTATGCTTGCGCAAACGATTGGGAATGTTTTTGCTATTGGTGGCTCAAGTTATATATCGCGACTGTTGGGGCAGAAAAATCATGAAGAAGCAAAAAGAACAAGTTCGGTTTGCTTTTACCTTGCGATAATTATTGCGCTTATCACTACAGTATTATTGATATTATTTAAGGGACGAATACTTACACTGCTTGGCACAAGCGTAGCCACTTATCACCACACTGATGATTATTATACTATTTTGGTGATATTTTTACCTACGGCAATACTTAATACGTTGTTTTCAGGTTTAATGCGTAGCGAAGGTGCAACCGACAAAGTGATGAAGCTTCAGCTTATAGGTATTATCATAAATATCATTCTTGACCCGATATTGATTCTTCAACTAAATATGGGAACAAAAGGTGCGGCTTATGCGACTGTGATAGGTCAATTATTGTCTTTTATATACGGAATGTATTATTTCTGTGGTAAAAAGACAAACCTTTCGATAACAAGAACAAATTTTATTATGAATCTAAATATGACACGCGAGGTGTTTTTTATTGGAATACCTGCCGGTATGTCGAGTTTATTGACAGGTGTTGCCCAAATGTTCAACAATCGAATAGCTATAGGTTTTGAAAATGGTGACCAAATAGTTGCAGGGTCGAGCGTAGCAATGCGTATTGCCAGCTTATGTTTTATGCTTAGTTTTGCAATGACTATGGGTTATCAACCATTTGCAGGTTTTAATTATGGAGCAAAGAACTATCAGCGACTGCGGAAAGGGTTTATATATACTTTGTTTTCAACTACAACTGTATGCTTACTGGGTGCTTGTATATTTTTCTTCTTTGGTAGCTCAATTATTCGATTTTTTATAAATGATGAAAAAACAATAGAAGCTGGAGCAATGATATTCCGAGTATTTGTGATAGGACTCATCACTTGGGGAGTGCAAGACACTTTACTAACATCGTTGCAAGCACTGGGTAAGTCAACACGAGCATTGATTATCTCGCTTAGCAGACAGCTTGTTTTTTATTTACCCCTATTATTTATATTAAGTAACTATTTCGGATTTAAAGGTTTTATATTTGCATTCCCACTGTCGGATATATGTTCTACTATTTTAACGATTTCGATGAGTGGCGTATTGTTTAAGATAATAAAGGAAAAATAAATATGAATGAAAAAAGAAAAATTTTAGTCGTTATAATGCCAGCTTATGGGCACACAACGCCAATGCTGGGTTTTATATCAGAACTAACAAAAAGAGGGCACGAAATAGATGCTGTATCGAGCACAATGCTGTTCCCGCGTACAAAAACTCTATTAGAAGAAGTGGGAGCGAATTTTATTGATTGTGTCTTTCCTAAATTGCCCGATGAATCACAAGTGAATCTGCCTCTTTCACCAGCAGAGCAAGGAAAAATGGCAGGAATATTACAAACTGTAATCCTCCAAACTGCTTTTCAAAGAGCTATACACAAGAAATATGATGGAATTATATATGATTATTTCGCATTCCCAGCTTATTATTTCTCTTTAGTGCTCGGCGTACCTATTATTCGGCATTGCTCCACTTTTGCATGGACATTGCCCTTGTTTAATAGATTATTAGAAGAAAATACAAAAGAGAATAAACAAAATTTACTGGCAAGGGTTTTTGGTGACACACTGGTGGAACACCTTAAATCAAAGGTTCTTGAAAACATGGGATTTCATTTCAATATGCACACCTTGACAGAAGAAATACTTAGCAACACACCGCTACTCAATATCGTAAACATGCTCAAAGATATGCAACCCAATGCCCAAGATTTTGATGATAGATACTTATTTGCGCCTTGTGTATTTCAATCAATTCCTGTTAAAAGCGTTGAAATTCCTTATGCAGAAATGAGAGAAAAAATAATCTATGTTTCCTTCGGAACAGTGTTCACTTCCCTTGAAAAATCAGGTTGCATTCAGGCAATGCAAAATGTCATTAAAGCTTATGGCTCTGATGATGTCAGCGTCATAATATCTATGGGCAACGCTCTATCACAAAACGAACTAAGCAATATACCTGCCAATTTTTATCTCTATGATTTCGTGCCTCAAACAGAGGTTCTTAATCATGCCGACCTATTTATCACCCACGGAGGCGCAAATAGTATAAACGAATCTATTTACCACGGCGTGCCAATGATCGTGGTGCCGGGTGGTTTTGACCAACTAATATTAGCAGACCAGGTGGAACTAAAACAAATAGGTTACAAAATACTACACGAAAACTTTACCGCTGATAGATTGCGCGGTTTGTCATTTGCTATCTTGACGGGACAGGAGATAAAAACAAATATTAAGCTGATGCAGATGGAGATGCATAGCTCTGATAGTGACAAAAATATAGCAGATAGAATTGAGAAATTTCTCGGTCGTATTGCTGTAATTAGAGGTTAATTGTAAACTTCAAAATACTAAAAATTCTTGACATTTACACCCTTTAAAAAAAACTTTGGTTGCATTGAGAAAAAGCAGAAGGAAGATGAAACAAGGAGTATTAATGAATCATAACCTACTATCTATCAAACAAGCCAGCGAATGGGCAACAAATCACCTTGGTAAATATGTGTCCACATCGAATATATCATATTTAATCCAATATGGTAGGATAAAGAAAATCGGAGATAATGGCTTTACTCAAATCGACCTAAATGATTTAATAGCATACTATAACTCTTTTAATGGGTCAAGAGAAATAAATTATAAGGACAGACTAGGTGAGGATTTAAATTGGTCACTTTCCTTTGAACAATACAAAGAAGCTGAAACCACCAAGCATGTACATCGATTACACCCCTACAAAGGAAAGTTTATACCACAATTAGTTGAATATTTCCTCGATAATCACACAGATAATTTTAAAAAAGAGGTTTTTTTCCAAGAAGGAGATATAGTCCTCGACCCCTTTTCTGGTAGTGGGACTACGATGGTGCAAGCCTGTGAACTGGGAATGCATGCTATTGGTATCGATGTCTCTGCCTTTAATACCATGATAGCAAATTGTAAAATAATAAGATATGATTTTATGGACATTCAAAAAGAACTCTCTAAAATTACTTTACAGCTTGAAAACATGATATGTACTTCTAAGATTAATGATTTTGAGGAAAACCTACTTGCTGAGTTATATGCTTTTAATAATAAATATTTCCCAGTTCCAGATTATAAATACCGACTTCGTAAAGGTGAAATCAACGAAAAATTATATGGAGACCAAAAAGAACAAGAATTCATGCCTATTTATGAAAACTTGCTAAAAAAATATAATATCTCTCTACCTACACAATCCACAAATAATTTTATTGAAAAATGGTTCATGCCACAAACTCAAAATGAGATAAATCTCGTGTTTTCATATATCAAAGAAATAAAAAACTCATCTACAAAAAAGATAATTGCCCTAATTTTAAGCAGAACTATCCGTAGTTGCAGAGCTACTACCCATGCAGACCTCGCCACCTTACTCGAACCAGTAACCGCTACATATTACTGCAGCAAACACGGTAAAGTATGTAAACCGCTATTCTCTATTTTGAAGTGGTGGAAAACCTACTCCAAAGACACAATCAATAGACTGAAACAATTCGATAGACTTAGGACGGACACATTTCAGCTCTGCTTGACTGGAGATAGTAGAAACTTAAATATTTTTGAAGAAATAAAAAAGAAGAGTCTGCCTTTTGGTAACCATCTCGAAAAACAAAAATTTAAAGGTATCTTCTCTTCACCTCCTTATGTAGGGTTGATAGATTATCACGAACAACACGCATATTCTTATGACTTATTTGGTTTCGAAAGAAACGATGATCTCGAAATAGGACCACTTTTCAAAGGTCAAACTAAGGAAGCACAAAAAAACTATATTTTAGGAATATCAGATGTCTTGAATAATTGTAAGCAGTATCTAATTCAGGACTATGATGTTTTTTTAGTTGCCAATGATAAATATGATATGTATCCAATTATTGCTGAAAATGCTGGAATGGTCATAGTAAATCAATATAAAAGACCGGTCTTAAACAGAACTGAAAAAGATAAAAGAGCATACTCGGAAACTATATTTCATTTGAAAGGAAAATAATATATGACTAATAATATAGTATATTGTGGATATTTTGATTTCGAAAAAACAACCATTTGGACTACTGCTATGTATAGAGATATACAGTCGGTTTTTACAGAAATCTCTAACAATATTCAAATTATTACTTTAGAGATAGAAGAACATACTAACATCGAAGAATTGATTATTATAAATGGAATAAAGAGTTTTATTAAGAACCATCAATTCACTGATAAAAATAACGAATTATATTTTTATGTATTAGAAAATATACTTTGGGATAATTATGAAACAAGAGAGAGGTGTCTAAACGGCGATGACAACTGATCAACAGAGTACGATTAAACAAGCAATAATAACGAGCTTAAGAAATAAATTTCAAAATTATAGACCAGAATCAGATTATAAACCATTTCATTTTAGATTACTTGGTAGAGATAGATTAACCCTATATTCCTTTATTCACTCATTAAATACTGCTTTTGGTAATTCAATTTTTGAACCAGTTGCTGTTGCACTTGCTAAAAATAGATACTCAAAAGTCCAATCACAATACTCTGTAGGCACTACTATCTATGAGGAATGCCAACGAAGTATTCAAAATATTATAAATCAATTATCTATCGGAAAACACCCTGATAAAAAAGCAGAAATCGACATAATTCGTAACTCTTTAAAAGGAAATATTATCTCACTGAGAACTATAAAAGTGGATTTATATTTAGAGAATGAAAAAGGTGAACAATTTCTTTTTGACCTAAAAACTGTAAAACCTAATATAAGTAATTTTAAAGATTTTAAAAGGACATTGCTTGAATGGATAGGTATCACTCTCACCCAAGATAGCAATATTAAAGTTAATTCATTAATAACCATGCCATACAACCCTTATGAACCTGCTCCATATCAAAGATGGACTATGAAAGGAATGCTGGATCTAGATTATGAGCTAAAAGTAGCAGCTGAGTTCTGGGATTTCATAGGTGGTGAAGGTGCTTATGAAGATTTACTTGATTGCTTTGAGGAGGCTGGCATGGAACTACGCGAGGAAATAGATGAGTATTTTAAGAAGTTTATATAGTTAAAAAGATTAAGTGGAGGCAAATAAAATAGTTCAGTGGAAGCAGTAAATATGAATGAGAATCAAAAATTTGCAAGTCAGATGGTATTATTTCAGACTACAGAAGGCAAGGTCGCTGTAGATGTTTTGTTTAAAGATACCACCGTTTGGTTAACTCAAGCACAGATAGCATCGGTTTACGAGCGTGATAGGTCTGTGATAACTAGGCACATAAAAAACATTTTTTCTGAAGGTGAGTTGGATGTAGAAAGCAATGTGCAAATTTTGCACATTGCAAATTCGGACAAACCCGTAACCTATTATAATCTAAATATGATAATAGCAATTGGCTATCGTGTGCAAACATCAATTG
>Ga0099364_10011382_pt1 | contig 12161 bp, 16 predicted proteins | sample TergutTh196P3_FD_73070 | JGI IMG/M metagenome (GOLD analysis project Ga0099364, IMG submission 73070) | Microcerotermes parvus P3 segment gut microbial communities from Pointe-Noire, Republic of the Congo - Th196 P3 | ecosystem: Host-associated > Arthropoda: Insects > Digestive system > Gut ...
AAAGACTCTCATGGCGTCACGTTCTTGTTACCGGACGCAGCAGTACGGTAAGGCTGTCACACAACGACAGATTGGCGGAGCACTTCACGTGAAGCCATCACAACAGATCAAACGCATTCAAAAGACCATCGAAAAATTGAACAAAACCCGCGTTGTCGTCGGGATTATCGGTGGAACGCATACGAGTGAAGATGGTTCTACATTCGATATGGCCGCCATGGGCGCAGTCCATGAATTCGGAACCGAAATAACGGTTACACCCAAGATGCGGGCGTACCTGCATTACCGGGGGATTCATCTTAGAAAAACCACAACAACGGTGGTCATTCCAGAACGGTCTTTTTTACGGGCTTCCCTGACGAAACACAAAGACTATTACAAGGCTCTGCTGAAACAGGAGATGCGCAAAGCAGTCATGGGCAGGCAGTCGGTATGGGATGCACACCAGATTGTCGGTGCAGTAGCCGCTGGCAAGGCTCAGGAAATCATTGCAGACAGTGATGGCATTGCACCGCTTGCAAGACCACGCGCAGACGGCTCAAGCAGACCTCTCTACGATACTGGACAGTTGATTCAGTCAATAACATGGGAAACACGCAATGAGAATTAACATGCGCCAGATGGTGCGCAACATGGGCGTAGTCCACACTTTCGAACGTGTGAAGTCAAAACACGGCACTGACGGCAAGGCGCACGAAACAACCAAATCATTCCTTGCAAAAGCCATCGTTCAGCCAGCCAGTCAGGACGATCTGAAATTGCTTGAAGAAGGGCAACGGTTCTACCCTGGCATTCTCATCTACATCACAGAGCCGCTTAATGTCGGTGATTATATCAATTTCCGCGACAAAAAATGGCGCGTCATGAACTCTCAGGATTGGTCTGATTATGGATTCCACCAGTGTATTGCAATTCAAGCCGGAAGCACTGAAACAGGTCATAGCAAAGGTTTTACAGTTACCTGACGACCGGGTGTTTTTCGCATATCAGCCAGCAAAAGTTTATGCTGAAGACGAAGATGAAGAGGAAAAAGAGTTTTTTGTCACGCTCAACCCGATAACCTCTGTCACTTTGGGCACGGCATACCATTTTGACGGCAAAAAAGAACAGGAAGTAATCACGCAGACCAAAGAAACCACTGTCAGCGTGAATGCCTATGGCACCAACGCAAACGATCTGCTGCAAAAGCTGCTTGGTGTTCTCAAGACAAGTCTTGCCGTGCAGTCGCTGAATGAAGCGGGTATGGCTATTCCAAGAACCTCTGCAATCCGCAATCTGTCCGGTGTCATGGGCGCAGGATACGAAGAACGGGCGCAAGTCGATTTAATTGTTTCACACCCTTACAGGCTCACAACATCACTGATGCGAGCTGATTCTGTCGAAATCTCTGTAATAAAGGACTAAAAAATGAGCTTATCAATCAGCGACGTTATCAATGTTCAGTTACTTGACCAGCCAATGGGCGCAACCCGGCGCAATCTTGGCATGGCTGTTATCTTTTCTCATGAAAATGGGGAATGCTTTCATGACCCGGCGACGCTCTACGCATTCGTATCCAGTGCAAACGATGTTGCACGGCTGTTCGGCATTGACAGCGATACTTACAGGGCAGCACAACAACTTTTCTCGATAAGACCGACGCCACGCCGTGCAATAGTCGCAAGATGGGTGCGGGAAGCACGGCAAATCCCTGCATCCAGAAACATGCTTCGAGGGAGCACTGTCAGTGTGGACGTGAACATTTTACGGGAGATAACCAATGGCTCATTCTCGTTAATTGTTGGCGGGAAGCGCAAGGAATATTCCGGCCTTGATTTTACCGAAGCTGTCGATATGAGCGATATCGCAGATTTGATAACTGATGCCGTCGATGTGGACGGAATCGAGGTTGTCTTTGACAAAGTGGGCATTCGCTTTATCGTGCAGAGCAAGGACGATGGTGATCTCCCTGCAACCCGTCTTGGCTATTCCGTGCGTACTCACGAGGGGATTTATATCGGAGCATTACTGCGCTTAGAGGACGGTCAGGGCACTATCTCAAACGGCAAGGCTGCCATATCTATTCTGAAAGAAAGTCCTGCTGGCGCCCTCAACGCCCTGCACAATGTCTATTCTAATTGGTATGGGATTTACTTTGCCGCTTCCCTGACTGACGGTGAACTGGATTCAGCGCATTCATGGGTTGTCTCAAGCGCAAATGAACGCGTGCTTGCCTATACAGCAATAAAGGAAGCGCAACTCGAATGGAAAGAAGACAACATCATCAAGAAGCTGTTCGACAAGAATAGCGGACGCCTGATGGTGCAGTATAACAACACGGGTGACGACCATGCGGGTGCTGCACTGCTGGCCAAGGCAATCTCTACAAACTGGGCCGGGCAGAATACGGCTCAAACGCTCAAATTCAAACAGCAGCCAAATGTCCGGTCTGATGCCAGAATCACGATAACCGAAGCCGAAAAGTGCAGACGCCTGGGAATCAATTTCTACACTGATTTTGACGGCGTTCCAATGGTAGCCGAGGGTGTCATGGTGGGCAAAAGGTGGATTGATGAAATAGTCGGGCTTGACGCCTTTATAGATGCGTGCCGGGTTCAGGCATTCAATACGCTCCAAGGGAATCCGACAGCAATCAGACAGACCGACAAAGGACAGGAATCGCTCATTGGAAGTTTGCAGGTTATCGGCTATGAGTTTGTCCGCAACGGATTCCTTGCTGAAGGCATGACGTGGAACGGGAACGATATCGGAGAACTGCTGAACGGCAGTCGGCTTGAAGATGGTTACTACTTCTATTCAGACCCGTATGACATCCAGAATTCAAGCGACAGACAGGAAAGAAAAGCCATGCCCATCATGGCCGCTGTCAAGCTGTCTGGCGCAATTCACAGCCTGGACATAATCATTCAATTCAACAGATAAAAGGAGACCCACAAAATGCCAAGATACAGTCCTGACAACGTAATCCTGAAATTGAATGATTACGAGATAAGCGGGTTTTCTGACGCGGGTGACCAGATCACACTTGTTGAAGACAGCGAACTCGGAGCCTATACGCACGGCACGGGTGACAGCGTTTTTGTGGCGTCCGGTAAAAAAGGCGGCACTCTGACACTCAAGCTGTTGCAGAACACGCCCAGCAACAAGCATTTGAGCGCACTCAGAAATCAGCAAAGAAACAGCCTGAAAGATTTTAAACCTCTGTCACTCTACATCAAGGACCTGATTAACGGTGATGAAGCCGTCGGCTTTGAAGGCTACTTTTCGGCAGCAAAAAACCTCACTCGCGGAAATCAGCACAATGATGAAACATGGGTGATTCAATTCAAGAACGTCAAAATTGACAATGCGGAGGGCGCATGATGGAAACCGAAGAAGTCGTTATTGAAGGTGTGACCTACACTTTCCGGAAAGGCAATTTCAAAGAAAGCAGGGAAGTTGGCACATCGCTTGGCGTACTGCTGAAAGGTGCGCTCCTTGTTGGTGTGGACTCAAAAGAGGGCAACATGGATTTCAAGGCCAACTTTGACGTGTTTTCCGTGCTGTCACATCTTGACCACCCGGCAATGAAAAAGGCAGAGCAGTTTATCCTGAAATATATGACTGCCACAGTAGACGGCAAGACAACCAAACTCGACAGTGACAATCTCATAGAAAGCCACTTCAACACACGGCGGTCCCATTATTTTGATCTGATTGTGAGAGGGGCAAAATTCCATTTTTTGGACTTTTTACCCGCTGGCCTTCGGTTCTTGAAAAGTATCGATTTGCAAGCGATGGCAAGCACCTTTACATCGACACCGAAACAGACTGGATGACATGGACACCGATTATGCGCAGACTGTGTACCCTGCATGAATTACGCACAGTCTACTCGCTTGACGATGTAATCGATATGCACGAAGCCATAGCTGAAACAATGATTCTTGAAAAGGCGCAAAATGAACCTGGGTGAGCTGCTTTTAAAACTCGGCGTTGAAGTCGATCAGGAAAAAGTAGACAGCTTCCTGCAAGCCGTCACGCTCATTGAAGACAGCAACGCTGAAGCCGTCCTGGATGGTGTATCTGATGCCATGGCCAACGCGTCAGCTGAAGCTGATGCTACAGCGGAATCATTGAAGCAGGTTGCTGTTGAAGCGCAAAAAGCGGGTGACAAGGCAGAAAAGGCAGCAGAAAGAAGCGGCAATTCCTTTTTAAGCGCACGGCGCAAAGTCGTGATGTTCAAAGGTGCCCTGACCTTTATCGCGGGAGCTGCATCTTTCGTATCAGTGGGCATCGTGCGAAACGTCAGTGCTGTCCTTGAAAAGATTGATGAACTGGCAGCGTCCAAAAACCAGTTGTTCCAGATTTCCAAGCAGGAAGTAGCACAAGCAAAAGAATTTCAAAAAGGCGTAGAGCGGTCCAGTCAGCTAATGGACTCACTCAAGGCACGGGTTGCACTAGGGCTCTTGCCTACAATCATGAAGCTGATTTCAGCCTTCAACGATTTGCTTGTCAATAACAAAGAACTGATAAGCGAGGGCCTGATTCAGGTCCTCAAGGTCATTCTGAACATAGCGCGGGTTGTCGTCCACTTTATCGGAGCCATTGATAACGTAGTCAAAAGCACTATCGGCTGGCGTGCTGCATTACTGCTGCTTGCCCTGGCTTTCGGCATCGTAAAACGGGCAATGCTTCTGGCCTTTGTCACGAATCCGATAGGCTGGGTAATCCTTGCGATTATTGCCGTCATAGCAATCCTGGATGATCTTTTTGTTTACTTGCGTGGCGGTGAAAGCCAGTTTGCAGCCTTTTGGGGGCCAGCCGTAAAGTGGGCAAAGAAAGTGTGGCAATGGTTCAGCGATACGATGGCAGCCATTGTGAAGATGTTTGAAGATGCAGCCGAGACATTCAACTCCTGGATGGACAGTCTTTCTGAAATATTCAGCAAGGTCGTTGAAATCATTACGACACCGTTCAGGACGGCTTTCGGAATCGTAACCGCACTGTTTGATGCAACTATTGGCAGAATAGCCAAAGGAATTCAAGCAGTCGGACGGTTTCTCGGCTTCGGTGGAAGTGGCGAAAGTGGACAGGACGGCACGTCAGGCGCAGCGTCAGCAAGTGCAGCATCAGCAGGTGCGCAAAGCAATAACGCCACTACGATCAATAACAAGGGCGGTGACGTGAAAGCGGATATCACGGTTGTATCCTCAGACCCGAACCGTGCGGGTGAAAAAGTGAAAGATTCAATGTCACAGCCGCTGGCCAGAGCCAATCAGAACATGCAGGGAGCGAGGGCAGCGTAATGATGAACATGCTTCAGGCGCGTCCTAATGTCGCATCAATCAAAAGCCGACGCATAGGCGATTTCACGTTTGACCTGACTACGACCGAGTCGCATACGTCACTTCTGAATATCACAGAAAACCCGATTGAAACGGGCGCGTCCATATCAGACCATGCTTTTCTTGCACCAAAGGAGATAACGATTAACGGCATCATGGTCAGCCACGACCCGCCTGTCGGTACTCCAATGCCGTCGCAAGGCACACCAGCACAGTTTGATAATATTCCAAGTCCTGGAAGTTTTCAGGCCTTGACCCCTCAAGCCTTGCTGACCGCAAGCCGGAATTTTTCCGTGAGCAGTCTGGTTAGCAGTGAAGTTGAAAAAAGGGCTCTTGCACCGTATTTGCCCAACTTCAACAGTGCCGGAAGTGATGCAAGCCAGACGTCAGAGCGCATACGGCAAGCCTATTCTGACCTTCAAAGCATCCAGAAAAGCGGAGAGCTGATTGAAGTCATGACAGGTGTGGCACTCTACAAAAGCATGGCTATTGTCAGCATCACACTTACGCAGACAAGCGATGAGTCGGCAGAATTTACAATCAATCTGCGTGAAGTATTCATTGTTGAAACAAAGAAGGCTTCCGGCCTGAATCCAAGTCCGAACGGACGTGCGGGTGCGCAGTCTGCACCTGTTGCAAACAAAGGCAAGACTCAGCCTGACCAGTCGGTTATCAGGCGCACCACAGGGATTTTTGGGTAATGGACGGCTACAGAATTTTGGTCACGGCGGAGCCTTTGCAGGAACAGTCGTTTGACCTTTTCGGGTACAAGCTGCGGTTCACACTGCGCTTCAACAGTATTTCAGGACTCTGGAATTACGATCTGTTCGACCTTGAAAAAGAAACATTCATCTGCCAGTCGTTCGGCCTTGCCGTTGATGCGCCGTCACTCATATCCATGAATCTGCCTTTTGTTGTCGTGATGGAAGATTTAAGCGGGCTGGGCATAAACAGCATTCATCAGTCAGAGATGGGAAAGCGGTTGCAAGTTGCTTTTGTAGACAAGAGGTTATACCGTGAAGCAGTACGGACGTCAAATAAAGCTGTATCTCGGTAATGCAAGCCAGAGCATCGAATGCGGTCAGCTTCGTATCACGTTCGACATTACCAAGACGATTACAGAGAATCCGAACCCTGCTCAAATCCGCATATTCAACCTGAATGAGTCAAACCGCAATGCCATCCGCAGCAAGCATTTTGACAAAGTTGAATTGCACGTCGGCTATGCAGAGCTTCGGGTGATCTATTCCGGCGATATCGTAAAAAGTCGCATCGTTCGGGAAAATCAGGACATTGTGACAGAACTTGAATGCGGTGACGGCGCAAACGATATTACTTACGCCAGTGTAAACCGGACGGTTGCAGCGGGTGCAAGTGACACGGCAATAGTAAACGAAACGCTCAAAAGCATGGGCAGAGTTTCCGGGGGTATTACAGAAATTCCTAATCAGAGGGTGTTGCCGAGGGCAAAAGTGCTGTCTGGCAATTCCCGCGATTATCTGTCAGGTGTGGCGCGGAACAATAATGCGGACTGGTCTGTGCAGGACGGCTCAATTTTAATGCTTCCGAAAGACAGCGCACTGGCAGTCGGTGACGGCTTCGTATTGTCCAAAGATACCGGCATGATAGGCGCACCAGAGGAAACCGAAAGCGGACTCAAGGTGACGTGCCTGCTCAATCCCGATCTTCGCATAGGCTCTCTTATTCGCATAGAGTCCATCTTCAAACACTTCAACGGTGACTACAAAATAACCGAACTGTCACACACTGGCGATTATCTGTCAGACCAGTGGTATTCCAACATTGTCTGTGTTGGCGGTGAATTTCAAAAGGTCAATAAATGACGACACTCGACGAAACCAAAACAGTCACGATTGAAGATGTGCTCAAAACGGCAACGGAGCGCGGTCTGATGAACGTGCATACTGCACTGCCTGGGCGTGTTGTCAGCTTTAATCCAGAGCAAAGCACTGTTGTTGTTGAACCGATGATTAACGCCGTCATGCAGGACGGCACACAGTTGGAAATAACACCGCTTGCGGACGTGCCTGTTCAATTCCCAATGGGCGGTGAATTTGTTTTAACTTTCCCGATATCCAAAGGCGATGAAGGATTACTCGTTTTTAACGAGCGTTGCATAGATGGCTGGTGGGCAACAGGCAACAAGTCAGCACCGCTTGATAACCGGATGCACGATTATTCGGATGCCAATTTCATTGCTGGCGTATCCAGTCGTCCAAGAGTCGTTAAAAACATTTTTATGGATGGGGCATCACTTCGCACCAAAGATGATGAGACGCATATCCGTTTAACGCACGGAACCATCTACATCAAAGGCGATATTGTTCACGAAGGGAATACATTACAGTCAGGCAATTACGAACGCGACGGCACCAGCACAACGACAGGAAAGATCACCGGGCAAAGCGGTCTGACTATTCTCGGCGATTCGCAAATGAGCGGTGGAAGTATCACACACAACGGAAAGAATATCGGTGACGATCACCAGCACTCTGGTGTGCAGACAGGCGGTGGAAATACGGGAGCACCAATCTGATGAAAGTAAGACGGCTCGACAGTGCAGGTGACTGGACGTTTGGCGGTGGACTTCGCAGTTACGCCGTTGACTCTGAAGCCATAGCGCAGAACGTCATGACGGCTTTGCAGTCGCTGCATTCAGACTGGTTTTTAGATGTTGGTCACGGCATCAAATGGTTTGACCACCTACGCAAAAATCCTGACATCAGCGCAATGGAAATCGAATTGAAAACCGCTATCCTGGGCGTGGACGGCGTGGTGATGCTTACTGACTTCCAGATCAATCTTGACGCACAAACAAGGCGTGGCACGGTTTACGCTGAATACACGGACATTTTTAACAAAGATCAAAGGGTGACAGTCAATGCTCCAAATAACTGATACAGGCATCGCCACTGAACGGCTTGACGTTATCCACGCACGGCTGGTTGAAAAGTTTAAAGCAATATACGGTCAGGATATCGTAGTGACGCCTGATTCACCGGACGGGCAAATGATTGGGATTTTCAGTCAGGCACTGGCTGACATTAACGAAGTCATAGCTGCCATCATTCAAATGCTCGACCCGTATCAGGCGACGGGTGTTTATCTCGACCAGAGAAGCCTGTACGCTGGAGTTATCCGAAAAGGCGGTGAATACAGCTATGTTCCTGAAGTCGTGATTACTGACAGCAATGCTGGCTTGACAGTACCGGAGGGCACAGTATTGATAGACTCCAACAGAGTGCGCTGGCAGACTGTGAGCGACCTTGTGTTAGACGAAAATGGCTCCGGACGTGTAGACATAAGGAGTGAAGAGCGAGGGCCGCTAAGACTTCCAGAGAAGCAGTCACTACAGTTTGAATTGATGCTTTCAGCCGACATGAAAGCAGAAACAATCAAGCCGTCAAAAGTGGGCAGAGTTGAAGAAAGCGACCCTGACCTGTTAACCCGGTTCATGCTCAGCCACGCCGTCAACAATGAAGACGACCGTGCAGGAATACAGGCATCATTGATGAATATTCCTGAAGTCGAAAAATGCCTTGTTCTTGAGAACCCTGAAAACACGACAGACCCTGTTACCGGACTTCCACCGCACAGTGTCAACGCAATCCTTGTTGGCGGTGAAAAGGACGACATTGCCCTTGTTCTTGTTCAAAAGAAAAAAGGCGGAGCCGCGTTCTACGGGGCTGAAGAACACACTATTCACTACAAAGGCATGGACCGACGTGCTCGATGGGATTATGCCAGTCCAGTTGAAGTCAGCGTGACACTTCGGTATGAACGCCTTGTTGCAAAAGCTGACCTTGCAACCGGGTTGATATCGCAACGGCTGAAAGCAAAGGACTTCCACCCTAATGAGAGCGTGTTTGCATACAGGCTGATTGCAGGAATAAACGACGATCTGAATTTCAATCTTGTGAGCATTTTCGTAAACGGCTCTGACAGGGTGAATATCGGATTCCGTGAATATGCCGTAATAACTGAAGTCGAGGTGGAAATTGGATAAGGCATCAGACCTGCTGATCTGGCAGTATCGCGGAAAAGAAAAGGCGGTTGCCACAGTCAACGCACTGGCTGATGAAGCCAGCAGGGTTTATGCGTCCGCTTTGCAGCTCCTTAGAATTCTCAACATCGATGATGCCGAAAAGTACGAGCTTGACCTTGTTGGGATGCACGTCGGTCAGTCACGGCTGATGCCTGAATTTGTTGCAAAGGATTTCTTTGGTTTTGACAACATCGATGGCGCAAACCCGTTCAATCAAGGCGAATGGTACAGAGTAGGCGGGCAGTTGCTTGACCCGCTTTTAATGTCTGATATCGAATATCGATGGATGATTAAAGCGCGGATTACAAAGAATTTCCAAATTGGAACGCTGGACGACATTATCGACGCCGTGCAATATCTGTTCGGCTCAAACGCCAATGCAGTAGACGGCCTGGATATGAGCGTGGCAACCATCATTCTGCCAGCAGCACAGTTAAGCGCATTGCAGCTATACGCTATTCGCAAAATGGACATAATCCCGCGCCCTGTCGGTGTGAAATACAGTTTCCTGCAAGTTGACGCGATACAGCCGTTTGGCTGGTACGCAGACCCGCTTGCGACCGGATTCAATATCGGAGTATTCAGCAGATTTTTAACTTGAAAAATGGAGTCAGAAAAATGACGGAACCATACAAGCCGGATGGCAAGATTTTTGCCAGTAATGCCAAGTCAGGAGAGCTGGCAAGCTTTCCTGATATTTCACGCGGGTGGGGATTGACGCTTGAGCAGACAGGCGGTAAGCCGCCGATGGAATGGATGAATGACTTGTTTCAGCGTGCAGACCTTGCCTTGCAATTCCTGCAAATGACGGGCACAGTTTCGCGGTTCAACGCTGACTATTGCGCTTTTATTGGCGGTTATCCCAAAGGCGCTGTATTGCACTCTGATGATGCCCAAACATTGTTTGTGAGCGCAGTTGACAATAACACGGAAAACTTCAATACATCGGATCCGGTTCAGAACTGGATACAAGTTGGGGCTGGCGCAGAGTACGCAACCCAGCACACACCCGGTCCGGTTCAATTCGCCACTACTGAAGAGGTTGAAGCGGGCATTGTGACAGACAAGGTGACTTCACCCGCCGACCTGGCGAAGCGGTTTGAAAATGCCGATTTTGTAATAGATTTTTGGCAAAACGGCTCAAGCTGGTATCGCAAATATAAGTCTGGCTGGGTAGAACAAGGCGGCACTATAAACGCAGTCACACAGCGGCTTGTTATCAATCTGAATATCCCAATGGCTTCCGCTGATTACCAATTTTTGGCACATTCCGGGCAAATCGTTAATCCCGGTGGTGCTGCAAATCACACAGTGCGCGAAAAGACATTAACAGCCGTAACTATTTATGACTTTTACTTTGGAGCGTTTGCAAGTTATGGCAGATATTACGACTGGTCAGTATCCGGTCAGGGAGCGGAATAATGACATACACAACAAAAGAATACGCTGAAGCAGCGCATCAGGCCAACATGCAGGGCAAAATCCTTGAAGTGATAGACGGCAAGTTTGTGTTTACAGAGCCGCCAGAGCCTGAGAATCTGGCCACTGAACCTGCTCTGGAAAACCCTCTTGCTGTGGAACATCACGCAAAGCCTGGCGATCTTTCCTAAGCTTTCCGGACAACTCAAAATCGCCGTTATCTTCAGCGCGGTTGATTGCAATGTCTAGCTGCATCAGCTTTGCATCACGCTCTGCCCGTATTTCCGTTGCGAGCAATTCTTCAGGCGTAGGGCCGGGCGGTTCCACGTATTCAAACGCTTCGTAACCATCAATCCAGCCATCTTTGACAGCGTTTTTAGCATCAGACTCATGCGAGAAGCTGACTTCCATTTTGTTTGTTTTATCGTATGCACGATACATCATTTTTTTCATAGTTTTAGTCCTTTTAGTTGGAAGGCTAAATTTAGCATTTTGAGGTTCCATTTGCCAGCGGTGCAGGTAAACCCAGTGCTCGGTATATTGATATGGACTTGCCGCCACACGGCAGTCAAATTATTTCCCCTATTTCAGGGCATTTGTACTTCGCAAAAGTTTCAACAGGAACCAGTCAATACATATCTTTAGTTAATCGAAAGAACAGGGATGCTGGCCCTGCTATCGGGCACTGTTCTAGCAACACGACAAACCAAAATTGCATTGTTTCTATTGCTGTTTCAAAAGGTGACAACATCGGCATTCACTATACGGCAGCGGGTGCGATGATACTTTTCCGCTTTAGCTATGATGAAGGTGCGCCCTCGGCGTAAGTAAAGTACATTGATTGTGGCCCTGTTTCCAAACCGCAAATAATATGCACTCGCCCGCCTTTTTTTACAGGAACAAATGCACCTATATGAGTCGTTCCCGTTGAGACTTGTCTTGATTCGACAAGTGCATGTGAAAGGTCTTGCGTAACTACCGCAATTGAAAGCCTTTGATTTGCGGCTGTTGGTGTCAAAAGTGCCGACACATATCCATCAGCAGGGGCAAAATACATTCTTGCACTGGTGTGTTCAGGGACAACAGGTAACGATGAATATGCAAGCAAAATATGCCGCTCGCTGGGTTTACCTGCACCGCTGGCCAACGCGGGCACTTGCCGGGCAATTTCACCTGCCAGGTCGGCGAAGGGAACCGCACAAGTGGCGAATTGGATTTAAAACGCAAAACGGACTGCTTTTTACAGCAGCCCGCTTGCATAGTGGTAAGGAGTAACACGTACCAGTCCGCTCTAGTACGCACTTTCATTATAACAGCATTAAAAAATTCTTGCAGAACGCTCAAAGCTG
>Ga0099364_10011383_pt1 | contig 12160 bp, 12 predicted proteins | sample TergutTh196P3_FD_73070 | JGI IMG/M metagenome (GOLD analysis project Ga0099364, IMG submission 73070) | Microcerotermes parvus P3 segment gut microbial communities from Pointe-Noire, Republic of the Congo - Th196 P3 | ecosystem: Host-associated > Arthropoda: Insects > Digestive system > Gut ...
TCCGGAGCCGCGACCGGACGGTCGCTGTACTTAAATCTTAGCGTCGCAACCTACCGGTTGCGTCTCTGAACTGGATTTTTAGAGTTGCGGCACGCGTCCGCCCGCTGGCGGCACCGGCGGAGTCAACACCTCGTCCAGCAAGCCTTCCAGCAATTTCAATTCTTCGTTAGTGTGCGAACTGCGAATCAATTCGGTAATCAGAGCAATCTGCGCTGCGGGGGAAATCTTTCTGATGCAGTCCACGAAGTTTTCGAGGATTTCTTCTCTCTTTTGCGTCCACTCTTCTTTTGGGTCGATTTTTTCTTCGGCTTCCTCTTCGTCTCCATTTTCTTCTGCGGCGGGGAGCGGAATGGCGGCGGTCATTTGTTCTGCCAGTGAACGCAGCGTAATGGGCGGTTCAACGGGGGTGCTGGTGAAGACAAAAAAGTATTGTCGGGCGAGTTCGATGTAGGCTTTTTCCCTTTCGGCAGTCAGCGGGTCGGGATTTCTTGCCGCCGGTCTGGTCATTGGCTGCGATGGTGTCCAACTCACCGACGGATACGGATACGGTTGCGGTGCCGCCGGTGTCGCTCTTTGGAGTCTCCGTATTATGGTTTGGAGTGCCTCCATTGTTGCCCGAATCTCCTGCTCCTCAGAACCATCTCGCGGCAGTCCGTTTATCGTTGTCAGGAGTTCCCGCAACGTATCTTGGAGTTCACTTCGGTAATCTTGTTTTACTTGTTCTTGAGGAGCAACTGTTTGTTGACCGGTATTTCTTGGCGGAACGACAATCGGCTGAAACGGCAGCACGGCATCTGGTTGCGAAAGTTGTAACTGCACAGGTTGTGCTGGAGCATCCGGTGCGGCAACGAAGTGCGGAATGCCCGGCGGCATAGTTTGCTGCGCCGCCGTTGACGCAAGCGGAAGGGTGAACAGTAGGAAAGCGGACAAGAGACACAGAATTTTTCTCATAACGGAAAGACTTTAAGGAACCTCCAATAACCTCATTCTACCTCAACTGATTCGCTGTGTCGAGAGTCTTTCGGCGAATTTCGTGAAAATCGGCTCTTTTGTCCCGTGAATCCTCCTCTATCGTTTATCGTTGTCGATATATCTATCCCAACTCTTTGCATACCTTCGTCGGGAGTAGGTTATCGCTGCGGGGGACACGCTGACCGTCTTGGCAATGGTGCTGGGGTGTTCTCCCATCGCAAGCAAGCGGATAATTTTTTTGTCCCGCTTTGTTTGCCGTTGATAAGTTTTTCGATTGAAAAGTTGTTTCGCAAGTTTCACCGCAACATACCTTCCAAACGTACCATAATTTCCGGCTCTTCTTTCAATTCGGCAAGCGGACGGAGATGGTACAAAATGTATTCCAAATCGAGATTATCCTTCTGTTTTTCCAAAATCGACCGGACATCCGCCCAATCTTTGTCCCTCGCCGCAAACGCTTTTAACACCACCAAATCTTCGGCAGAACATGTTCGGAGCATAAAACCGTCGTCGAATTCAAAAAACGTCCCCCTTTCGACCAACTGCTCTTCAAAAGGAATGCCGCCGAGCGATATATCCGCTCCGACACCGTTTGAAGTCGTCAACAACAGTATCCGATTGTTTAAGGCAAACTCTCTCGCATCGGCAATTCTCGTAGGGAACCTCGCCAAAATGGTGTCGATGATCTTTTCCTCGCCGACAAATGAAGTCAACAGAGTGCCGTCGATGTCTTCAGTCGTTCTTGGCTGCCCCCAGCGTAGGTTTGCCAAGCCGCCGATAAAAACGAACTGCCAGCCGTTGTCCGTAAAAAAATCCTGCACTTCGAGAGCGGCTTGAAACAATAGTTTTTCCATCGAAAGTCTAACCCTCCTGTTTTGCTTTCCGTAACTTCTGAAAGAGCCGTTGTTGTTCGAGCAAGCCAGATGTTGTTCTCGGCGTTGCCCTTTTGATACACCAGTCGATAATGGGCATCAAACGTCGAATCGTTTCGGCATTGTCCTTTGTCCGTAACTCTTCCGTTTCGATTTTTTCCAGAATCGGTCCGACTCGCTTCCAGTTTTCGACCCAGTGTTTTTCGTCCATTGTCAACTCTCTTTGTACTATAAACGTTGCCTTCATGGTGCAATAAAGACACTATGCCTGCATTTTCCAGTCCGTTACCAAGTTTCAGTTTGGAGCGGAAGGTCGGCAACCTACCTTTCGCCCAATTTGACAAATTGTTAACGGACAGACTCCAATTCATTGAATTTATATGGCACTATTCACTTTTCATGACATTCGAGTATGCTCGATAAATCAAAGCGGTACTGACGGCACCGGCATCGAGAGTGCCTCGGCTCCTTTCTCCGAGGTTTTTGGCACGTCCAAATTTTGCGGCTAAATCTTTGGTCGAATCCGCTCCTTTTTGGGCAGCATCGGCAGCCGCTGCAAAAATGTCGGCAAGCGACGGTGAATGTTCCTTCAAAGCAGTCATGGCTTCGATGGCGGGAATCAACGCATCCATCAATGTTTTATCGCCGACATTTGCCCGCGAGGAGGTGCGCATTTTTGCCAAACCTGATTCGAAGAGCGTTACTACCTGTGCGCCGTCGAGTTCCTCGCCGACGACCGACTCGGACATACCTATAAAGAAGGAGCCCGTCAGTGCGCTGGTCGAACCGCCGGTGTTTGCCATTACGTCCCAGCCGACTGTTCCGAGTGTTTCTTTGAGTGTTCCTTCTTTTTGAGCGGCGGCGGCAGCCGCTTTCATTGCCGCCACTATGGCAGTGCCGTGATCGCCGTCGCCCGTAGCGGCATCGAGTTGATTGAGCATCGCCCGTTGATCTTCGACTGCCGACAGAGCGGCTTGCAACATTTCTTGGAGCAGCGGTTTAGTGAACAGCATAGAATTTGTTTTTTTGCAACGTAACTTCTGCTCTCTATTGTCCAAAAAAAGGGAGGCAATGCAATGGGGTATCTCGCAGTAGGTGTAGCGCCAGTCCGTCGACAAGTTTGCCTAATGGGGGTAGGTTGCCGACCGCCGGGCGGCAACATGCGCCATAAAAATTACTTGGCCGCACTGGAACCGAGAGTCGTTTGGTTATTCTCTGTCGGCTATCGCCGACGCAACCGCCCGGCGGTCGGTTGACTACCTGTCTGCTCCAAACTGAAACATGTTAACGGACTGTTTTGGAATTGCCGCCGTGAAAGTGCGTGTTGCTTTCGAAAAAAAAACTGCTACACTGGCACCAGACGCAATGGTCGAACCCCATGGAGAGACAATGACGACAAAAAGCCTCAATCGACGGCAGTTTATTAAAAACGCCGCTCTTACCGCAACGGCAGTAGCAGTCCCCCTCTACGTGCCGGGAAAACTACTCGGAATGGACGGCGCAGTACCGCCCAGCGAACAAATCATTCTCGGTGCCCTCGGCATCGGAGGACGCGGCAGCGGAGTCCTAAACTCGTTTCTCAATCAACCGGATGTCCGATTCCTCTCTATCTGTGATATTCGGAGAAGCCAACGCGAGGCTATCAAACGCCGAGTAGACGAAAGATACGGAAGCAGCGACTGCACCATGTACCGCGATATGTTCGAATTCTACGAAGCCAATCCGCAGATGAACGCCGTCTTCATCGCCACCGGAGACCGCTGGCACACCATGGCTTCCATCGTCGCCGCCAAAGCAGGAAAAGACATCTACTGCGAAAAACCGCTGTCCCTTACCATTCAGGAAAGCAGAGCAGTCGAAGTCGCCGTCAACCGCTATGGAGTCATCTTTCAAGCAGGAACGCAACGCCGCAATGCCGAACATTTTCAACTTGCCGCTAAACTTGCCCACGAAGGAAAACTCGGCAAAATAACCGAAGTGCATGCCAACACGTTGAGTCCGGGAACGACTCACGATTGGCTTCCCGCCCAGCCGGAGCCCCCCAAAGATGAAGTCGATTGGGATCTCTGGCTCGGTCCTTGTCCCTGGCGGCCTTACAATTCGTCCTACGTCGGTGGCGGCTGGCGGGGACATTATGATTTTCACGGCGGCGGTATCCTCGAATGGGGAACGCACACCGTCGACTCCTGCCAATGGGGAAATCAATCGGATGATACTGTACCAATTGAATACTGGGCAACCTACGATAACGAAGGCAACAAGACCGCCCGCGTAGAAGGACGTTACGCCAACGGTGTGAAACTTGTCTGCCGCAATGACGGCTGGGCTCTCGGTTCTTGTTCTGCTCAGTTCGTCGGTGAAGAAGGCTGGGTTGAAACGGGCGACAGTGGACGTGTAGAAGTCTCTTCGGATGCTCTCCGCAAAGAGTTGCGGTTTTTCAGGAGAACGGACGAAACTGCCAATCATGTTAGGGAATTTCTCGACTGCGTTAAGTCGCGGAAACAGCCTTCCTGCAATGCCAATGTTGCTGCCAATGCTCACATTGCTTCGCATTGTGCGAAGATCGTTTGGGATTTGAGTCCGGCGAGAAAGTCGGCTTCCGAGGATAATATCGTATTGAAATTTGATCCAGAAAAAGAAGAGTTCATCGGCGGGGGCTCCGAAGTCGATGCCGCCAACCGCTTACGCAGCCGGGCAATGCGCTCGCCGTGGCGGTGTTGATGTTGTTAGCCGCTGCGTTCGAGCGTTTGGACAATTTCGGCGAGATAGATAATTAACAAATGGTCGAGCATGTCGTTCATTATAACCGAGCGATAGCAGAGCCGCTATTTTTAGATTGCAATGATGTTGCGCAATCTAAAGCATACAAGATTGCGGCTCTGTTTGTTCTGCGTCAATTTTCATTCGCCGGGGCTGTGTGTTCGTAAAACTTTTTGAACTTTGTTTCCCCTCTTCCTTTTTGTGGAGCGGAATAACGCCTGCGCAAGCCAGCGGACATAGGCAAACCATAACGACGAAAAGAAGCCAAGGTATTTAACAGGGTTGTTCCCCAAAAATATGTTAATGCCCCAGATACGCCTCGGCAACGGCTTGAGCAACGGCGGGTGCGACATTCCGATTCAGCGGACTCGGAATGATATACTCCGCACTGAGTTCCGACTCTTTTACCACATCCGCTATCGCTCTCGCCGCCGCTATTTTCATAGCATCGGTAATGTCATGAGCCCGAACATCCAACGCTCCACGAAAAATACCCGGAAACGCCAAGACATTGTTAATCTGATTCGGAAAATCACTCCGTCCCGTCCCCACAACCGCCGCTCCCGTCGCCTTTGCCTCGTCCGGGAAGATTTCCGGTACTGGATTCGACATCGCAAAAATAATCGGCTGCGGATTCATACTTCTGACCATTTCCGCCGTAACGCAATTCGGTACGGACACGCCGATGAACACATCCGTTCCCCGCAACACTTCGGCAAGCGTGCCTTTCTTTTTCTGTTGATTCGTGATTGCCGCCATTTCTGCTTTTTCGCTATTGAGGTCGTCCCGACCTTGATAAATTGCCCCTTGCCGGTCACAGAGTACGACATCTTTCAAGCCCATCGCTACGAGCAGACGAATTACGGCAATTCCGGCGGCTCCTGCGCCGCTGGTAACGACGGAAATCTCGTCGATCTTCTTGTCCGTCAGTTTGAGAGCATTGAACATTGCCGCCAGTGTAACAACTGCGGTGCCGTGTTGGTCATCGTGAAAAATCGGAATATCGCAACACTCTTTGAGTCGGCGTTCAATTTCAAAGCAGCGTGGAGCGGAAATGTCTTCCAAGTTAATTCCGCCGAAACTGCCTGCTAGGAGGCGGATAGTGTTGACGATTTCATCGACATTTTTGGAGCGGATGCAGAGCGGAAAGGCATCGACATCGGCAAATGCCTTAAACAACGCGCATTTTCCTTCCATCACGGGCATACCTGCTTCGGGTCCGATGTCGCCGAGTCCGAGGACGGCGGTGCCGTCGGTAATCACGGCGACGAGATTGCCTCGGCGTGTTAGGGCAAAACTTTTGGCGATGTCCTTTTGAATTTCCAGACAGGGTTCAGCCACGCCGGGAGTGTAAGCGAGTGAGAGATCGTCCCGGGTTTCCAGTGGGGAGCGGCAGATCACTTCGATTTTGCCTTTCCATTCGTAGTGTTTTTTTAGAGATTCGGCGGCGTAGTCCATTGTTTCGGCAGATTTAGTAAACCGCTGATATTCTAACAAAACAGTCCCCATAGTGTAAGACAAGGCTTTTTCCAGAAACTAACGCGAATGTAGCGGCTGGGCGGCATTTTTTCTCTTGACATGGGATGTATATAAACAGGTGTTCCGAAGTTACGATGATAAGGATTTCAAGCCGAACATTTACGCAGCAAATTTGAACACAAGCGGGCGAGCAAGAGCCCGTGATTTCTTTGATCGTCTTGAGTATTTTAGCGGCAAGCCGGGCGTTTTGCGCACCTTGCCTGATAGGGGTGCTTTGTTGGACAAGCATTTCAATGTGGAGGTGCTGGAGAGGAATTTGCGATGAGGGAGCGTGGCGGGATTCTAGCCGCCGCACTCGTGCGGCGCACAAAATGTTGCAAAATAACACATTTTCTGTATTTTTGCATCATTTTGCAGCACCTCGCTTGCTCCCACAGAGCCCGTATCGGGAGATACGGCGAATTTGTCTACGGCCATGTCTCCGTTACTGCTCCTCCGTCAGCGGTATCGTATAGACCATCGGCTCTCCCCGCGTGCCGAGTCCGTCGCCCGCCGTCTCGGCACGCAATAACGCCTCCGTCACCCCAGAATTCAATAACGCCTGACCGCGAGGAACCGTATAAACATGCTCCGCACGACCAAATCCCTGACGCGTTACACGAGACTTCTGTAACGCACGACCCGGTATCGTCAATCGACAATCATATGTATAAACAGTGTCCGTATTGTTAATAAACGTCTGGATAATCTCTATGTTGCCATTGTCCAACATCCGTGTCACAAACTCCATATAAACATCAGGATTGCCGACCATCATCTCGTCATAAACGGCAAAGCCCGGTGCATCAATCCCCGTTATCCGTACATCGTATTGAAACAAACGCCGACCCGTGTCCGCACGCGGTAAAAGCGTTAAATCAAAAGAACCCAAACCAGAACGTCCCGACTCCACATTCAACGTTTGCACCGGCGGAGTAATCGTCCAATCCCCCAAACGAGGAACCTGCGGCGCAATCTGAATAGAAATCGGCGTTGCAGAATCATTCCGATACGAAAAAGGAATCGTATGCGTCTGATTCGGAGTCGCCGGAATGACACCAAGCAACGTCTGCATGCCCAATCGGAAACGAACCACGTCGAGATTCACTCCCGTTATAAAAACAGGCGTTTGCGTGACCGGTATGATTTGACTGTTACCAATCTGCTCCGGTACAATAGACCTTCCCCAAACGTCGATCATTTCCGGTTCATTACCTAAATACAACGTTTCCACCACGGGTTTGTCGGCAGTTGCCAAGTCATTCCACACGACCATCACGCATCGACCGGCACCCAAATCGAAACAATAATTGCGGCTCCGATTCGGCAAAGTAATACTGCCGAGCAATCGACCGCCGGAAAGTTGCATCGCCGTCGTCCGCCAAGGAAGATAGAGTTCATTCGGCGTACCATCGCTCCGCAAAACGCCGGTCTGTTCATCTTTCGGTGCCGTAAGGAAAATCGTGTTCACCCCCACCGCTTTCATCAAGACAAGACACTGCACAAAATCGGTGACCCGAGTTTCTAACGAGTAATCATCGGCAGGAAGCGGAGCCACCGAAACGCTCCGCCGAAAGGGCAAACCGGACATCCCCGCAAGCGCAGAGGCGGCGTACTCCGGCGTTACCGAAGCATCCACCGGAAAGTTAATGAAAAAATTCGGAAATGGAAACTCTTCATTCGGAACCTCTTGATACCAATTCCACGTCATACCGATTCCGAAGCCGAACTGGTTTTGGTCAAACGCTCTTTGGAAGTTCCGAAAGCGTACCATTCCGGCAGGCGGCATTGCGCCGCTGTAATCGAAGAACTGATTGATCAAACTCGGATCGGTATCCGAAGTCCATTGCCAATCTTTAATCAAGAGCGAGAGCGTCCGCTGTGAGAGTTGCAGGCTGTCTCCCCAGAGTCTCGCATCGTTTCCTAGTATTGCTGCCGCATCGACATAACCGGCGGGGATTCTGTCTAAAATATCCTTCGGCACCGGTTGCAGAAGTCCGATTAAAAGAACCTGTTGTTCGGACAAAGCGTTGCAAAGGCGGAGCAGGGTCTCCCGATGTTGCGGCGGTGTGTCTGCCGAAAGCCAGACGGGCAGTTTCAAATGCGAGAGTCCTGATTGCGAAAGCGTCGGTACTGTGTTGATGATTTCATCGAGCGTCCAACCGTCGAGTGTCCAGCCGAATTCTCCGCCCGGCAGAAATGAGCCTTGCGGCATTACGGCGAAGGTTAGCGGTTCGATGTTGTCCAGCGGGTCATCAAAAGTTTGGTCGGCTGGCAAGCGGAGTGTTCGGATGTAGGTCTCCGGTGTGGCGACGCGGATTCGATAGAAGCCGGGCGAGCGGATGGGCATATCCCGCCACGTTGCGATGCCGTGAATGACATCTTGGGCGGTTCGCGGATTGACCACGAATTGAGCGGCGGGATGATTCCCGACCATCAACTCGGCTTCACGCTGACCGATGATGCGTCCGAAGGGGTCTTCGAGAACAAAGAGAACGTGGTGTTGATTCGGATCGAGCCCGCGAAACTGGCATCGAACATCGAGTTCTCTATGGGTGAAGAACAGGTGTTGGGCGTTTGCCATTTCGAGTGTGATATGGGGACTTTCCCGAATTTCGACGTTGGTGAAATCGACTCGGCTTCCGAAGTCTTGCCGGTCGGTTGGTACGATGTAAAGTCCGACGGCAATGGATGTTACGTTTGGCATGTCTGCCGGGAGGGGACCGACGGCAATTCGTTGCCAGCCGTTGGTATTGCGGATTCTTTTTGAGTCGGCGATGTGGATGGGTCGGGTGTTATCATTTCCGTAAAAGAGTAGTCGGATGAAGATTTCGTTGAAGACGAGGTTATGGGATTCGGCGTGAGTGGAGACGGTGTAACTCATGCCGGGTCGGACGGGAATTTTTGGTGAGAAGATGGCGGCGGCTCCTCCTTCGATGTTCATGCGGAGAACGTAATTGCCGAAGGGGTTGGGATTTTCGGTGATTCTGATGGGTCGGTAGGGAAAGGGGATGCCGTTATCGAAACCTTCTTTTCTTATCCAGTGGTCGGGAAATCCGTCGCCGTCTTCTGCGTCGCTGGTTCTATCGAATAGGCAACGGTAGATGAGTCCTCCTGCAGGGCTTTGTCGTTGTATTTGTCCCGGCAGCAGTTGCGCTGCCAGCGGACTGCCGGTCGATAGGCAAAGAGCGAGTGCGAGGAGTAAGCGGACAGCCTTCATGACGCCAGTATAGCACAAACGGGGGCAAATGAGACGCTTTGGGTGCAATAGCATACAAGATGTGCAAGATTGCGTTTTTGCCATGAAAGCCGGAAACGGAGCGCAGCGCAGTGATCGGATTAGACGGATGATCCGGTCGCTCCATTGCATTGCGCTCCCGGCTTTCATCAATCTCGCACGCCTACTGCTTGGGGGTATCAGAACAATTACAGGGCTGGCGGGAAAATTTGATACGGAACAAACAGAGCCCGTATCGGTAGATACGGAGTTTTCGGCTTCATGCCGGAGCTACCGCTCCGGGCTCTGTGATTTTTTTACTGCCGGGGCTGTATTTGCGCACAAATCCTCTCGGGATCTCTTTCTTGTTTGCTGGCGGTCTTGAAAAATCATGAACGTTTCTTAAAATGTTGCATGTCTGAAAAGAACTGATTATGAAGCCCATTCCTGCCCACGATTATCTTTGGAATCCAGACAAGCATCTTGCTATGCCGGTGTGTGTTGTCTATGGAAACGACTCCTTCCTGCGCTCTGCTGCGGTGCGGCACATTCGGGATCAGGTGCTCGCAGGTGAAGATGCCGAGTTCTCTTTGAGCCACTTTGAAACCGGTGATGTCGCGTTCATAGATGTCCTCAAGGAACTCCAAACAGGAGCCATGTTCGGCGGCGGTCGCCGAGTCGTCCGAGTTGATGAAGCGGATAAGTTTGTTTCCCAGAACCGGTCAGAACTTGAAAAATACGTTGAGAAACCATCGGAACAAGCAGTGTTGATTTTGCAACTCAAATCTTTCGATGCGAAAACCAATCTTTACAAAAAAGTCGCCGCGTCGGGACTTATCATCGAAGCGGGCGCGATTTCCGAAGGGGAATTGCCGCAGTGGGTTGTCAAGTGGGCAAAACATCGCTACCAAACCTCCTGCGAATTGGTTGCAGCCAAAATGATTGTGGAGCGGGTTGGTGCGGAACACGGCGATAAACGCAGAGGTAATACCGAGGGAACCTGCGGTTTGCTCGACCAGGAACTTGCCAGACTTTCGCTCTTAGTTACGGATGCAAAAAAGGGAATCACGATAGAACTCGTCGAGCAGGCGGTTGGTTCGTGGCGTTTTCGGACGGCATTTGATATGCTGAATTTAGCGTTAGACGGCAAAACGGCGGAGGCGATTCAACAACTGAACTCGTTAATCTGGGGGGGAGCAGATACCGTTGGCATTTTGGGGCAAATCTCGTCATCGCTCCAAAAATTGGCGACAGCGACGGAACTTATTTTGGATGCCGAACGTCGGGGGAGCAAGATGTCCGTCCGTGAAGCACTGGAACAAGTCGGTGTCAAAGGTTACTTTCTTAGTGACACAGAAGCACGGCTGCGTAATCTCGGAAGACACCGAGGAGCGAAGTTAGCGAAGTGGTTGCTCCAACTTAATCTCGCTCTGCTGGGAGACAGCAAAAGCGATAGGCGAGTGCTGTTGGAAAAGTTTATCGTGAACCTTTCATCAAAAAAATTGCGCGAGAGGGTATGACGTTGGAGATTCCCTATTAAACTTGTTTCGTACCCCAGCGCGTCCTTCCTACGCGGGAATGTTAAAATCTTGCCCAATGCTTGAAAGCAAGCATTCTAAAAAACGGCGTTTGATAAAAAAGTTACTGTTTTAATTTTGGGCTCTTCACCAGAATCTATGGGTAGTTTTTGGTTCAGGCAGTTTTCCTAAGGCGTGAAATAGAGCAGTTTTAAGGGATTCAATGGCTTGAAAACCATACGCTTTTCTCGCCGTCAGATTCACATTGTTGTTAAAACCCTCCACCGTTCCGCTCGACAAGCCCTTCGAATGAAACCAATTCATCAACAACTCCCGATGCTTTCGTACCATGCGCACAAACTTTTTCATCGGCTCTATCTTACTCCGCATCGCACGAGTACACCAAGCATCCAAAAAACGACCCGACCAATACGCACTCCGATACTCCCAAAATCGCTCAAAATCCTCCTTCATCAAATACGCACGAACCACACGCAAATTGTATTGTACCAACTCCGACAATTTCTCCGCCTGATCGTCCGTCAGGTTTTCAGGATTCTTCAAGAAGATATATTTACTCTTCGTCAGCACTGCCTCACGCCCCTCCGCCTTCAACTTTTTTACATCCGACTTGCGAGTCTCATTCACCGCATCCGTCAAATGTCCTTTGATATCCCTTCCAAATTCTCTTGCGATTGTCAAAATCAATCGAAAAAAACGTGGAGGGCTAATACTTTAACCTTCAGAAAGGCAGGGTCGAAACGCCGACCGCTGACATGCGTAAAAAGGGGACTGCTCCCCGACAACAGAAGTATTATAGCCGCCGCACGGACACCTTGCAAGTAATCCCACTGAAAAAACGGCAAAAAAGTGAGCGTCCTATATTTTGTGGATTTTCGGGTCGTCATCCACTAAATCCGGGGCAACATGTTTGACTCGGAGGTTCGGCAAAATCGCAGAATGCTTGACCACGCAGGGTAAAATGATAGACTATCTCTTTTAGAATCTGGGGGCGTATCTATACCTGTATAATGTCCATTTCACCGCAACATAGTATAGCCGTTCTTCTTCCCTGCTACAACGAAGCCGCCAGCATAGATAAGGTCATTGCCGCCTTTTACAAAGCACTGCCAACGGCGGATATTTACGTCTATGACAACAACTCCACCGACAACACCACCGAGGTAGCGTTGAGTGCAGGTGCCGTTATTAGGCAAGTGCCCAATCGGGGAAAGGGAAACGTCGTCCGACGAATGTTCAGTGACATCGAAGCAGATATTTACGTCATGGCAGACGGCGATGAA
>Ga0099364_10011384_pt1 | contig 12160 bp, 13 predicted proteins | sample TergutTh196P3_FD_73070 | JGI IMG/M metagenome (GOLD analysis project Ga0099364, IMG submission 73070) | Microcerotermes parvus P3 segment gut microbial communities from Pointe-Noire, Republic of the Congo - Th196 P3 | ecosystem: Host-associated > Arthropoda: Insects > Digestive system > Gut ...
CCCCCCTCCCCCCGCCGTTCTGTTTGTTGCGTTGCGGCTCGTTCTGCCGCGCGTCCCGCCGCTTCCTGCAGCCGTCTGCCTACCTGTCCGTGCGCCATGCCGCATACAAGCGTCAGCGCAACTGTTACTGTTACTGTTTTTAGTGTTCTCATGTTTATAATTTTTGGTTAAGGTTAATTTTTATGCAAATTTAAATGAAATTTGTTTTATTTAAAAAATATCCTGTTTTTTTAATGATTATTTTTTTAACAGTCAGTGATTAGTGGTTAATTTTATTTTTTGTTTTATAATTTACTATTGAATGTTTTTTAATACCTTTGTGGTGTCAAATTATTAAATAAGAAATTGACATGTCCGGAAGTAGCGATATTATCAGAATAAATCCCAACAAGCGTTTCGGCAAGCCCTGCGTGAGGGAAACCCGCATCACAGTTTATGATGTGTTGGGTTGGCTGTCGGCGGGTATGACATTCGACGAAATTCTTGCCGATTTCCCGGAACTGACCCGGCAGGATATTCTTGCCTGTCTTTCTTTTGCTGCTCACAGGGAACGAACTGTGCAATTGGTTTGATTGATGAAACTGCTTTTCGACCAGAATATATCTTTTCGTATTCAGCCGATGCTTGATTTGCCTGTTTTTGCAGATTGCAGGCACGTGCAAACGGTAGGTCTGAACGACTGCAACGATGCGGATATTTGGACGTTTGCCAAACTGCAAGGCTTTACCATCGTAACTTTCGATGCCGACTTTTTTGACTTGTCGGTCGTTCGTGGCGTTCCGCCTAAAATAGTTTGGTTCCGAACAGGAAATCTTACTACTTCCAAAATTGCCGAATGGATGTTGAATAATCATATAAAAATATCTTCTTTTATTGATAATCCCGAACAAAAATGCTTGGAAATTTTTAACATTTGACGAATGACGATGGGCGACCGCAAGGGTACGCCCCTACGCAATTCTCAATTCTCAATTTTCAATTGGTCTATATGCCGTTTTCCGAATTTTTTACTTTTTTTGAAAAAAATTTTGCCGATTTCAAAAAAGGATATACCTTTGCGTCCAATATTACCCCCCTTTATTGGGAAAGATAAAGGCAACCCCTCAATTGTAGAGGGGTTTTTTCTCTTGATATGAACAAGAAAAAGGTCATCGTTTATGTGGACGGATTCAATTTTTATTTCGGATTACGTTCAAAAAACTGGCGAAAATTTTACTGGTTGGATATGGTAAAATTTGCCGAAAGTCTTCTTCGTCCCCATCAGGAACTTGTTGAAGTCGCCTATTTCTCTGCACGGCACACCCATCCCGGCAAATCGAAACGTCAGGACGCCTTTTTCCAAGCCAACAAATTGAATCCAAAGTTTACGCTGCATCTTGGAAAATACCTGATGAAAGATATAGAATGCCGTTTTTGTAAAAACATCATCCATTCATACGAGGAAAAAGAATCCGATGTGCGAATCGCTACAACGATGATGGCAGATGCGTACCAACAAAGATGCGACCTTTCAGTTTTGATTTCCGCCGACAGCGACCTTGTTCCATCTATTGAACGAATTAAAGAGTTTAATCCTGCGCATAAAGTGATTACTTATTTCCCTCCAAACAGAACCTCATTTGATTTGAAAAAATGGAGTAACGGCACAAAGGTACTGATAAATAAATCCCTGTATGAATCTTGCATGTTGCCGGAAAAATTATTGCTGCCGGATGGATTCGAACTGCAACGTCCACAAAAATGGAATTAGCATATAAACCAACTTGTCAAAGAACTTTAATTCAATTATGAATGACGAATGACGATGGGCGACCGCAAGGGTACGCCCCTACGCAATTCTCAACTCTCAATTATCCCCCTCTCCTGATAAGGAGCGACGCCCTCTCCTTACCGGAAGAGGCATCCTCTCCTTACCGGAAGAGACATCCTCTCCTTACCGGACGAGGCATTCTCAATTTTCAATTCTCAATTCTCTTTTACAGGACGAACTGAAATACCAGTTGAACGATAACAGGTGTGTGACCACATACGGGGATTGCCTGTATTGAAATTAAAACGACTTGCATAAACACCGTCATTGGCATAATTTGTCGAACTGCTCCAATACTGTCCATCGGTGGTTGCTTGTTCGGGCGTGCTGCTAGACCCTGTGCGCCAGCCTGCGGCAGGCAGGAAGATAGAATTACCGTTTGTTTTATCGGTAAATTTATTGCCTTTTACACCATTTTGTTCAGTCCATTCTATGGTTACTTTGCTGTCATCAAGCAAACGCTCTACTTCTGTAAAAGTAGGAACGCGCCAACCTTCGGGACTTGGGTCATTTGCTTTTGCCCACGTTGTACCTTCCTGCTCACTTGCGTTCCACGAATTACCGGAAGGCGAAGATGTTATCGGGTTGCTTGTACTCCAACCAATCCTGCGGTTCCATTGGTAAAACATACCAAAATTTTCAGGCTCGGTAACAAATGTACCGGGCGCATCTACGTTGTAGGCTGACCATACTACGCCATTGATTAACACACCGTCGGCAGGCTCTTCCGGCTCGCAATTACATTCTGTCACTACGGTTACCGCGATGCCGGTAACACCTTCGCCCTGTGCATTGACGGCTCGCAGTTTGAACGTGTACTGCACGCCGGCTACCAAACCGGGGAACGTGTGCGACAGTTGGCTTGCGGTTTTTGTCACCTTGTTCGCCCAATCGTCCATAGTCAGTTCATAACCGGTAATTGCCGAACCGCCGTTATCCGACGGCGCTTCCCACGCTAAACTGACTTCGCCTACGCCGACTGTTACGGTAAGATTTTCTACTGCGCCGGGAACCGTCGGACCCGGTTCAACTTCCACTTCCTTAACCGTAAACACGGTAACAGCGACGCCGGCAGCGCCTGCTCCCCGTGCATTGACGGCACGCACTTTAAACGTGTGCGAACCGGCGCTCAAACCGGTGAAGGTGTGCGACCGTTCGCTTTCGGTTTTGGTTTCCTTGGTTGCCCAATTGTCCTTGGTCAGTTCGTAACCGGTAATTGCCGAACCGCCATCGTCCAACGGAATACCCCACGTTAAACCGACTTGTCCGTCGCCTGTCGTTACCGTGAGATTTTCAACCACTCCGGGAACTGACGGACCAAGGTCATTCTTTTCACATTCGGGGCATTTTTCGCAACCCGAAAAAAAGAAACATACTAGTGCGAAGCAAGCAACTATCGTTGCCGCATTCTTCAAAAAAAATCTGAAATTTGTCATTGATTTAAAAATTTAAAAAATAAAATGAATCCTAAAAACGCTGCAAAATTACGGGACTCAAAAATCAAAAAACACCCCCGAAAGTAGGTAATTTGCATTGGAGATGAAAAAACCTACTTTTGGGAGTTATGTTTTGTATGTAAGACAAAAAAATATTACTTTTGTCCTGTATTTAAGACAAAAAGTAATGGATAAAACATTGATAAAGGATTTGATTGTTGAAAATCAAGAATTTGTAGAGAATGTAAACGTTATTCCCCGAACTGCGCGTTTGGAAAAACAGGGTAATTATGTTTTTGTCGGACTTCGGCGGGCGGGGAAAACCTATCTGATGTATCAGCGAATTCGCGAATTGCTGAACGAAGGAACATCTGTCAGGGAAATTCTTTACATCAACTTTGAGGACGAACGTTTGTCGGAAATCCGTGTTGGCGACCTTTCAGTGATACTCGACTGTTACCGAGAGGTTTTCGACCACCGTCCCGTCGTCTTTCTTGATGAAATTCAACTGATTGCCGGTTGGGAAAAATTTGTCCGCCGCCTTGCCGATACCGGTTATCGCGTGTATGTTACCGGCAGCAACGCCCGCATGTTGAGCAGTGAAATAGCCACCACGCTTGGCGGACGATTCCTGATTCAGACGGTATATCCGTACAGTTTTCGCGAGTTTCTTTCGGCACAGGACATTGAGGTGCGGAAGAATATGGAATACGGCAGTATGCGGCTCAACCTGAAAAAATTGTTTGCCGCGTGGTTCTATTACGGCGGACTGCCCGAACTGATGCGCTTTGACGACAAACGCCAATGGTTGAACAGCCTGTATCAGAAAATATTTTTCGGCGACCTGATAGCGCGTTACGAAATCCGCAATACGTTTGCGCTAAAAATCATCGTGAAGAAAATGGCAGAAAGCGTCATGTCGCCGCTTTCCTATTCGCGGCTGACCAACATCGTTATTTCAACCGGCGTAAAAATCGGCAAATCGACGGTGATAGAATACGTTGACCATTTGCTCGAAACATGGCTTGTATTTGCCGTGTCGAACATTACGGCGAAACTTGCCGAAAAGGAAACCAATCGCAAATTTTATTTTTGCGACAACGGTATACTCAACCTGTTTCTGTTTCATCCCGAAACCGCCCTGCTCGAAAACATGGTTGCCATTGCATTGAAAAGGATGTACGGCGACGACTTCTATTTTTACAACCACAACGTGGAGGTCGATTTTTACATTCCTTCCCGGCAATGGGCAATACAGGTGTCGTACAGTATGACAGACATGGATACGGAAAAACGCGAAACAGGCGCCCTGTTGAAATTCAGTCGTTTCATGCCTGCCCAACGTTTAACCATCATCACCCACGATGAGGAACGAACTATTGAAATCGACGGAAAAACCATAGAAGTAATACCCGCTTGGAAATGGCTGTTGGAGGACGAACAGTAAAAACCTAAAAAAAACATACTTTCGGGGGTGTTTTTTGATATTTTTGTGATATATTTTTGCCGCGTGAATCAATCTGAAAATAATCATCCATATGAATAACGACATGAAAAAATCAGTTTTTTTGTTGATAGCGTGGCTTTTGCCCTGCATGGCATCAGCCCAATACATCGACCACCGCAACCCCCAAGTGGACTCGCTTGAACAAGTATTGGCTACCAACCCGCCGACGGGAGCGGACTTGGTGCGTTTGTACAATGGTTTAGCGTGGGACTATCAACAAATCAATATTGAAAAATCAATGGACTATGCCCGCAAATGTATTGAAACAGCCGTTCCTCTCAATGATTTCAGGTATGTGGCTATAAGTTACAGGGTGATGGGCGTCATTTTTTATAAAAAATCTCAATATGACAGTGCGATGGTTTATTACGACAAGGCATTGGATGCAGCCGAACGTATGCGAGATTTTCCCAAAAAATATACAGAAGAACGTATTGACAGCCAATTTTCATTACTTTACGGCACTATCGCAAATCTCTACAATATTCAGGGAAAATGTATTGAAGCAATAGAGTATTATCAAAAGGCATTGCCCTTATTTGAAAAATATGATTGGCAAGAAAGTCAAGCCATTGTATTCAAAAATATCGGACAAATGTATTTGTCAATAAATAATTACAGGCAGGCGGAAATCAATTTTATGAAATCGGATTCGTTGGCGCAGATATTGGATGATTCTTATTTTATTGCCGAAGCGAAATATAATTTTAGTTGTCTGTATTTATCGACAAAAGAATACGATAAAGCCTTGCAGAATATCGAAATAGCATACGCTTACTATTCAGCGCATCCCGAAGAAGAAGAGGAAAATATCGCAAAATCGCTGAATCATTTGTCGGAAATCTATTTGGAAGGCTACGGCGACGAGCGGCAGGCTGAAGACTACGCGCGGCAGGCGTTGGCGTTATTGGAAGACTTGGATATTCCACGTGAAAAGTCAATAGCATTGCGCCTCCTTTCCGCCATCTATCTGAAACGCGGCGAGTGGCGCAAATCCGAACAGACCGCCCTCGAAGCCCTCGCCACCGACGACAGCGAACCTGCCAACACGCTTGCGCTCTACGGAGTATTAGCGAAAGCATACGCAAAATTGGGCGATAGCGACAAGGCATGGGCATATTTCGACAAACACAACGCGCTTCAATCGTCGTGGTCAACTAAAAACTACCAATCGTCGTTATCCGAAATGGAAGTGAAATACGAAACCGAGAAAAAGGAACGCGAAATCGAACAACAGCAACATACTATCAACCGTCAGGAGATGCAACGCCGTTGGTTAGCGTCATTGGCGGGCGTTTTGCTGCTGGGTTTAACGGTATTGTTTTTAGTTTGGCGCTGGACGGTTCAGAAACGTCGCTTTGCCGAACAGCACATCAAACAGTTGGAACAGGAAAAACGCCTCATCGCCACGCAAGCGGTTCTCGACGGCGAAACAGCCGAGCGCGCCCGTCTCGCCCGCGACCTGCACGACGGTCTGGGAGGCTTGTTGTCAGCCCTGCGGTTAAACCTCGAAGACATGCTGAAAGGCGCCGTCCTGAACCCCGAAGCCGACGCGCGTTACCACAAATCCATCGGGATACTCAACGAATCCATGCACGAAATGCGTCGTGTGGCGCATCATCTGATGCCCGATGCACTCTCGCGCTTCGGCTTGAAAACGGCATTGTCCGATTTCTGCAATACCATACCGGCGGCGGAGTTTGTCTATTATGGCGACGGACAGCGGTTCGACCGCAAACTTGAAGTGGTGATATACCGCATCGCCCACGAACTCATCAACAATTCGCTGAAACATTCCGACGCATCGCATATCTTTGTTCAAATCGTTCAGGAACTCGCCCGCGTCGCGCTTACCGTACAGGACGACGGTAAGGGTTTCGACCCCGAAGCCGATACTGCCGGCGTGGGCATCCGAAATATCCGCACCCGTATCGCTTCTTTCGGCGGCATAATAGATGTGATGTCATCTGCTGAAAACGGAACGGAAGTTAATGTGGAGTTTGAAATATAAATGACGAAATAAGGAAATATATCTTATCTTTGCAACGAAATTTATAAAACAATGACAGTAGTAAGCAGTAAAGAGTTTGTAACCCATCAAAAAAAATATTTTGATTTGGCGATGAGGGGAGATGTTTGTATAAAAAGAGGAAAAACGATATTTCACCTTATATCCAAACCCGAATCCGGTAATGAAGATTTCTTTGCTTTGGATACTTTAGACGCTAATCAATCCCCAAAAACACTGGGTGATTTTTTTGGAATATTGTCTGAAGATGAATGTCTTCAATTGAGAGAATACACCACACAGGCTCGAAAGGAATGGGACAGAAATTTTTAATTGATACCAATGTGGTGATTGACGTATTTGACGTGGCAACACCCGCCAATGTCAAACAAAAAATTCTACAGATGTCGCCGGTTATTTCGGCTGTGACCTATATGGAAGCGCTGGGATGGCTCCATGCATCATCCACTCAATTACGTATTTTACAAAAATTTATGGACGTAGCAACTATCCTTCCAATAAACCAACCGGTGATGGATACAACCGTGAGGATAAGACAGCAAAAGAAGATGAGGCTGGGTGATGCAATCATTGCAGCAACAGCGATTGTTCATCATCGGGTATTAGTTACCCGAAATTCTTCAGATTTCAACTCTATCGGCAGTTTAACTGTTTTTAATCCTTGGGAATAAAAAAGACATGGTAAGCGTAATGATAGTGGACGACCACAAGGCTTTTGTTGAAGGCTTGGAGCAGTTAATCAATCAATCGGATGTTGCCCGCGTTACGGATGTCGGGTACAGCGTAGCCGACTGCCGGAAACTGCTTGCCTACGCACTTCCCGACGTATTGATGCTTGATGTGGGTTTACCCGACGGCGACGGATGCCTATTTTGCCCGGAACTTCTGCGGCAATATCCCGCGTTGAAAATCCTGATGCTGACCACCTACGCCGAGATAGCCGTCATATCGCGGGCATTGGACGGCGGCGCATTTGGCTATATACTGAAAAACTCCACATCGGAAGAAATCCTCGAAGGCATCAGCGTGGTGGCTTCGGGCGAGCGTTTCCTGTGCGACGAAGTGGAAATTCTACTCAAAAAGAACGCGCATAACCGCATCAAACTTACCCAACGCGAGCAACAGTTGCTGAAACTGATTGTCGATGGCTATTCCAATCAGGAAATCTCCGACCGGATGTGTCTCGCCCCGCAGACCATAAAAGGCTATCGCGCCAACCTGACTTTCAAACTACAAACACAAAATACGGCGCAGTTGGTACGGATGGCGATAGAACAAAAATTGGTACCCATCGTTCATTGAATCAAATTAAAATGATGATTTAATGCGGCATAGTAATGAATTTTCAAAATAAGACGGCAATAACGATATTGTTTTTTCATTTTTGATACCCAATACGACGCCATTTTTTTCATTTTTGATACCCGATGCGATCTTTACATCCCCAACAGAACAATAAACACGGTCATCGCAAAGATAAAAATCTTATTTTTACCTAATCCAAAAAACAAAACAACGCCAGTAGCACGATATTAGCCGATAGAACCAACCTCATTACCTCATTGTATTCAAAATCAGGTAATTAGGCAAGATTTGAGACATCAATCCATTGCTACTGATGTTGTTTTGTAAATAAAATGAGGTTGAAAATCAGGTTTTATTTGTTGAAATCTTTTACTGTTTTTTTACTTTTCCAACTCCACTAACTTTGACGTCTACCGTCGGATCACCTTTATAACTAATATGACCAACTCCGGAAAGTGTTCCGCTTAAAGAATTTGTCGCCCAAATTTTTGAATTGCCAACTCCGGATTGTGTAATGACAACATTCTCAACCTGATAATTGAGCGCGTCAATATTTCCAACTCCAGACAAAGAAATTTTCAAGTCGGAAGCGTTTCCATCAGACAGCTTCACATTGCCGACGCCTTTTACGTCGATGCTTTGTAATTCAGGCAAATGAACATCAACAATTAATTGTGTCGGCTTAAGATTTGTATTGTGTCGGTTGCTGATATGCACAACTTCGTTTTTCACCTCCACCAAAACAAATTCCTGAAGATTATTGTCGGTAGACACAACCACCATGTAATCATCTCCATGCCGGACATTTACGTTAGCCGCGCCGTCTATGGATATTCCATAAAATCCGCTCGCCGCTCTTTCCTGACTCACAACGTCTCCATCACCTTTTATTCCGGTAAGGGAATAAACACAGGACGTCAAAAACAACATGCCTGTAAATAATACAAAAACAACTCTTTTCATTTTTAATTCCCTGATACGTGTCGGGCGCAACTTTTAAATTATTAATTTTTAAATATTTACAAAATACGAGTTTCTACTGCATGAACCCTTATATCGCTAAAAGAACAATGAACACAGTCATCGCAAGGATAACAAAGCCCAATAAGCCCAATAAAAGTTTGTTACTTGTTTTCATGATTTTTCGGATATTAATTGATACTGATTTTCTAATTCTTTGAAGGTCATACCCAAGAGCGTCATATTTTTGAAGACTACCGGTAAATCCTGCTCCAAAAACTGCTTTTTACGATAATGGATAACTTTCTTTTCGGCGTAGTCGGATACAAAATACCCTACGCCGCGCTTGTTGAAGATAATCTCCCTGCTTTGCAACAAATCATAGGAGCGCATCGCAGTGTTGGGATTCACCTCCAACGCAACGCCCAATTCGCGCACCGACGGTATTCGGTCGCCTTCTTTCCATCTGCCCAGCAAAATCTGCTCGCATACATAATCCCCGATTTGCAGGTAAATCGCTTGTGTTTCTTTAAATTCCATGACTTATATCTGTTTTTCGGTTAAACGGAAATAACTCACCACCCAGAAAAATACGGGCAGCAAATAGTAAAATATTTTTGCCGGAACAGCAAAAACATCAAGCCACATTTCCCATTCCTTTTGCGAAGCCATAGCCAATTCAGCGCTATTCAAAAAATTGCCCAGAATCAATTTTGCTTCTATAAAGAACAAAATGTTGAGAAGGATAAGAATGAGTACGGTGACTGAAAAAGTCTTAAAAGCATGTTTTGTCTTGAAATAGATACTTCCTAATAAAAATAGAGACTGAACCAGCAAAAACACCGAAAAGAACCAACTTACATGTCGCGTGTTGGTTACATCTATTTTGATGATTTCAAACATTGCTCTTGGAAAAAGCCCGCCATGTTCAAATAATACCCATTGCAAGGAAGTTTGATGAAATACCTCTCTCGGGAAAAAATTTATGCTTGCCAGCATATTGCTCAAAAGAGTACCCGCCAAATTACCAATGACATACGACACTATCATCATCACATAAAAATACAGGGTAGTCATCACAATGGCAACGCTCAGTTTTTCCAGCTGCGTTGCCGGAATCATAAAATAAGCCACGCCATTGCCGGAATGATGCGTTTCCTTGAAAAATCGGGCGGCATAAAATATGCCGGCGATAATGATCAAGCCGATCATTGACGATAAATTATTCCGCAGAAACATGAACACAAGCGCCATGATGCCCCAGTAAATCAATTCCGAACGGGAGCGTTCGATAAAATAACGTTGGAACAAAAGTCCAATCCTGCCAAAATCAAATACATTCGTTTTCATTTCTTTTCTTTTTTAAAGGTTAAACACTTGCTGTATTTGTTGCGTATTGGCACATACAGCATTGAACAGCAATTCGATATCCAATTTGCTGTCTTCTCTGTTGGTGTTCTCGCACACCTGATAAACGCCCCGCAGCGTATCTTCCGAATAGATGACCGGCAGGGTCGCCTTCTCCGAATCCTGAACCCGGAACAATAGGCGGTCGGTAATCGTTTCGATGCTTTCATTCAGGGCAATTGTGTGGTGGTCCATGATGACAAGTTGGTCAATCAGGCTGTCCAAATCCCTTACCTGATGCGTCGAAATGACGATGCAACGGTTTTCGTCCAAACTGTTGGCTACCATGCGGCGGAACTGTCCCTTCGACGGAATATCCAAGCCGTTGGTCGGCTCGTCCATCAACAGGACTTTCGCGCGGGTTGCCAAGCCGAAAGCCACAATGACTTTCTTTTTCTGTCCGTAAGATAATTTGTTCATCTTCCATTCTTTGGACGGAATCTCAAATTCCTTGAGACAGGCGTCGAACAGTTCCGCGCTGAAATTCGGATAAAACGGCGCGTACACCTGTTCGTAGTACGCAATGCTCAATCTGTGATGCGGCAACTCTTCCGGCAGGAAGTAGATTTCGCGCAACATTTCCGCATTACGTTTGGAGGGCGTGAAACCCATCACCTCCACATTCCCCTTTTGGGGAAACAAAAGTCCGGCGACCAACTTGAGCAAGGTGCTTTTGCCTTCGCCGTTCTTTCCCAGCAAGCCGTGGATATGTCCCGGCTTAAACTGCAAAGTCAAGTCCGTCAGGAGTTTAACCTTCGAACTGTAACTGAAGTCAACATTTTCAAACTGTATCATAATCAATTAATTAAATGAATTATTACATTAGTGTATTGGTGAATTAATACGGTGCAAAGATAAGGGATTTTTTTGAAAAAAAAACTTTTTTTGAAAAAAAATAAAAATTTTTCAAAAAAATTGAATCTTTTACCCCATAGCCATCAAGTTAAGAACGTAAGTCGCTCTGAAAGAGAAAAATCATCAAGATAGGGCAACGCCCTATTGGAGCACGTCGTAGTACAGTAGAGACGCGGCGTGCCGCGTCTAAAAATGAAATAAGACGTGGCACGTCGTGTCTCTACAAATATGACGTCAATTCATCAATGCCATATCACTAAAAAGTTGAACTCCGGAGTTCGGAAGATATAGACTGTTTCATGCCCCGTTGCCGACAATGCAAAAACCATTGCCGAATTGGAAAAAGCCATTGCCGAAATGAAAAAGAAATAAGAAAGGTTAATGTGCTACCGGTGTCCGTACCAAAGAGCCGGAAAATACCAACTCCATAAAAAACTTGCGTTGTAAATAGATTCATTAAGCATAAGGTGCAATAAAAAAGACCGGAGAAATCCCCGGTCTTATCTTTCGGTACTAAAAGAAATAGGTCTAATTAACTATTCTTTAGGAAATAAAGTTGCCTTCATTATGCATTTTTGTCCTCCAGCGCCTACCCATTCAGTTGCAATCTCCGAGCCATCTTCAAAAGTGTATATGTGCTTATTGTCTGAAACATCTGAATTAATAACTACTATCGTATATACATCTCCAGTAAGAGGATCTTTGAGAGTAAATGTTACAGGAATTTGACCTGTCCCATTAGGAATACATCCATTACCAACCACTTCTAGTGCTATTCCGTCGCTGTCGCCGTCGCCGTCGCCATCGCCGTCGCCATCGCCGTCGCCGTCGCCATCGCCGTCGCCGTCGCC
>Ga0099364_10011385_pt1 | contig 12159 bp, 10 predicted proteins | sample TergutTh196P3_FD_73070 | JGI IMG/M metagenome (GOLD analysis project Ga0099364, IMG submission 73070) | Microcerotermes parvus P3 segment gut microbial communities from Pointe-Noire, Republic of the Congo - Th196 P3 | ecosystem: Host-associated > Arthropoda: Insects > Digestive system > Gut ...
TGTTCAGGATTTCAGGACGCAAAGCGCCCAGTTGGGCGACGCCAACCTTGAGGTGAATCGAGAGGGAACCGGCGTGGGGCGGAGCGGCGCATGCGCCTGGATCAGATCGCTTCTCAATATCGGCGGCGCCAGAGAGACAACGGCCCGCACCCTGGAGACCCTGCGCACCGCCGTACGGAATGACCCGCAATACGCGCGGGTCACTGATCAGGCGGACTCGCTCCTTGGACGCCTGAAAAGCCATTATACCCTGACAGGCAGAAATATCACCTGGGTTTTGCGGAACCTGGACGCGGCGGCGACGAGGGCGGACGCGAAGGCGGCACGGGCAGAGGCGAAAGTCGTTGCCTTAAACAATCTTCTGGTCCGGGTCAGCATCGTGAAAGCGCTGTGGGATCTCGACAAGGCGGCCGGCGCGGAGGCCCTTAAGCATAATAGCCCAAACTTCAGCCTGAGTCCCGATGACAAGGCCAAGCTGGAGCCGGTGATCAGGGCCAGGGTTCTCGAGACTGCGGGCGATTTCAAGGAGCGGCTGCCCCATAAGCAAATTGCCGGAATCGCCAACAGGACCACGGCCGAGTTCGTGCGCTTGCAGCTCCACCTGGATGCGGCGGACTTGCCGCCGAACATCAAGGCCGAATTAAAAGATAAGTTATTCAAAGACAACGGCCTGATCAGCCCGGAACAGCTCGAAAACCATATCCAGAACGAGCGGAACGGCCTGGCCAATCTGGCCCTCTCTTTGGAGCGTCTGGCGCTGAACAGTCCCACTCCTCTCACGCCGGGCTACCTGAAGAACGGCCTGACCAATATAGCTCCGCTCATGCCGGCCTACCTGAATGCTCTGGAGCAGCGCGCCCTGGATAGGGATATCCCCCAGGCCGCCTTCACGGCCCTGGGCGCCGCCTCCACTCCGGCGCAACTGCTGGCGGCTGTTGCAAAACTCTCCGACTTGGCGGATCAGAGCTTCAACAAACTGCCGTCTGAGCTTAAGGGAAGCCACCAGGCCCAACACCACCAGGAGCATTGCCTGGAGCTGGCGCTGGCGCGTACGGGAATGAATCAAGGCGGCGCAAAAGCGCTGTTTGACAGCCTGAACACGCCCCTGGCCAAGGAAACGCGGGATATGCTGCGCTTTATGGCGGACTCCGGAGGTATGCACTCAGCCCGCCTCTCGACCGCCTTCACGCACGTCATGCAGTCTCTTGGCCGGGCGGCAGGCGTTGATCTTGCCGCATTCCAGACGGCGGAAGAGCAGCGGCCTGTCCCTGCCGACGCAAGCGCGTTTTCCCTTGACGCGCGTTCCTGCCTGCCGGGCTTTCAGTATGTCGGCGGCAACGTCCAGGTGACGCAGAGCAATAATACGGCGGCCAAGCTGGCGACCGAAAGCCGCAACGGTGTGGAGACGTTTGTGAACAATGCCGTGCGGCTGGAAATGGGCTATGAGATGCAAAAACTGGCCGGGCAGCAGCCCAAAGAGACGCCTACATTTGAGAAAGATATAACGCGCGGGGGCACTACGATTACCGTGGGCGGAACTATCCTGGAGACGAGGACGGACAGCGCCGTAAACGCCGGCTACAACGCCCTCGCCGCCCTGGTTACCGGCACTAATCAGGCGCGCTTCAACGACCCGGCAGCGCCTATGGCGGACAGCGACAAGATGAAGGCGCTGATCCTGGCCAGCCTGGCGAATCAGAATCTGCAGACCCCGGTGGTCAGCCACACCATGCTCGGCATTGTGCCGAATACGCCAATCCTCCCCGGCGCTGGGGCAAGCAGTCAACGCGCGCTGGAAATTAACAAAAACCCCGCCGGCGATTTCGTCATACGGCTGCATATTCGCCGGTCTGTGGAGATGCTTGTTGAAAACGGCCCGCCCCCACGGGAGGTGCAGCTGGACACAAACCGCAGCAACGACAACTATGCGGTCTCGCTGACCATACGCGGGGCGGAAATGGACCGGCTCTCGCAGTTGAATTGGAGCGGCGCATTGACCCCGGACCATGATATAGCCTTCAGCGACATCAGCCTGACAGGCCAAATGCAACTGTACCACCGCTAGGAGTAAGGCCGGCTATTGACGGCGGAGCCGTACGCTGTAATACTATGGAAAAATCAGGACTGTCGCTAAAGATAGTACAAAAGGGAGCCAACGCCTATGGAAAGCGCCTTTACCGGCCTGATTCAGGCCTTGTCCGGCCAGGTTCAGGCCCGGCTGGAAATCAGGAACAACAACAAGGTGCATGTCAACTTTGACGACATCGCACTTTTAATCGAGCACCTGCCCGATGCGGAGCAGCTTCTTCTGGCGGCGCCGGTGGCCGAGGTTCCGGCCGCCGGGCGGGAGGAACTCTACCGGCTTCTTTTGCAGGGGCAATACGCTTTTGCCGAAACCGGGGGCGCGACTTTGGCCTTGGACAAGGAGGAAAGCTTTATAAGCCTCCAGATGGCGCCCTCCCTGCGCGCCCTGACCCGGGAAAATTTCCCCGCCCTGGTGGAAAATTTTTTGAATATGGTGGATTATTGGCGGACGCGCTGCTTGGAAATAACGGAAGGGGAAGCGGAGGGTGAAGCCTTGCCGGAACCGGCACCCGAAGCGGGCATGCTGCGCATTTGAGAGCTGGCGATTATGAAAAAAAAACTTCTTCGCCTTTGCGGCGCGATAATGCTGGCGGCCGGCCTGGCTTTCGCGCCGCCGGCCGCGGCCGCCCCCCAGCCTTGGCGCGTCGCCCTGATAGCGGGGGGACCCTTCACCGACTACCAGATAGTCCTTAAAGGGCTGGCGGAAAGGCTGGCCGAACTGGGGATAATCGCCAAAGGCGCCGTGCCCAGGCCCGAAAACGATGAAAGCCTGGCGCCCATGTGGCAATGGCTGGCCGAAAACGCCGGGGGCGATACCTTGGTCTTTGCGGCCGACGCCTTTTATTCGCCGGCCTGGAACCCGGACCAGCGGCCGGAGGTGAAACGCGATCTCCTGGAACGCCTAAGGGACAGGGGCGATATTGACTGCGTCCTGGCTTTCGGCACCTGGGCCGGCCAGGATATCGAAGACCTCGAAATACCCGTATTGGCCATCTCGGCCTCCAATGCCGTGGAAGCGGGGATCATCCCTTCGCCGGATGATTCCGGCCGCGACAATCTTATGGCGACTGTCGAGCCGGGCAAATACAAACGCCAAATACGGGTTTTTCGTGATATAATAGGCTTTTCCAAGTTGGGACTGGCCTATGAGGATACCCCCTCCGGCCGGGCCGGCATCGCCCTGGGGGAGATTGAGGCCGCGGCTGAAGAAATGGGGGTGGAGCTTTTGCGCTGCACCAATATCGACTCCAGCATCACAGATGCCGCGCTGTCCGCGAACCTTTGGCGAGCCTGCTACGAAGACCTCAGCAAAGAGGGGGCGGACGCCGTTTACGTCACCTACATGCGCGGCCTGGACGGCGAGCGCGTGGTCCATGCGCTTGAGCCGCTGATCAAGGCCGGCGTGCCCACCTTCGCCCGGGATGGAGCCAACCTGGTCAGGCAGGGCGTCATGCTGGGCATGTCCGGCGACAACATCAAGGAGGAAGGCTTTTTCGCGGCCGAAGCCCTGGAGAAAATCTTGGGCGGCAGCCTTCCCCGCTCCCTTCCCCAGCGCTTTCAAAGCGGCACCAGCCTGGCTGTGAATCTGCGCACCGCCGTCCTGATAGGCTGGAATCCGCCCATGGAGATTCTGGCCGTGCTGGATGAATTTTACCGGGATTTTTAAGACCATGCGTTTTTCCCTTTCCGCCAAACTCGCTCTCCTGTTCATGGCCGGCTTGGGCTCCGCGCTCGCGTTGGCCCTGGCCGTCACCTATGTCCATGTGGGCGAACGCGCCCTTAGGGCGGACAGGGAAAACTTCATGGGCACCCTAAGGGTGATGGAAGAGAATATTACCGCGGGTTTTGTGTTCCTGAGCGCGACCAAACTGAACGAGGTAACTCAGGCCAAGGAAAGGCTCCGCAGCACGGCGCGGCGGTTTTCGGCCCTGTTGGCCAAGGATGGTGACGCTATGGCGGCGGGGCGGCCGGCCGAATCGACGGAGGCCTCCCTAATCCTGGCGGAGCTGCGCCGCGAGCTGGAACACCAGCAGGGAAAAGAAGGGCTGCTCCTGGATTCCTTCCTGCCCGCCTCCCTGGAAGAAGGGCCGCAGACCAAGCTGGGCCTGCGCCCGGAATTTACGGATTTCAAAGGCCAAAGCCTCCACGAGACCATAGCCGGGCTGCCCGCGGCCGGCAAATTCAAAATCTACCGCCTGCCCGGCCATGGCCCCATGCTGGTCTATTTTCTGCCTGCCCACGGAAAGGCGCAAGGGCAGGTGGTTATCAGCGCCATCTCTATCCAGTCGCTGGAAGACGAGGCCGAAGAGTCTGTCCAGGCCATAGTGCGAACCCTGGAAAGACGCATAAACTCCCTGGCTCTTTACCCCAACGGCTTCATCGCCCTGTTGGACATCTCGGGCGCGCGCCTGGCCGGCCAGGGTGTTTTTGGCTCCTCCGAATCGGCCTCTCTGGCCCCCCTTTTGGAGCAAGCCCGCGCCCCCGGCGCCTCGGTCCAGGAAGGCGTTCTGAGGGTGAAGCGCACTGATGGAACTGAAGAGGAATATTTCGCGGCCGTGGAATTATCCCGTCCCTTCCACTGGTTCATAGTCATGGCCGCGCCCTTGGCTGAAATCAACACCTCTTCCCGCAGCCTTCTGAAAAGGCTGTCGGCGCAGAGCCTGGGCATAGGTCTCGCGGCGCTCTTGCTATCCCTTTTCATGCTCCGGCGCGCCATACGGCCTTTGCGCCTGCTCCTGCCAAAAATCTCCGCCCTGCCGGACATGGATTTTTCCTCCCCCCAGGCCGTTCCAGCCTTGGATTTGCCCTTGGCCAGGAAAGACGAGGTGGGGGACCTGGCCCGATCCTTCTCGGCCATGGGGGAAAAACTCCAGGTAAATATCCGGGCTCTCATGGAATCCCTGGCCGCCCAGGAACGCATGCGGGGCGAGTTGGACGCGGCGCGGGAAATCCAGCGGGGCATACTCCCGCCCCCGGAACTCGCGCCCAATATCTTCGGCGTCTCTTCCTCGGCCATGCTGGTGCCGGCCAGGGAGGTCGGAGGGGACTTGTACTCTTTCTTCAAACTGCCGGACGGGCGGCACGTTTTTGCCATCGGCGACGTTTCCGGCAAGGGCGTCCCGGCGGCGCTCTTCATGGCCGTCACCGTCACCCTGGCCCGCTACACCCTGGCCACCGAAAACAACCCCGGCATGGCCTTGACCCAGATAAACGCCCTTCTGGAGGCGCACAACCCCCAGACCATGTTCGTCACCCTTTTTCTGGCCCTCTATGACCCGGCCAACGGACGCCTGGACTATGCCAACGGCGGCCATGACCAGCCTTTCCTGGTCAGCGGCGGCGTTGTCAGCCGCCTGGACGGGCAAAGCGGCCCCATGGTCGGCGTCATACCGGGCGCGCAGTACCAGAGCTTCAGCCGCACCCTTGAGGAAGGCGAACTCTGCCTCTTATATACCGACGGCGTTACCGAGGCCGTCAACGAAGCGGAGGAGGATTACGGCGAGGAACGCCTTAAAGCCCTTCTGGCAGGGCACGGCGGCGAACACCCCAAAGAGCTTCTCAATGAAATTTTCGCGGATGTGAAACGTTTTCGCGGCCGGGCCGCGCCCTTTGACGACATCACCATGCTGGCCTTTGCCAGAAGGTGACCCTTAAACTTTTAGCGAGGCGCCATGGATATCGCTCTAAGCATTGAAAAGGAATATAGCCTGGTTCGCCTGTCGGGGCGTCTGGACGCCACAGAGGCCGCCAAACTCACCGAGGCCCTTCAGAAGGCGCTAAGGGAAGGCCCGCCCAGCCTGGTCCTGGACTGCACCGGCTTAAGCTATGCGGCCAGCATGGGTCTGCGCTGTTTTCTCCTGGCCCAGAAAGGCACCCAGGAGGCCGGGGGACAGCTTGTTTTTTTCGGCTTAAACGATAATGTGCGTTCGGTCTTTTCCCTGACCGGCTTTGACAAGATAGCCCAGGTGCGGGCGGGCTTCGAGGACGCCCTGGCCTCCCTGGGCTGAGAGGCAAAGACCATGCGGCGCGTTTTTACCTCCATAAACGAACTGCCTGAACTCCTGGACCTGGCGGAAGAGAACTGCCGCCGGTCGGAGATGTCGGACTCCCTCGTCTTCAAGTCCCAGGTGGTGCTGGAGGAGCTTTTTGTGAACATTTTCAATCATGCCTACCAGGAGAGCGGCGGATCGGTGGAAATCACCCTGGAAGCGGAACAGGCGGCCCTCTTTATACGCATAACCGACCAGGGGCCGGCCTTTGATCCCCTGGCCGCGGAAACGCCGGACCTGCAAAAACGCTTCGCGGACGGCATACCCGGCGCCGCCGGGCTGGTTTTGCTGAGAGCAATGGTCCAGGAACTGCGATACGCCCGCCGGGATGGCCGCAATATACTGGAAGTTCGGTTAACAGACTGAGCGGGGGCCGAAAAAACGGATGACGCATTTATTTGAACTGTTTTGTAAAGTCGTGAACTTTTGCGACCAGGTGGCCGCGGGGCGCCGCGAAGAAGCCCATGCCCTCCTGGGCAGCCTCTCCGCGCCGCCCGACGGCCTGGGGGACCAAGATGGCGGCCGGCTTTTGCGCGCCTTGAAGGGGCTATTGGATTCCGTGGAAGAGCGCGAAGCTAAATTGACTGAGCTTATAGCCGAACTCGCCGCCCTCAGGGCCGCCCAGGAGAGCCGCGCGGAAAAGCTCACCCGCGAGAACAGTGAGCTGCGCGCCGGGCTCAATGGCGGATTCAAAGAGGCCGCCGCCCTTACCCGCGACCCGGCCATGCGCCTGGCCTTCAAGCAGGCGGCCCGCATCGCCTCCGTGCCGGTGCCCGTCCTGATAACCGGCGAAACCGGCTCCGGCAAGGGCCTCATCGCCAAGTATATCCACTATACGGGTTCACGGGCCAAGTTCCCCTTGGTCAGCTTAAATTGCGCGGCCCTTCCGGCCACCCTTCTGGAGAGCGAACTCTTCGGCATAGAAAAGGGGGTGGCTTCAGGGGTGAGTGAGCGCGTGGGGCATTTTGAAAGCGCCTCCAACGGCACCCTCTTCCTTGATGAAATAGGCGATATGCCCCTGGAATGCCAGGCCAAGATACTGACGGCCATAGAAAGCAAAAGCATCACCAGGCTGGGGGGCAGAAAGCCCCTCTCCGTGGATGCCCGCCTCATATCGGCCACCCACCGGAATCTTGAGGAAGCCTGCGCCAAGGGAGAGTTTCGCCAGGATCTTTTTTACCGCCTGGAGGTCATTCACATACATATTCCCCCCTTGCGCGAACGGCGCGGGGATATCCTGCCCCTGGCCGAGCATTTTCTGAGCGCCGCCGCCGGACGCTACGGACTGGACGCCCCGGCCTTCGCCCCGGAGAGCCGGAGCCTTCTGGAAAGCTACGCCTGGCCGGGCAACGTGCGCGAACTGGAGCATGAAGTGGAACGGGCGGTTCTTTTGGCACACGGCCCGGTTATTCAGCCCGGAGATTTTTCCCAGCGCCTGGCGGCCTCCCCTTCTTTCGCCCGGGCGGCCGGGAAAGCCTTGCCCCGGCCGGTCGAAAACCTGGCCGGCAACCTGGCCGGGAAACTAAGCTCTCATCCAGACCTCTTAAAGAACATCATGGGGCGTATCGCCGCCAACAGCGTCAAAGCCGCTCCCTTTGACACGGCCAGGGCCTTCCGGCCGCCCTCCTTTACGCCTCCGGCAACGGGGGCCGCCGCGCCCGGGGCGCCCCTGCCCAGCCTCCTGGAAGCGGAAAGGATGCTGGTCGAGAGAGCGCTGAATGAATGCCGGGGCAACAAGACCCGGACGGCCCAAAGACTGGGCCTCAGCCGCGAAGGCTTGCGCAAGAAGCTGAAGCGCCTGGGCTTGTAACCGCGAAGGAAGGAGACGAACATGACCATACAATCCACGCAGTTCACCGAAAACGCGCATCTGGCCGCCTCCCTGGCCGGGCAGGAGAGGCCCCTGGGTTCAGGCCAGCTCATGGGCGCGAAAGTCAAGCTGGAGTCCAACCCCATGTCCCTTCTGGCCGACGCGGCGGAGGAGCTTACCTTCAACTTTTCGGAAGGCGAGGAATCCCGCCTGGACGAACGCAAGGAAAAGCCGGTGGATGGGGAGCAAAGGCGCAATTTCTTCATTGATGTGGCCCGTAAACAGGCCCTGGAAGCCGGCGAAAAATTCGGCCGCTCCTTGAGCTTCCTGGAAAGACTGTTCAAGGCCCGCAATAACGCGGACCTGGTCGAGCTTATGCTCAGCGTGAAGCAGGCCCTCTCTGATGAAGGGGGGGGGGAGGCGCCGGACCCGGCGGATCAGTTCATCCTCCTGGCGGGCTTGAAAGACCGCTTGGGAGAGGGGCACCCCTTGGCCGGGCTTATTGACCAGGCCCTGGATAACCTGGCTGCGGAAGAGGCTTTTTCCGTGGCCTCCGGGCTGGCCGTGGATCAGGTCGCGCCCGGTTTTCCCGATATCGGGGACCAGGATTTAAGGGGAACCTACCGGAGCATGGTGGCGGACTTCAGCTCCCCGCGCGAGGCCCTGTCCTTTTTGCGCGCGCGTTTCGGCGAGAGCCGGCTGGAGCAGGGTCTGGATTTTCTCATGACGGTTCTTGGCAATGAGCTGTCTTCCTCCGGGCCTTCGGCGGAGAAATCCCAACTCAAAGCCCTGACCGGCGATTTGGCCGCGGTGCGCGTCCTGGGCCTTGTCCACACCCGCTGCGCGGCCGTCCTGGAACGCCTTGATAAAACGCACGGGGTAAAGAGCCGGATGGAATCGGAGCAGCTCTTGGACGCGGTGCTGGCGGCGCGCGATAATCAATATGTCGGCGGCCGGGACTTTCAGCATATAGTTCAAAAGGCGGGGACGCCGGATACGGAGCGCGAAGTGCTTTTTCTGCAGGATCTCCATCAAGAGCTGCGGAATCTGCCGGATTTGTTTTATGAAGGCCACGAAACGCGCCAGCGTCTGCAGGACGCCTTGCAAGGCGCCTTGGATGACGCGGTGCGCCGTGAAGAAGTTGAACTGGGGTTCTGAATATGACACATGAACATGTCATCGCGGAATTCGGGCGGCGCATGGGCCTGGGGGCCCTGGCCGTGACCGGGGACAGACCGGCTCAGCTATATATAGAGGGTGTGGGGTCGCTTTTCATTGAGGAGGTTGGGGAGGAAATACTGTTGTATCTGGCCGGGAATTTCCCCCCCCACGACCGGGAAGCGCCGCGCCGGGCCCTGGCCCTGTGCCGTCCCGACTTTGCGCGGCCTTTTCCCGTTTATGCCGGGCTATACAAGGACAATACCCTGGTCTTTCTGACCCGCTTTACGACCAAGACCATATCCCTACAGGACCTGGAAAGGGCCGTGCCCGTCCTGGCCCGCCTTTTAAGTGAAGCTTTAAACCCATGACCAAGCTGAAATGAGGGAGCGGCTATGGCGACCACCATACAGGGCAGCGTTTATGAACTGAACCGGGGCATCGGGGATATATTGCCCTTCGAGGCCTCCGCCCTGCCGGGCCAAACCAACTTGGCGCCGACCGACGCCGCGCGTTCCGCCATGCTAAATACCCTGTATGGCGCCCGCAACTGCGAAACCATAATCGCCGCCTTCCTGCGCCCTAATGTGCGCAACCTGGAAAACTTGAGCCCCGACCGCTATCGCCGCAGCCTGCGCCGCGCCAAGAATGCCCTTGAGGAGGCCCTGAAGGAGGCCGACGATCCAGCCCTGGCCGCGCTGAAAGAACTCTTGGAGGAGGAAGACCAGCGGGCCGTCCTGCTTTCCTCTTTCCAGGGCTTATTACTGGCCGGGTGAAGCCGTGGCCGCCTTGGACCAGGAAGTCGTCGAAGCCTTGGAAATTCTGGGGCATGTCTATTTCCTTCAAGGCCGTCCGCGAGAGGCGCGCATTGTCTTCAGCGGCCTTTTGGCCCTGGATGAAGGCAATCAATGCGCCCTTAAGCATCTGGCGGCCCTGAACCTGGAGGAAGGCGCGGGCGAAGAGGCCCTGCGGCGGCTGGAAGCCCGCGCCTTTTCGAAGGCCGATCCCCGCCTGTGGCTGATGCGGGCCAAGGCCTTGAGCCTGGAGGGCAGAAGCGCGGAAGCCGGGGAAAATCTGGCCGAATATATGCGGCGGAGCGGAGCGGAGCCTTGATTTTGGTGAAAAAAGGATAGGGATGGTGAAGTTTTCACCCCGTCCGCTGGTGAACAGTATCACCCGGCACACCGACCTCCTAATGGTCGTTGTGCTGGTCCTGGTCTTCACCATGATGATCGTGCCCCTGCCCACCCCGCTGGTGGATCTGCTCATCGGCATCAATATCGGCACCTCCTTCATTGTGATGATGATGGCCATGTATGTGGCCTCGGCCCTGCATTTCTCCGTTTTTCCCACCATTCTGCTCTTTACCACCCTTTTCCGGGTGGGGCTGAACATCACCACCACACGCCTCATCCTGCTTGACGCCGATGCCGGCTCCATCATTGACACCTTTGGCGAGTTCATGGTCGGCGGCAACTTTGTCGTAGGCTGCGTGGTCTTTCTGGTCCTGACCGTCGTGCAGTTCATTGTCATCGCCAAGGGCTCGGAGCGGGTGGCCGAAGTGGGGGCGCGCTTCACCCTGGACGCCATGCCTGGCAAACAGATGAGTATTGACGCCGATTTGCGCGCCGGGGCCATAGACATGGAGGAGGCCAAAAGCCGCCGGGACAAGGTGGCCAATGAGAGCAGCCTTTACGGAGCCATGGACGGGGCCATGAAGTTCGTCAAAGGCGATGCCATTGCCGGCATCTTCATTGTCATCATTAACCTTGTGGGCGGCGTCATCATCGGCCTCACCCAGATGGGCATGACCGCCGGGGAGGCCGTACAGCGCTTCGGCGTGCTCACTATAGGCGACGGCCTGGTTTCACAAATTCCCTCTCTCCTCATTTGTATCTCGGCGGGCATCCTGATCACCCGCACCGGGGGGGAGAGCGCGGAAGGCCTGGGCAGCATGGTGGGCGCACAGGTTTTCTCCCAGCCCAAGGCCCTGACCCTGGCCGGGGGCCTGGTGGCCCTGATGGCCGTAATACCGGGATTTCCCAAGCCCCAGCTTATTATGCTGGGCGCCGGCATATGCGGCCTGGGTTATGTTCTGCTGCGCATAGACCGGGAAAAGCCCGCCCAGGAAGGCTGGGATGAATTTTCCCGCACCCTGGCCCCCCAGGCCGACCCCAAGGTTCCCCGCACCAGGCCGGGGGAGGATTTTACCCCCACCGTCCCGATTTTGTTGGATATATCCCCGGATATAGGCGAATCCTTAAGCTATGATTCCCTAAACGAGGAGCTCCTTTCCCTGCGCCGGGCCTTGTATTTTGATCTGGGCGTGCCCTTTCCCGGCATAAACCTGCGCAACAACGAGTCCCTGCCTGCCCTTTCCTACGCCCTCCTCATCCATGAAGTGCCCGTGGCCAGAGGGGCGCTGGAGAAGAATATGCTGCTGGCCAGGGAGTCGCGGGCCAACCTGGAGATGCTCTCCCTGGAGGTGCGGGAAACCGAGCAGTTCCTGCCCGGCGTTCCTTCCATCTGGGTGGAGGAAGCCAAGGGCGGTCTTCTGGCCCAGGCCGGCATAGGCTGCATGACGCATCCCCGCGTCCTGGCCTTCCATCTTTCCCTCATGCTGACGCGCCACGCTTCCGAATTTATCGGCCTCCAGCAGGCCAAGTTCCTCCTGGACCGCATGGAAGCCCTGGCCCCCGACCTGGTGCGAGAGGCCACCCGGCTCCTTCCGGTGCAGAAGATCGCCGAAATTTTCCAGCGCCTGGTGCGGGAGCGCGTTTCCATCCGCAATCTAAGCGTCATTCTGGAGGCCCTGGTGGATTGGGCGGGCCGGGAAAAGGACATCGTGCTGCTCACCGAGCAGGTGCGCGGCGCGCTCAAGCGGCAGATCAGCTACATGCATTCCGGGGGGCTGAACATACTCCCGGTGGTGCTGCTCCAGCCCGACGTGGAGGATATTATGCGCAAGGCCATACGCCAGACTTCCTCCGGGGCCTACCTGGCCCTGGCCCCCGAATCCAGCGCCGCCTTTCTCGCGGCCCTTCAAAAGGAAACGGA
>Ga0099364_10011386_pt1 | contig 12159 bp, 9 predicted proteins | sample TergutTh196P3_FD_73070 | JGI IMG/M metagenome (GOLD analysis project Ga0099364, IMG submission 73070) | Microcerotermes parvus P3 segment gut microbial communities from Pointe-Noire, Republic of the Congo - Th196 P3 | ecosystem: Host-associated > Arthropoda: Insects > Digestive system > Gut ...
CTACATGATTGGAGTAAGCGAAAAATATACAATGCTGCTTAATCCGTATATAGAAAGTATGGATCAGCAAATTGAACTCAAAGCCTCTGAGATTTATCAGGGTAAGTATTTACCGGCATGGATTTCTGCAAAAAAACAATATACGATGTATGAAAAACTTCATGAAATGGGCCTTAAAAGCCCGCTTATTACATTAAAGAAAAGCCTGTGGTACAGTACTATTAAACAAAGCGATATGACTTTTAAGCTGTATTCCGGGAAAAAATGAAAATTAATTTTATTTGGAGGATTTTATGCCTGTTTTGTTAAAAGGCCGGTCATTATTGACATGGCTGGATTTTTCTGTTAAAGAGATACGTTATTTGCTGGATCTGTCAAAAAAAATAAAGGCGGAAAGTAAAAGTAAAAAAAATTACCAGAGATTTTCCGGTAAATCCATTGCCCTTATTTTTGAAAAACGTTCTACAAGGACACGCTGCGCCTTTGAGACAGCCTTTGGCGAGGAAGGGGGGCATCCGGTTTTTCTTTCTACCGATGATATTCAATTGGGGGCAAAAGAATCCATTGAAGATACCGCCAGGGTGCTGGGCAGAATGTTCAGCGCAATTCAATTCAGGGGGTTTAAGCAGGAAACAGTAGAAGCGCTGGCAAAGTATTCAGGCGTACCTGTGTATAACGGCCTTACAGACCTGTTTCACCCGACACAGGCCCTTGCTGATATAATGACATTGGAAGAAACCTTCAGCCCGATAAAAGGAAGGACGCTTTGTTTTGTAGGAGACGGCAGAAATAATGTAGCATCTTCGCTTATGGTAATCTGTTCTATGCTTGGCGTTCATTTTACCGTTATCACGCCGCCTGAATTGAATCCTGATATTGCTTTACGGGAGATATGCGGGCCTCTGGCAATGGGCAGCGGCGCTAAAATAACTGTTACTTCCGATTTAGCAGCTCTTGCAGGAGCGGATGCTGTTTATACTGATGTATGGGCTTCGATGGGAGAAGAGGGAATTAAAGAAGAACGCGTTAAACTGCTGTCCCCTTACCAGGTGAATCAAACATTAATGGATAAAACAGGCCGCAGCGACAGCATCTTTCTGCACTGCCTGCCGGCGGTCAAAGGCGAGGAAGTTAGCGCTGATGTAATTGACGGCCCGCAAAGCCGCGCATGGGATCAGGCCGAAAACCGCAAGCATACGATCAAGGCAATAATGCTGGCAACTCTATGTTAATTGAGTGAATCTAAAACCTTAACCGGAACATTTCTGTTTGCTGTTGTTCCGTCTCCTAATTGGCCGTAGTTATTTTGCCCCCAAGCCCAAACGCTTCCGTCCTTTTTACGGGCTATAGTGTAGGTATCGCCGGCTTTTACATCTGTCCAGTCATTATCCAATCCAATCCGCGTAGGGCTGTTTCTTTGAGTTGTTGTCCCGTCTCCGATTTGGCCGTAATTATTGCTTCCCCAAGCCCAGATACTGCCGTCCTGTTTAATGGCCCTTGAGCCGCCCCTTCCCCAGAATTCAATCCAGTCATCATCATTCCCGATTTGAATACGGTTGTTTCTCTGAATTGTCGTGCCGTCTCCGAGCTGCCCGTTACCGTTTGAGCCCCAACCCCACAAAGTCCCGTCTTTTTTAATGCCCATGGAATTGCCGTTCCCTCTCGCCACGATAGCCCAGTCTGTTTCTGTCCCTATCTGTACCGGTCTGGAAATTAGCCCTGTGGTGCCGTCTCCGAGCTGCCCTGTATTATTATCTCCCCAACCCCACATACTGCCGTCTGCTTTTAACCCCATAGTGTTATTCTGGCCTACCGACATGGTTACCCAATTATCAGTCCCTATACGCACTGGGCTTGTCCTTTGCGTAGTTGTGCCGTCTCCCAATTGGCTGTTGGTATTGCGCCCCCATGCCCAAATACTGCCGTCCGATTTTATTGCCATTGTATATTCGTAACCCGATTTTACAACAATCCAGTCAGCATCCCTTCCAACCTGTACAGGCATTTCTCTTTGCGTTGTAGTGCCGTCTCCTAACTGCCCCCTGGAGTTGCCTCCCCATGCCCACAGTGTGCCGTCTTTTTTAATTGCATTGCTGTGCTGGTATCCTGCTGAAACAGAATCCCAGTCGCTGTCCGTCCCAACCTGAACGGGAAGGCTGCTGTTTGTTGTTGTTCCATTGCCGAGCTGCCCGTTGCTGTTGCGGCCCCATGTCCATAAAGTCCCGTCTGTTTTTAAGGCTATTGTATGATAGTAGCCTGCCATTATAAGAGACTTAAGAGGAATGACTTTTTCTTTAATTACCCATCCCCCGAAAAAAACCATGTTGATATTTTTACTGTCATTGACTTTAGGAATGAAAAACACATAACAGTTGTCTTCTGTCAATTGCTGATCTTCCTGAGGCGCTATAATAAAATCCCAATAGTTATTGGCTTCTTTTGATGTTAAAATAAAACTTGCAAACAGATTAAATACGCCTGCATTTACTTTAAGGTAGCCGCTGTCTTTCTGCTTTGAATCCCATATAAAGTATAACCCCGGATAATCATCTGAATGCGCATTGGAAGTGATCTTAAAACCCGATGCGTCTGACCGTGTTGATTTTAAGGGATAATCAATGTTTACCGCTGCAGAGCGATCTTTTTCGCCGTCCCATTCAACCGGGACAATATTGTTCTCGATAATGTCCTGCTCGGTAAAATCAGTTCCCGGGAATACACTTTTAAATAAACCCTGCGGTATATCGCCTTCGTCTATTTCGTTAAAGTTTATTTTATCAGGGTTATCGCAGGTGATAATTGTAAAACTAATAATTGCAGAAAGTGCAAACAGGAAAAGGTTCTTTTTCATAAGATGCTCCTTGCTTAGATAAGTTATTGAAAGTTTAGTGTTTTTTTGCTAGTTTTGTCAATAGGCTTTTGCAAAACTGAACCTTTTCCCAAACATTAACTTAACCTTATAATCAAAATTACAATGACCCCTATAAATGCGGCGATGGAAACAATGTAAACCCATTTGGGGAGTTTTCCTGTGTATGTTTTTTGCACAGTATTTTTTTTCTGTATATTCCGGGTTTTATCAGTTTCAGGCGCCGAATAACCGCAGGAAGGGCAGCCTGCCGAAAAGGTATTTTCATCGCCGGTAAAACCGCATGAGGGGCAGCGGATAGATGCAAAAAACCTTCCGCAGCCGGGGCAGGATTTGGAATTTCCTTTAACTTCGCTTTGGCAGTTATCGCAAAAAAAACGGGGGGATTTTTTCATATGTTATTCTTTTACCGCTTCTTTAGCCGGAGCCGGTTTATCAGCTTTTTTTTCTTTTTTCTCTTCTTTAGGTTTTGCAGCCGTTTTTTTGTTTGAATTATCTGTAACATAAAAACCAGGACCCTTAAATATAAGGCCTGCGCCTCCGAAAATAAGCCTGCGAAGTTCCTTGCCGCATTTTGGGCATTTTTTTAAGGGCTCTTCGTTCATTGACTGAAAGGTTTCAAAATTATGGCTGCATTTTTTACATTCATATTCATAAGTCGGCATGAGTAACTCCTTATATTGCAAACAGTTTTAACAATAAAGCAATTCTATCCGCGCCAAGCACGCTGGTAATAGTCAGGCTATTGTCTTTTTGAAAAGGGATATTTGTAAAAAGAATATTCATTAAAAGATCTATTCCGCTCATTGAAATAACCGGCTGATAATGATTACGCGCAATACCCATCATCGAAGATATCCCCTTTGCCTGGCTTACCGATGAAAAATCAAAACGCATATGCATAAGGTATCTGCCTGAATGTAAATCCTCGTCAAGGCTTATAAAGAATTGGTCTGCGGGAATCTCAAAAGGAAGATCAGCTTCGGCTATATATTTATTGATAGTATTTGCAGGATTAACAATCCAGCATGAAAAAATTGTATTTTTACGAAAATTATCAAAACCCTCAGGCGGTTTTATACCAGGCTTTGTATAAAAGGGGCTGTCGGCGGTAATTTCGCGGCCTGTACCTGCCGGCAATGAAGAGCCAATTAATACATTTGCCTGCCTTTTGTTTACCGCTATTGAAAAATAATCCCTTTTTGAATGCCAGTAAACTTCCCTTGTATCTTTTGTACGCGTTCTTTTCCAGTCCCTGCTCATTGCCAATGCAAATCTTGCGCTTGATGAAGGGTATTTGCCGTAAGCCGTAACCTGATAGAGCTTTTGATTTTCAGAATAAACTGCAATTAACGCGGTTTGGGTTTTATCGAGGATTCGCAAAAACTGTTTGTCATTCACAGGTATAAGGTTTAAGGCTTCAAGAATAGCCTGTGTTTTTTTTGCTTCTGTTAAAATGTAAATAAAGGCGCCCTCATCAAGAGGCAAATAATCCGCTTCATAGATATTTTCATTTAAATTTTTACCTGTTGTGTTACATGAGGCAATGAACAAAGAGCAAAATAAAATTAAAAAAGGTAAAATTTTACGTATAAAATTCATTAGCGCGGCTATTTTAAAACCTTTTCTATTTTGACTTTCCATGATTTTTCTTCTGCTTTGATGGTAATTTGCCCATCAGTTTTTGCCCAAAGGGTTTCGACTGCAAGGGTTTCATCCGCGACATTGTCTTTATAACGCTCCCACGCTTCCATTAAATTGTCAGGCCCGTCTACAATAAGCTTAATACGGTCAGTAACTTCCAGCCCCATTTCTTTTCGGGCGTTTTGCACTCCACGTATAAGGTCGCGTATATCGCCTTCCATGCTAAGTTCAAGAGTAATAACTGTATCAAGGCCGACCGTGAGGGTGCCTTCGTTGATAATTTTTAAGCTGGCTTTTTCCTGCCGCCTTATGTCAAGTTTATCCGCTGTAATTGTTACCGCCCTGTTGTTTCCTTCATCAGTTTGAAAGTCAATCGAGATTGACGATCCTTCAACAAGTTTTTTTATTTCGCTTTGATCAAGGGATTCAATTTTAGAGGCAAGGGCTTTCATGTCCTTGCCCATTTCTTTTCCCATTATGCGAAAGTTTGCCTTTGCCTGATACTCTACAAGGTCTTCTTCTTTTTCGCTTATTATTGCCTCTTTTACATTAAGTTCCTCGCGGATTATATCTATCATTTCCTGCAGCGAATTTTTTTCTTCCTCGTTAAGCGTAACCAGTTCCACCATTTTAAGCGGCTGGCGTACTTTTATATTGTATTGTGAACGCAATGCCCTGCCTAAAGAAACTGCTTTCTGAACAGATGCCATACGGTATTCCAATTGCCGGTTTCTGCGTTCTTCCCTGGGCGAAGGAAAATCCGTTAAATGAACAGATTCGGGATCGTTTTCTGTGCGCAGGTTTTGCCATATCGCATCGCAGATAAAAGGCATAAAAGGCGCTGCAACTGTAATTAATTTTTTTAGAACTTCGTAAAGGGTGCCGTAAGCATCAATTTTATCATTGTCTTTTTCCGAGCGCCAAAAACGCCTGCGGCTGCGCCTTATATACCAGTTATTAAGATTGTTGATAAATTCAATGATTGGGTCAATCGCCCTTGTTAAATCATAAGCCTCCATTGCATTATCAACTTTTTCTATAAGATTTTCCGTCTCGGAGAGTATCCATTGATCCAGAGGGTTTTCAGGGTTTCCCGGAGCTTCCTTGGGGCTTATGCCGTCAATATTTGCATAAGTGACAAAAAAACTGTAGGCATTCCATAAGGGGATTAAAATGCTTTTCATCACTTCCTTTACGCCTTCATCGCTGTAACGAAGGTCATCGGCCTTAACGACCGCGGAATGGACAAGAAAAAGCCGCAGGGCATCCGCCCCAAAGGAATTGATAACTTCCATGGGATCTGTATAATTGCGAAGGCTCTTGCTCATTTTTTTCCCGTCGCTTGCAAGAACCAGGCCCGAGACGACACAGTTTTTAAAGGCAGGTTTTTTAAACAAGGCAGCCGCAAGGACTGTAAGCGTGTAGAACCAGCCCCTTGTCTGATCCAGCCCTTCGTTGATAAAGTCGGCAGGAAAATTTTTATCAAAAATTTCCTTGTTTTCAAAGGGGTAATGGTTTTGGGCATAAGGCATTGCGCCGGATTCAAACCAACAGTCAAGTACCTCGGGCACCCTTTGCATTTTTCCATCACACGGTTTTTCACAGGGTATAATAATTTCGTCAATGAAATGTTTGTGAAGGTAATTTGTATCAATGCCGGATAACTCTTTTAATTCGCTGCGGCTGCCTATGCAGATTGTTTTACCGCATTTTTTGCATTGCCAAATAGGCAGGGGATTTCCCCAATAACGGCTGCGGCTGATTGCCCAGTCCCTTGCCCCTTCAAGCCATTTTCCAAATCTGCCTGATTTTATATGCCCAGGCACCCAGTTAATTTCATTGTTTGCTGTAATAATATCGTTTTTAATTTTTTGAACATTCACAAACCAAGAGCCAATGGCGCGGTAGATAAGCGGTTTGCCGCACCTCCAGCAATGCGGGTACTGGTGAAGTATTTGATCCCTCTTAAAGAGTTTTCCTTCGGTTTTAAGTTTTTCGATAATCCCCTTATCCGCATCTTTTACAAAAAGGCCTGAAAAATCGCTTACCTCATCTGTAAAACGACATTCATCGTCAACGGGGCAGATTGTGGAAATGCCTGTCCCTTTAAGAACACGCGCGTCATCTTCGCCAAAACCGGGTGCGGTATGAACAATGCCCGTGCCGTCTTCGGTGGTAACATAATCGCCAGGATATGTGCGAAAAGCGTTATTCGCTATTTCTTCCTTAAAATATGGAAACAAAGGCTCATATTCAATGCCCAGAAGCTCACTGCCCTTTTTCCGCCAGATTATTTTATATTGGCTTTCATCTTTAAAGCATGCAGGAAGGCGGGCTTCAGCTAGGATATAGTGGTTAGTGGTTAGTGGGTAGTGGGTAGGGGGTAGGGGGGAGGAGGTAGGAGGTAGGGGTTGGGAGGTAGGGGGGAGTTCCTCTATAAGGACGTAGTCTATTTCGGGGCCTAGGACTAGGGCTAGGTTTGATGGCAGGGTCCAGGGGGTGGTGGTCCATGCGAGGAAATAGGTGTTTTCAGGTAATCCCGTGTCCCCTGCCCTCTGTTCACTGCTACCTGCTACCTTAAACTTTATGGTAATTGCGGGGTCTTGCACTTCTTTGTAGCCGCCAAGGTTAAGTTCGTGGTTCGAAAGTACCGTAGCGCAGCGGGGGCAGAAAGGCAGAATGTAATGGCCTTCGTATAAGAGGCCTTTATCGTAAAGAGATTTTACCACCCACCAGATCGTCTCCATATAGTCAGTTTCCATTGTCTTATAGTCATTGTCAAAATCGACCCAACGGCCAAGACGGATAATGGTAGAACGCCATTCCTGCACATAACGAAGGACAGATGCCTTGCAGGCCTCATTGAATTTTTCAATACCGAGTTTTTCTATGTCGGTTTTGGACTGTAGGCCAAGTTCTTTTTCTATAAGGTTTTCTACGGGCAGGCCGTGGCAGTCCCAGCCAAAGCGGCGTTCGACCTTTTTGCCTTTCATTGTTTTGTAACGGGGGATAATGTCTTTAATAGTATTCGGTACAAAATGGCCAAAATGAGGCAGGCCGGTAGCAAACGGCGGGCCGTCATAAAAAACAAATTCTTCGCTGCCTTCCCGCCTTAAGATTGATTTTTTAAAAATATTGTTTTTTTCCCAGAAATCAAGGATATTTTCTTCCATTTTTGGGAAATTTACTTTTGCATCAACTTGTTTATACACTATATTCTCCTGTTAACAATATGCCATAAAATAGCACTTTGTACAATTATATTATTTTACTCATCTTATGCAAAGACTAAAACACCCCCTGTTGCTTAAGGGTGTTCATTGTTTGGAAGGCAATATATAATAAGAATTATTGAAAGCATTTATTGAAGCAATAATTATCTTCGGCGTTCTCTTTTTTAGGCTGCCTGTTAATAATATAATTCCAGAAGGCCCTGTAGAATTTTCCATCAATATACATATTATCAGATTCTTTTATTTTACAGCCCCCTCTCTTGCTCTTATTTGGTATTTACTTTTAAAGTCAAAAAGCCTTAAAGAATGGGGCATTTCCACTCCAAAAAAACAGGATTTTTTTGCATTTATTATCTCACTGCCTGCCCTGGTTCTTGTAAGTACAACTGTATTTTTTGTTTCTTCTTATTTGGATAATAATTCTGTGTCAGTACCAAGGCTGCTCCCCCCCCATGACATTATTTCATGGATAATTCTTGTATTTTCATGTATTTCCTCTGCTTTACTTGAAGAAAGCTATTTTCGTTTTTATTTACTTTCAAAACACGAGGATATGAAGATAAATTCTAAAACTGCGGTTTTTATGTCAACATTGTTATTTTCGTATTGCCATATTTATGAGGGTCCCTGGGGATTCCTAAATTCTGCAATGTGCGGTGTTGTATTAGCGTATGTTTTTTTAAGATTCAGATCCCTTTACGGATTAGTCTTTGCCCATGCAGCGTATAATGTCATGGCCTATTTAATCGGAGCAGCCTGACGGTGAACAATAAATCAAAACAAAACAAACATGATATTCTTAAAAATCTATTTGGCTACGATTCCTTTAGGCCGGGACAGGAGGAGGTTATTGACGCCATTCTTTCGGGCAGGGATACGCTGGCGGTGATGCCCACGGGGGCGGGAAAATCCCTGTGCTACCAGATTCCAGCAATGCTTTTGCCAGGAATGACAATAGTAATTTCCCCCTTAATTTCGCTGATGAAGGATCAGGTTAAAGCCATGGGTGATGCCGGCTGCCCTGCTGCTTTTCTAAACAGTTCTCTTAATAATTTTGAATATTTTAAAACTATTGAAGAAATAAAGTCGGGCAGCATAAAGCTGCTCTATATCGCTCCTGAACGCCTTGAACGTATGGATATATTTACAGAACTGCATCCGCCTTTGGTTGTAGTTGATGAAGCACACTGCGTTTCGCAATGGGGACATGACTTTAGGACAAGTTACCGGGGGATAGCTAGTTTTATAAAAAATTTTTCACCGCGCCCTGTTACAGCGGCTTTTACGGCAACCGCTACGTTAAATGTAAAAGAAGATATTAAAAAGCTGTTAAGCTTGCAAAAACCTTTTATTATAAGCACAGGATTTAACAGGCCGAATTTATTCTTTGAAGTGCAAAAACCCCGCAATAAAAAAACTGCATTGCTTGAGTGTCTGGTAAAAAGAAAAAACTCAAGCGGCATTGTATATTGCGCCACACGCAAAGCTGTAGATGAATTGTACAATATGCTGCCGCGATACGGGTTTTCCTCAACACGTTACCATGCGGGCCTTAATGATAATGAAAGGCGCCAAAATCAGGATGATTTTATTTTTGATAAAAAAAACATAATGATTGCAACTAATGCTTTTGGGATGGGTATTGATAAATCCAATGTCAGTTTTGTAATCCATTATAATATGCCAAAAAACATTGAAAGTTATTATCAGGAATCAGGTCGTGCCGGCAGGGACGGATCCCCTGCGGACTGCATTCTACTTTACAGCGGGCAGGATGTACACATAAACAACTTCTTGATCAGCCGAGGTGAAGACGAGGACAAGGCTGTCAATCCTGCATTACTTGCACATAACCGGGAATTGCTTAAACAGATGACTTTTTACGCTACAGGAAAAGACTGCCTGCGCCGCCGCCTGCTTGCATACTTTGGCGAAGAATCGCCTGTATATTGCGGCTCTTGTTCATCATGCCTTTGCGAATATGAAGAAACCGATGTTACAGAAGAAGCCCAAAAAATTATCTCCTGTGTTTACCGCCTAAAACAGATAAACCGCAGTTTTGGCAAAACCATGATTATTGATATTTTACGTGGAAGCAAAAACGAAAAGGTAAAACGCTTTGGCTTTGAAAACTTAAGCGTTTGGGGCATTATGGCAAAAACCGATGCCCGCCGTATCCGCACAATTCTTGATCACCTAATTGAAGACGGCTGTCTAAAAACAGAAGGGGATGAATACCCTGTTATAATTCTAGGCAGCGGCTTCAATGAAATATTGAGAGGAGAAAGACCCTTTTTAATGAAAATGGTTAATACAGGGGACAGGGAGCAGGGGGCAGGTAGCAGTAAGCTTGAAGCAGAAAGCAAGAGGCAGGAAGCAGAGGCAGGCTCGGCAGGCACGCCTGCAAGGGAGCAGAAGGGCAGGTTTGGCAAGACCGCATTTGGGAAACAGGCTGAAGGTTTTGACCAGGGCCTGTTTGATAAACTTAAAGAACTTCGCAAGAGTATTGCTGTAAAAGAAAAAGTCCCCGCCTATATTGTCTTTTCCGATGCCAGCTTGCGTGATATGTGCATAAAAAAACCTAAGTCGCTTGTTCAATTTTCTGCGGTAAACGGCGTAGGCTCTGTTAAACTGGAAAAATACGGAAAGATATTTTTAGACTTAATAAATTGCCTGTAACCTGAAACAAGGGCAAACAATTCGCGTGGTTCGTGGTAAATTTTTTTTATTTCTAAATTTGCGAAAAATTAGATATTCTGACATTTCCATCGGGAAAACGGGCTATAACTTCAAGTTCACCGCCCATAGCCTCAATATGGCTTCGCAAGGTTGATATATACATATCGGTGCGCTTTTCAAGTTTTGCTATAGCTGGCTGCTGTATATGCAGAGCTTCGGCAAGCATTTTCTGCGACAGCCCTCGGGCATTCCTTAATTCTTGAAGCGGCATTTCTGCCAAAGTCGCTTTAACTTTTTCGTCTATTTTTGCCCTTCGTTCGGGACTCATTTTTGCACGTAATTCAGCGAATTTTTTAGCCATCGTTTTCCTCCTGGATTTCTTTCAGGTAATTGTCATAGATTTTATCAGCAACAGGAACCATTTCATCATAGAACCTGTCATCACCTGTCTTATTGCCTCCAATAAGCAAGATCGCGGTACGCCTAGGATCAAAAATATAAAATGTCCGTAACGGCTGTCCTTTACACTGGCTACGTAGTTCCCTCATTGAACTATGTTTTGATTGGCGTATATTGCTACTATAAGGAAATTTCAATAATGGTCCTTCGCTTTCCAATAAACAAACTGAATAATCAACAGCATCCTGCTCATCTTCACTTAGTGTATCCCACCATTCTCCAAATTCGTCAGTATATTCAACTTCCCACATATTATGAGCGTATTCCATATAAGGAATAATGTCAAGCGGTTCGTGGTAAAAATAGCCATTGACAGCCTCTATTTGTAATAGCCCTACCTTTTTACAATTTTTCCATTTATGGTTATACGGCTTTCAGGAAACATCTTTATTATCCGGTTGATTTCTTTTTGTTCTATTTTGCCTGTTAAGATTAAATTGTTAATCCTTTTTCCTGCAAACGCATCTGGTATTTTAATTTCGTTAATAAAATCAATTGTAAGAGTACTTGTATAGCGTAAATAAAGTAATTCCGGCGGGAATTCCATAACCCTAATAGAAATTGAATCAGGGTTTCCCTCAAGTTTTTTTGCTAAATCGGAATTTTCTGGATCGGCTATTTTAATCATCCAGCCTATTTTAGGAGTTAAGGCAAAATTTTCCATGTTTTGCTCCAGGCCGAAAAAGCCCGCCCATAATTCCAATGGCGTGCTTATATCTGTTGCAGTATCATAATACAGCAAATCGACTTTTACAATTTCCTCTGGTAAATCACCGCTGCTTTCAATGCTCCAAAAAATATTTCTATTTCCATTGCTGCCGTAAGGAAAAAATTTTACAATCCAGCCGTTAATTATTGCCGCAGAACCGCTTCCCCGGCTAAAACGTTCCGCATTGAATATATTCATCCAAAATTCCTTGTTTATAATTCCCTGCGAGGCATTTACAAATTCCTGTAAAACCGGTTCCAACTCGTCTGTCCACCATTTTAAGTCATATTTGCCCAACTGTCTTGTTTTATCAAGAATTTTTTGCCAATCTTCGGTAGTTCCCAGCAATGTAATTTCAGGAATGCCGCATAATATATACATTACCATATAATCAAAGTACGCTTTCATCGATTCCATGATGGTAATTTCAGACGCAACTTTTTCAACAATTGTTGTAGTTGTAAAATCGGCAGACAGTAAATTTATTAATTCCTCTCCAGTATGCTCTGCTATTTTTTGTGTAAATTGAGGGAAAATTGTTTCCCATGGGCTGTCAGGATTATCAA
>Ga0099364_10011387_pt1 | contig 12159 bp, 8 predicted proteins | sample TergutTh196P3_FD_73070 | JGI IMG/M metagenome (GOLD analysis project Ga0099364, IMG submission 73070) | Microcerotermes parvus P3 segment gut microbial communities from Pointe-Noire, Republic of the Congo - Th196 P3 | ecosystem: Host-associated > Arthropoda: Insects > Digestive system > Gut ...
TTACCGGCTCGTTTTCGCCTATGTTGCTTAATGTGCCGTCGGCAAGGTGCAGCGTTGCCTGTGTGGGTAAGCCATGCACGGTGACGGTCATTGTCTCAAAATCGGCTGCGGTAAGTTCGGAGTTGTCGCCTCCTACTACAGTAATTTCAACTTTTGCCAGCGAATACTGAAAATTAAGCGTAAGGGCTTGGTCGGTGGGAGCTTGGTTAGTGATATCGTTGGAATACAACACCTCCACCGGCAGCCCGCTCGCCTGCCCCGCCACGTTTACCGGAACGGTGAAGCCGGCGCCTAAGCTTGCGTGGTAGGGATGGTAGGCAATAAAGTCTACATTGCCCGTTTCGGGGTACTTCAACGTTGGTGTAACTGTTAATGAGCCGTTTTCTATGCTCATCTGCAGGTTGTTGGCGCTGCCATATATTGCTCCGGGAGCTGTTAGCGCCTGCCCCGCGCGTTTCATAAACAGACCAACCTTGTCGTCGGCTTCCCAATAGTCGTCTACTACTTTGGGTACAATGCCGGATTTTGCCACACTTGCCGGTTTAATGTTTGTTCTCAAGTTTACCGGAATATTTCCGGGTACGAGAGGTTCGTTAGGGGCGTCGTGTTTGTCTCTATCCTTACCACAACCCGTTAATGCAGCCGAAAAACACAATACGGCTGCGAAGCAGGCAACTACCGTCGCCACATTCTTCATTCTAATTCTAAAATTTGTCATACTTATTTAAACAAAATTTAATGAAACAATAAGATAATTAACACTTTGGACACAAAACAAAACAGCGGATTTACATTATCCGCCGTTGAGGTTGTGAGAATTACCCATAATCGCTAACAAGCAAATCCGCACCCTGCGATGCGTATACTTATTCTTGCGATTATTTGAAACTTCTCACATTTCAACGACAAGAATTATAGCCTAAACGCTATTCCAATATGTCTTCCTCCTCGCATTTGACTCAAAAGTCGCCTTCGATTTGGAAGTGCAAAGGTAGGTATAATTTTTTACAAAACCAAAAAAGTATTTGATTTTTTTTGCATAATTAAAAAAAAAGCTGTACATTTGCGCAATTTTAATGCGTTTTATCATGATAAAATGAAGTTGTATTTATGTATATCAGGTTTTTGAAGTTAGAAGAATCGGCGGAAGACTCTCTGTTTTTGTGGGGTGCGCGTCAAACCGGCAAGAGTACCTTGCTCAAAACACTTTTTCCGGCTTCTGAATTTCTATCAGATCTATGGAAAGGGAAAATATGAAAAAAATGTCCCAAAACAGCCAACTTTTGTCCCAAAAAATCCATATTATTTTTTGCAAAAAGTGTAATTTTGCAGCGTTTAATTTTAAAACTATTTGATGATGAAAACAAATATTTTTTCAATAATTTGGATAGCAATTTTTACGCTTTCCGTTAATTTTTCTGCATTTACGCAGAACAGGTTAGTAACCTGGGACGCTCCCGAAGGCGCCGATTTGAACGGCGATTTTACCGTTCGTGTACGACAGGGAGGGCAGGCATGGAAAACTGTGCCTTCGTATTTATTGAATGTCAGCGAGATGGTGCTGGGCGCGGGACACACGACAAGAGATGTGTCAATGGCGTATTTCGACTTTTCGGGCGAGGTGGAGGTTTCTGTTACCTACAACCGCGGCGCTGTTGAAACTGCCCGCGTGCGCCCGCTGTCGTTCGGGATTACTCCGCAGGTTAGCGGAAATACGCTTACCTTTAGGTTAGACCAACCGCGAAACTTATCGGTTGAGGTCAATGGCGAGATTTTCGGTAATCTTCACATTTTTGCGGGTCCGATTGAGGAGTTTATTCCCGACCCGAACGATCCGAACGTTATCTTTTTCGGTCCGGGAATACATCGTCCCGAACGTCAACGGGTTAGAGTTCCTTCGGGTTCAACGGTCTATTTGTCGGGCGGCGCAGTGTTAGTAGGGCAAATTCTTATTGATAACGTGAGAGACGTTAAAGTGCTTGGTAGAGGCATAGTTTGTCGCACCGTCAAGGAGGGCATCAGGATAGCAAGGTCAAAAAACATCTACGTGGAAGGATTAACTGCTACGCAACTCCCTACCGGCGGCTCGGACAGCGTGATTATCCGCAACGTAAAGACCTTCAGTTACTACGGCTGGGGCGACGGCATGAACATTTTCGCCAGCAACAATGTATTGTTCGATGGCGTTTTCAATCGCAATTCAGACGATTGCCACACCGTTTATGCCACAAGGAAGGGTTTTGTGGGCGGATGTAAAAACATAGTCATGAAAAATTCCATTCTCTGGGCAGATGTGGCGCATCCTATCTTTATTGGTATACATGGAAATGTTCCAAATCCGGAAATAATTGAAGACCTGTATTATTACAACATCGACATTCTTGACCACAACGAGCCGCAGATTGATTATCAGGGCTGTCTGGCAATAAATGCCGGCGACAATAACTTGGTGCGCAATGTTCGGTTTGAAAATATTCGTATAGAAGATTTCAGACGCGGGCAATTGGTTAATATCCGTGTTTTTCACAACGAAAAGTATTGCCCCGCACCCGGCAGAGGCATCGAAAATATTACATTTAAGGATATTTTCTACAACGGCAAAAACTCTGAAATTTCAATCATAGCCGGATATAACGCAGAGCGGAAAATAAAAAATATTCGCTTTGAAAATTTGGTTATCAACGGGAAAGTTATTTCAGATGATATGCCCGGAAAACCTGCATGGTATAAAACAGCGGATATGGCGCGATTTTGGGTAAATGAACATGTTGAGGGGTTGGAGTTTGTGAGATAAATAGGTTTTTTTCACCATAATCCTAATAAATATAATAACAACATGAAAATCATTTTTTTAGCAATAATTTTAGTTTCTTTTTCGACAAACCTTCAGTCCCGACAGTATCACTCGTCTACTGAAATCAAAAATCGAAAATCAAAAATCGAAAATGACATCCCGCTGCCTCAAAACCTTCCGCAGGAACATCCGCGACTGTTATGCACGCCCGATTATAAGCCTGTTTTGCAGAGGCAAATTCAAAGCGAGGCTTGGGCTGGGGAGGTCATGCGCGGCATTTTGAGCCGCATCGACCCCTACGTTGAACGTACGCAACGCGAGCCCGATTGGATGTATTCGCGCCTGATGATGTATTGGAAAAGCCGCGCTACCAACGTCTACATCAGAGGCGGCGTGTATTCTCATGCCGATGGCGAAGCGCCAGTTCCTACCGTTCGTTTCGGCAGTACGCGCGGCGTAGGCTCGCCGTTTAGACGTCCGCGAATAGAGGATATCATTCCCTACATGGACGATACAAAAGGCGTTTTCTTCCAAAACACCGCAAAGGAAGGCAATCCGCTTGAATGGGCGGAGCAGTCGAACATTTCAGGCTCGCAAATCGAAGGCGTTAACGCAGAGATTATGAGCATAGCCAAAGATGCAGCCTTCGTGTATTGGCTCAATGGCGACGAAAAATACGGACAGTTTGCCTTCGACATTTTCGATACATACATGATGGGTATGTACTACCGCAGCGAGCCTGTTGACCTCGAAAACGGTCATGCGCAAACGCTGGCAGGGCTTTCAACGTTCGAAGTCATTCAGGAAAGGATATTGAACGAACTGGCTTATCTTTACGATTTTTTGCATGGATATATAAAATCAAAACATGCCGAAAAAATGGAAAAATACGAGGCTACGTTCAAGAAATGGATTGACCTGACTATAAAAAACGGCGTTCCACAAAACAACTGGAACCTGCATCAGGCGGGATTTATACTGACCGTGGCGATGGTTTTGGAAGATAATAGAAATTATGCCGACGGCAAGGGGCGCGAGTTTTATATCGACCACATACTCAATAGGTCTACGCCCCGTCAATGGTCGCTGCTCAAACTGATGGAGTTTGGTTACGATTTCGATAACGGCGTGTGGAACGAATGTCCCGGATATGCAATTGGCGTAACCCGCAGTTTCACTAATTTTATCCGCAATTACGACAATACTTTCAACCAAAATCTGCTTCCCTATCTTCCGGTGATGCAAAAAGCGGTGGAAGTGTTGCCGCAATATCTCTTTCCTAACGGCAAAATATCGGCTTTTGGCGACACGTATTACATTGATTTGAACACTGTTGCATTTACCGACATGATATATTTGTCGCAAAAATACAATGACAGAGCAAACGAAGAATTGTTTACGAAAATGTATCGCCTTTTTGATGCAAACGCCGACCGACAGGAAACGGGCAGAAGGTTGCCGTCGCAGATTTCGTCGTTTTTCACTGCTAAACCGTTGGAATTGGACAAAAACATTGCACACGGCAAATTAAGGGATTACGTAACGCAAACCTTTTATGCGCCCAATGTCAGTTGGTTTGTTCAGCGCAACGGCTACGAAGACGCGCACAACGGCTTGATGATTTCAAAATACGCTTCGCTCGGAAATCATGCCCATGCCAACGGAGTAGCCATCGAACTCTACGGCAAGGGCTTTGTGCTTGGCGCTGAATCGGGCATAGGCTCGTCTTATTTTGAAAAGCCGTATTTGGAGTATTATTCGCAATTTCCGGCACACAACACAGTGATGGTCGACGGCATCTCAAAATATCCCGAAATGTTGAGCCATCATGCCTTTGACCTGCTCTCGTGTTATCCTCAATCCGAGCAAAAAGACGGATATTATCCCGATATAACTTTTGCAGAAGTATTTTTCATAGAGCCTGAAAGTCGAAGCGACCAAAATCGCCTGACAAGCATAGTCCGTACCAGCGAAACAACCGGTTATTACGTCGATATTTTTCGTTCGCGCAAGCAGCGCAAGGGCGACAAATTTCACGATTATTTTTATCATAATATAGGTCAGGAACTGTTTATACTCGATGTTGCCGGAAACCCTTTGCAGTTGCAGCCTTCCGAAGAGATGGCGTTTGCCGGCGGTCATCTGTTTGCGTTGGATTATATGTGGGACAAAAATTCTGCAAGAACCAACGATGATTATCAGGCAGTTTGGAAGATGACTATGCCCCACGGAAATCATGTTTACATGAACCTGTGGATGAAAGGAACAAAAAACAGAGAGATTTTTTCCATGAAATCCCCTCCCTGCAAGGCGTTTCGCGGCGACCACGGCATTCCTTACGATATTGAACGCGAGCCATTTCTAAAAATTGCTGCCCGTCAGCACGGCGAAGCATGGAATCACCCATTTGTTTCGATTTTCGAGCCGACAACCGAAAATGAAGGACGCTCTATTGAAGAAATTAAAGCATTTGAAGTTAGCAACGCCTCGCCCGATTTCGTCGGATTAACCGTAAAAAGCAAGTCTGGCAGAATAGACCATATTTTTTCTTCCGTTGTAGAAGAAAGAGTAAATCACGGCAACATGACAGTAAATGCCACGTATGCAGTTATTTCCGAAAAAGTCGCCGATTTCACTATATTCATGGGAAACGGCACAACAATATCGGCAAAGGGCTTTACTATCACATCAAATGTAAAAACGAACGCCACATTCGAATATAAAAATGGCGAATATTTTCTTACATGCGATGAACCGGTTGTTATAACTGACTCGAGAGGAAGAAGGTTTTATAGTTTTATAGTTTTATAGTTTCATAGTTTTATAGATATTAGATATTAGATATTAGAGTTTATGAAAAGCGTTGCAAAATGTTTCGTTAGGAATGTATCTTTCTGCACACCAGATTTCACGCAAATCTCAAAAAAAATCTGCGAAAATCCGTATAATCTGCGTTATCTGCGTGCTAATAATATAATCAAAAATTGCGCTCTGTTATTATTGGTCATGTCTTGTTCGGCAAGGATGGACAATTTTTACGTCGCAGATACGTATGTTTCAGAAGTTTGGGTTGCCGACTTGGGCGATGGCAGATACAAAAATCCTATTCTTTACGCCGACTATTCCGACAATGCCGGTCTGATTATGATGGGATGCCGGTTTTATTACAGTTCAGATGGTACAAATTTTCTGCCTTTCGGCGAACCCTTCAACGCAAGACAGGGTAAATGGATTAGCGCAAAAACAGGCATGTTTGTGTTGAACAATACGCCCGGAAGCAGCAGGTCGTGGGTGGATGTGGACTGGTATAGAGTAATGAACAATGAATAATGAATAATGAAGAGTTAATAACCTTATTAAATAACATAATTAAATAACCTTATTAAATAACCTTATTAAATAACATAATTAATTGATTTAGAAATGAAAAAAGCAGTATTAAGTTTTATTTTTTTGGCATTTATGATGTCGTGTTCTACAAAGAAAGACAATTTTGATGTAGATGTTGCTTTGGACTATTGTAACACTCAAGTATTGAGAACATTGTCCGAAATTGGAAAAAATTCGATGTTGCCGCGCAACATTATGGACAGTTTGTCGCAGTGGCGGCTTGTTCGCGCACATATTGGCGAATGGACTGCCGGTTTTTTTCCGGGTCTTCTCTGGTATAACTATGAGAACACCAAGTGTGAAAGCATGCTGGATTATGCGCTTCACTACACTTATTTGTTGGAGCCGTTGACCAAATCCCCTCCTTACGACCATGATTTGGGTTTCCAACTTTTTTGCAGTTACGGCAACGCCTATCGCTTGACGGGCAACGAAAAGTATCGGCAAATAATTTTGAACGCAGCCGACACTTTGGCTACCCTGTTCAATCCGTTAGTAGGCACAATGCTTTCGTGGCCCCGCGAAGTTCACCGCCGCGGCTGGCCCCACAACACAATCGTAGACAACATGATAAATCTTGAAATGTTGTTTTGGGCGGCAAAAAACGGCGGAAGTCAAGAACTGTATGATATTGCCGTTCGCCACGCCGAAACCACGATGAAGTACAATTTCCGCGACGACGGCGGGAATTACCACGTTGCCGTCTATGACACTATTACCGGAGCGTTCATCAAAGGCGTGACGCATCAGGGATATGCCGACAGCACTATCTGGGCGCGTGGTCAGGCATGGGGAATATACGGCTATACCTTCACCTATCGCGAAACCGGCGACAAAAGATTTCTGCGTTTTGCCGAAAAAATTACAGACCTGTATTTGTCGCGCCTTCCCGAAAACGAATGGGTACCATTCTGGGATTTCGACGCTCCGAACATTCCAAACGAGCCTCGCGACGCATCCGCAGCAGCCATAGTCGCATCGGCGCTGTTAGAACTGTATCAACTGACGGATAATCCCGAAAAATCGAAAAAGTATTGGAACGCAGCCGAAAAAATGTTGGAAACCCTGTCGTCGGAAAAGTTTCAAAGCCGCGAAAGCAAACCGTCGTTTTTGCTTCATTCCACAGGACATTGGCCCAACGGAACGGAAGTAAACGCTTCGATTATCTATGCCGAATATTACTATATTGAAGCATTGGTGAGATATAAAAAAATGATTGCGGGGAAGAATATTTTTGATAGTATGGATTAAATTATGTAATTTTGTGAAAAACTAAAAACCATGAAAAACCTATTTTTTAGCATTTTTTTAACAGGCGTCTTTTGTTTGCCTGTATTTTCTGGCGAAGTTACCATCAGTTCGCCTGATGGCAAATTTCAAATGAAAGTATATGACAGGAGCGGAAATCTCTGGTACACTGTGAACTATGGCGGCAAACCCATAGTTTTGGAATCGCAGTTGGGTATTAATGGCAACGGCGATTGGAAAGATGGTATATTTATTGACAGGTCGGTTGCTACGTCGGTTGATGAAACGTGGAAACCTGTCTACGGCGAGCGTAGTATAGTGCGCGACCATTACAATCAGGTTGAGATAGACCTTACGCAGGCAGATAATCCGCGTCGGAGGCTCAAATTGATTGTCAGAGCCTACAATGAAGGCGTCGCTTTCCGATATTTATTTCCGGGGGGCGAGTATCTGAACATTACCAACGAGTATACTCAATACACGATGCCCGAAGGCTCTATGGCGTGGTTTACGCGAAGGGCGCAGGCTGTCTACGATTTGTTGCCTTTGCGCGATTGGACAGACGAGAGTGAACGTCCGTTAGTGCTTGAACTGCCGCAAGATACTTACGTGTTGCTCACCGAAGCCGAAGTAGTAAACTACGCTCGCACCAAGTTCGTATTAGCGCCCGACAAGCCTAACACCATCATCGGCAGCATGTATGGCTCGGTTGACCACATTGCTCCGTTCAGTACGCCATGGCGGGTAATCATGGCTGCCGAAAAGCCCGGACAACTGATTGAAAACAACGATTTGATACTCAATCTTAATCCGCCAAGCGAGATAGACAATCCATGGTGGATAACGCCCGGCAAGGTAATGCGCGAAGTTACGCTTTCTACCGAAGGCGCTAAAGCAGTAGTCGATTTTGCCGTCAAGCGCAATCTGCAATATCTGCACATTGACGCCGGCTGGTATGGTCCAGAAGGTAGTTGGAGTTCGGATGCTACCACCGTAACGCTCGACCCCGCGCGCAATCGAAACCCGGACGCATTAGACCTGCATGAAGCAATCGCTTACGCTAAACAACACAACCTCAAGGTAATACTCTATGTCAATCAACGCGCACTGTATCAACAATTGGACGAAATATTGCCGTTGTTTCAAAGTTGGGGCGTTGACGGCATCAAGTTTGGTTTCGTTATGGTAGGCTCGCAACACTGGACGTCATGGATGCACGAGGCAATAAGAAAATGCGCAGAATATAGGCTTGTGGTGAACGTTCACGATGAGTATCGCCCTTCGGGTTTCAGCCGCACATTCCCAAATCTGATGACGCAGGAAGGAATTTACGGAAATGAAGAATTTCCTGACGCAACACACAATGTAACACTGCCCTTCACGCGATTTACACAGGGCGCCGCAGATTACACAATCTGTTATTATCGTCGCAGATTTGACGCTACCACACAGTCGAATACCGATTTCGGATTAGTAAACGCAAGACTGTTGAGAACTACTGCGGCTCATCAGTTGGCAATGGCGGTAGTGTACTACAGCCCCTTGCAATACATGTATTGGTATGACCGTCCGCACGAAAGTCAGGACGAGCCCGAATTGGAGTTTTTCGACCGCGTACCAACCGTTTGGGACGACACAGAGGTTGTTCACGGCGAAATAGGAAAATACATCACTATGGCGCGACGCAGCGGCGATGATTGGTTTGTAGGCTCAATGACCAACAACGATGGACGCAAACTCACTATTCCGCTTGACTTTTTGCCCGAAGGCAAAACGTTCACAGCAAATATCTATGAAGACGACCCAACGGTAAATACACGCACAAAAGTGGGCGTCAGAAGGATAGAAGTTACAAATAAATCGGTGATTGAGGCTGATTTGCAGCCGTCGGGGGGAAAGGCGATTTGGATTAGCGGTAAATAGACTTTTTGATACGTGAATGTATTTGCAAAAAAAAAAATTGTAATATAAAAAAAAGTGGTATTTTTGCGTGTTCAAATTTTAATATTCAAATTATTTAATTAGTAAAGAAAATGCGTTTTGATAAATTAGTAGAGTTGTCCAAGAGTGGAAATATGGGCAATATTAGCGACAGTAAAGAAGGGGATGTTTCTGAAAAGAAACTTCGAACTTTTGAAGAAGTTAAGGAGGGTTTAGATGCAATATTTGCAAAGCATGAAGGTTTTACGTATCAATTTAAAATGGCATGATTTCAAAAGATAATCTTACCCCGCCACCTCCTGTTCATGTAAAGTTTAAAAGAGGCTCATCAGTTATTTCGTTGGTCTCAATACTTGTGGACGCTGTTATTCAGAATTATACGCAAGTGGACGCTGTTTTTGAAGAAGGAGATAACTTGTGTATAGAGTTGATTTCAAGGGAATTGATAGAACCATTCTCTTTAAATTGACATGAATAGACGAATTATAGTAATATTTTCCTTTTGGATTGCTGCCTTTTGTATTGCAGCCCAAGATTTTGTTCATCCCGGCGTGCTTCACAATCGTGCTGGTATGGACAGGATGCGTTATTTAGCGGAAAACAGGGTAGAGCCTGCTTATGGCTCTTATGTTTTGCTGCGGGAGCATCGGCTTTCGCAGACAGATTACGAGATGCAGGGACCATTCAGGGTTATTGCGCGCGATGGCGAGTTTCGTAACACTAAAAGCCGCATGGAAGCAGATTTCAGCGCGGCTTATCTAAATTCGCTGATGTGGATTATCACAGGCAATGAGGCTCATGCGCAAACGTCTCTGGCTATTCTGACAGCATACGCAGACAGTCTGCAATTGATACCCGACACTAACGATGCGCCATTGCTTGCAGGTTTAGAGGGTTTCAAAATCATCTATGCGTTAGAAGTTTTGAAACATACATATCCTAAAATCACCGCCGCTCAACATTCTCATATTTTGCGTATGTTTACGGATATTTTTGTCCCTGTCATGGAGCGTTTTTACTCCCGCGAGCCATATACCAACGGCAACTGGGGTCCTATAGTCACAAAAGCGTACATGGCTTATGCCATACATACGGACAGTCGCGAAATGTACAACAAAGCCAAAGATTTTTACCTTCACGCCCGCGACAACGGAAGCATAAAGCACTACATCTGCGGCGAAACAGGACAGATACAGGAAAGCGGACGCGACCAGCCGCATTGCATACTTGGCGTTGGAGCGCTGGCGGCGGTATGCGAATTGGCTTGGCAACAAGGCGACGACCTGTATTCGGCGTTAGACAATCGACTGCTAAAAGGATACGAGTACGTTGCGCGCTACAATCTCGGATATGACGTGCCATTCAGACAATGGACTGACATAACCGGAAAATATAACAACTGGACTGTAATATCCGAAAATGGACGCGGACGCTTCATGCCGGTTTTTGAACTCGCCTACAACCATTATGTTGGGCGCATGGGGCTTTCAATGCCATATTCTTTGCAGAAGTTAGAAAAGAACAGACCCGAAGGATACGACCGCGACCAACCGGGATTTGGAACTTTGTTGTTTTTTTGTTTTTCTATAGACGCGCAGACGCACCAACATAGTCAGGCGCCGTTCGAAAAAGATTTTACAGGTTATTTGTTTGCCTATTTTTTGGGCAATCGGGTAGAACAGGAAGCCATTCATTTTGCCGTTAGCAGAGATGGTTTCAATTATTATGCGCTCAACGACAATCGTCCGGTTCTTAATTCACGTGAGATAAGTTCCACAGGCGGCGTTCGCGACCCGCATATCCTTCGCCGCGAAGACGGAGGTTTTTATATGGTCGTTACCGACATGACCTCGCATTTGGGATGGGATTCAAACCGTGCAATGGTCTTGCTGAAGTCTGATGATTTGGTAAATTGGACGTCTTCGGTTGTGAACATACAGAAAAAGTTTGACGGACACGAAGACCTCAAGCGTGTTTGGGCGCCGCAAACCATTTTTGATAAAGAGGCGGGAAAATATATGATATATTGGTCGATGAAGCACGGACAATCGCCTGATATAATATACTATTCTTATGCAAATGAAGATTTTACCGATTTGGCAACAGAGCCGAAGCAGTTGTTTTTTCCTCAAAACGGGAGGTCGTGTATTGATGGGGATATCGTCTTTAAAGACAGTCTTTATTACATGTTCTACAAAACCGAAGGACACGGAAACGGAATAAAATTGGCGACAACCAAATCGCTGACATCAGGAAAGTGGGACGAACGCGAGGAATACAAACAACTGACCACCGATGCGGTAGAAGGCTCAAGCGTATTCAAATTAAGCAATACCGATACATATATTTTTATGTATGATGTGTATACGAGAGGCGAGTTTCATTTTACAAAAAGTACGGATTTGGAAAACTTCACACGTTTAGAAGAAGAAATTTCCATGAACTTTAGACCCCGCCATGGCTCTGTTATTCCAATTACCCGCTGGGAAATTCAACGTATTACAGATAAATGGGGTAAACCCGAAGAGTTGGGCGATTTGCCCAATAATCCGGTACTTCCCGGTTTCCATGCCGACCCCGAAATATTGTATTCAAAACAAACCGGAAAATACTATATTTATTCCACTACCGACAGTCATCCCGGCTGGGGAGGATGGTATTTCACCGTCTATTCGTCTGATGATATGGTAAACTGGACTTTTGAAAACGTAATGCTTGATTTGCGTTCCGAACAGGTAACGTGGGCTAACGGTAATGCGTGGGCGCCCGCCATAGAAGAAAAACTT
>Ga0099364_10011388_pt1 | contig 12159 bp, 6 predicted proteins | sample TergutTh196P3_FD_73070 | JGI IMG/M metagenome (GOLD analysis project Ga0099364, IMG submission 73070) | Microcerotermes parvus P3 segment gut microbial communities from Pointe-Noire, Republic of the Congo - Th196 P3 | ecosystem: Host-associated > Arthropoda: Insects > Digestive system > Gut ...
TCAAATTCTTCTGCTGTTTTTTTATCAAACCCGCCAATTTCAGAGGGGAATTTTCCGATTATGCTTGATTCTGCTAAGCCGGTAAATTCTTCAAATTTTTTGTTGCAGCTTGTGTACTGGCCTTTAATATCTTTAGTGAACATTAAAGCAGGCACAGTATTATAAATAAGCGAAAGAGTAGCAGCCTGCTCTGCAATGGTTTTTCTTTTTTTTACGATATAAACAAACAGAATCGATATTAGCAAAAGAACCAGCAAAAGAAAAAGAGCAGCCACTGCCATATCAAATGAACGTTCTTCGGAAAGCCTTCTGGAGTAACCATAAGACCTGCCTGACCATTCTCTTGATATTCTTCCGGCATCTATAAAAGCCATTGCTTTACTGACAATGGAACACAGTATTTTTTCATTAATATTAAATCCAAAAAAAGAAGAAGTAGAAATAGGAAAAGAATAATTGATTTTATATCCCGGGGTTTCCCTGTAGTTCGTTTGATAAAGAAGCAGGTTTTCAGATAACAGAATAAGGTCGATCTCGCCTTTTTCAAGGGCATTCAGTGCAGCGTCACGATTACCGTAAAGTTTAAGGTTAGTGTTGTTGGGGAACCATATATTATACATTTCTTCATAAGCGGAACCGCGTATAGTGCCAACCGGCACCCATGCTGTCTGATGAAGATCAAGATATGGATAGTCAGATTTTGAAATAAATGCAAAAGGCGAAGAATTATATGATGTATCAGACCACAAAAAATTTCCCTTTCGTTCTTCTGTCATTAGTAATTCCGAAATTAAAGCTGCATCTCCTGTATTAAGCATTTCAAGCATTTCTGTCCAGGGTATGTCTATATCGTTTATAGGATTAAATTCAATCCCGGTCAGCTTGCTTGTTTCCGATAAAACATTCGCAACTATCCCCTGGAATTCATTTTCCGTTTTATTGAAAAAACTGATCGGGTAATTCATAGATTCCAAAACCACTGGAACTTTTGCATCCCTTACCGCAAGATCAGCTAAATATGCCCTTTCCTCATTGGAAAGCGATCTGTTAAAAATAAAACTGGAATACTCATAATCGCCCGCACTGTATAGTTCATTAAGCTTGTTAATCCCCCCCGTTGCGATATATTTGTCTATCACCGAAATGATCGGCACAAGATCGGGATTTGCAGTGGATAAGGAAACCGGAGTAAATACCAGCGGCAGCATTTCGCGGCTTCTAATCATCTCATAGTCTATGTATATATGGGCATTTACAGCATCGCAAATAAAAGCGTCAATCATGCCGCTTCTAAGCATATCAACTTCGTTTATTTCACCGGTAATCGTCATAATTTCAAAAACGAGGTGGGGGTAATAATTTATAACGGATTGTGCAGTGATTGTGCCTTCATAAAAACCAATTCTTAAGCCGTTTAAGTCATTTTCTGTTTCGATTATTACAGAATCTCCGTAGGTAAAAACTCCGAGTGTGCGCTGTGCAATGGGGTGTGTCATAAAATACACTTGTTGCCGCTCTGGTGTTGGGGTCAATTCGCCGGTAAAATCTATGGTTCTTTGGTTTACTCCGTTTATTAGATTAGTCCAGTCATTAAGTTCAAGGATAAAAGGTATCCCAAAAAGTCCTGACAATAATTCACTGAAAGCGGCGGAAAATCCTGAATAAGTGCCATTATCAGTTTCAAAGGCTTCTGTTGTAGGCATGCCTACATAACGAAAACTCTGCCTTGTCTCCTTGAGCGCTTCTATAGCGGCTATTTCTTCTTCAGTTACGCCAGGAATGTCGCGGTAGGATTTAATGTCAATGTGGGTTTTATCTGCTTCCCCGAAACAGGCCGTAATGCCAATAATTATTATGGCAATCATTATATTAGAGATTATTTTAAGAGGTTTATTATTCTCATTCATATAATTTATCGGGCAACCCGGATTTGAACCGGGGACCCCAAGTCCCCCAGACTTGTACGCTAACCAACTGCGCTATTGCCCGATGATTTCTAATTTTAGCAGATTTTAAGAAGATGTAAAAGGTGTCAGGCACTGTTTTTAGCACTTTTTTTGTGGATTAATTTTGGCTTTTATTGTATAATTCTTAATATAAAAAGATGCGTAAACTATATAAATACCCTTGGATAATTATCTCTGTAATTGCAGTTATTACAGTGTTTTTTGCTTGGCAACTGCCAAAAGCGGAACTTGACAACAATAATTTCCGTTTTGTGCCGGCTGACGATCCTGCCCTGGAAACAGCGCGACAGATAGACGATGTTTTTGGAAGTTCCTTTTTTATTTTAGTTGGGCTGGAACGGCCTAACGAAACAATTTTTGATAAAGAATTTCTGGACAAAATAAAAGAGTACAGCGATGAAATTCTGGAAATTTCGATTGTTGAGGAAGATAAAGTAACCTCCCTTTTAAGTGCTGATTATATTTACTCCAAATATGATTTTGAAAATGATGACTTTGAACTTGTATCCGAGAAGCTTGTTGATGCCGATTATTTTTCCGGGACTAAGGAAGAAATTGCCGAATTGAAAAACCGTCTCTTGTCCTGGGATATGTATGATAATGCCCTGTATTCTGATGATTTTACAGCCACTCAAATTTTAATTCCATTAAAAGTAGACGCAGATGAGGCAGTCACACCGGAAGTTACAGAGAAAATCAAACTGGTAAGGGACCTTGCCCATGAATATTTTTCAGGCCTTGCGGATGTTTATGTTACCGGAATGCCTGTAATCGTTACAACTGTTAACGAGGCGATGGGCGCGGATTTAAAGCTGCTTGTCCCTTTGGTTGTGCTTGTTGTTTTATTGATACTGTTTTTTTCATTTAGAAAAATTTCCGGGGTTATCCTGCCGCTTATAACTGTTTTAATTGCAACTATATGGGCGGTAGGGGCTATGCCGATTTTTGATATAAAGTTATCTGTCATTTCCACTGTGCTTCCCGTTATTCTTGCGGCAGTGGGCAGCGCTTACGGCATTCATGTTGTTACGCATTACTACGCTGCTGGAGCTAGCGCTTCCAGAAAAGAACACTTTGAACTTATTCTCTCTGTGATAAAAAAAATTCGCAAACCTGTGTTTCTCGCGGCGCTTACAACTTTTGTCGGTTTTGCCTCTTTTTGCTTTACCTCTGTAGTACCGTGCAGGGAATTTGGGTATTTTTCCAGCTTTGGAGTAGCGGCCGCATTTACAGTTGCCATCACCTTGATACCTGCCCTGCTTATTATCCGGGGGCCAGGTAAAGCAAAAGCCAATCAGAAAAAAACTCAAGGAAATGATTTAAAGAAAGAGGATCGTTTCAGCGGCTTTCTTGCCAATACCTTTACAGCAATTGCCGCAAGAAAAAAAATAATTATAATTTTTACCATAATTATTGCCGCTGTTTCGGTATTCGGAAGTACAAAACTGATTATCGACAATGTAATGATTGAATATTTCCGCCACGATACCGATATTTACCAGTCTGATCTTTTTATCAGGCGGCAGTTCGGCGGGTCAAAAATTATCAGCGTGGTTGCAGAAGCGGAAAGTTCCGAGATTATCCTTCATCCCGATACACTTTATGCAATGGACAGACTTTCGGCATATTTGCAAAATGAAATTCCCGGCGTAGGAAAGGTTATGGGTTTTACCGATCTTGTTAAACGGATAAACGAGGTATTATCTGAAGGGGATTCCTATTACGAGATTCCTTATGACCCGCAGCGTTACGGCAGGGAAACTAAAGATGCCCTGCAGCCTTTAATTTCTCAGTACCTTGTGCTTCTGGAAGGTGATATAAGCGCTTATGCCGATAACCCCTGGGAACCGGCTATGATCAAGTCAACTGTTCAAATGCGGACAACGGGAATGTCGGACAGCCTTGCAATTGTCAAAGAGATTGAACGCTATGCCGAAGAAAATTTCAGCGAAGATGTAAATGTAACTTTGGGAGGGGCGGTTATGGTTGAAAATTCGCTTAATAAGCTTGTAGTGCAGTCCCAGGTAATTTCAATGCTGCTTTCGATTATTTGTGTTTTTATTATTATTGCCCTCTCAAATAAATCAATAATAGCCGGTTTTATCGGTATAATACCCCTGTCAATATCAATACTGCTTAATTTTGCTGTAATGGGTTTTTTGGGTATTAAATTAAATCTGGGCACTTCAATGGTGGCGGCTGTTGCTGTAGGCGTCGGCATTGATTATACGATTCACTGCCTTGAAGCATATAAACGCGAGTATAAAGCCGCTGCCGGGAAGCCTGGTTTTTTACACAAGGTCTTTTCAGATTCAGGCAAAGCGATTATAATTAATGCAGTTTCGGTCGGCGCCGGTTTTGCCGTATTGCTTTTTTCGAGCTTTGTGATATTATCCGACCTTGGCCTGCTTATTGCATTGACCATGGTTTCAAGCGCCCTTGCAAGCCTGATTGTCCTGCCGGCATTGCTTGCGGTTATTAAACCGAAATTTATAAAAAAATAGAATTTATTAGGAGAAGAAAAATGAAAAAAACTGTTTTATTAATTGCTATTTTTTGCATAAGCCTTGGCGCTTTTGCAGAGGATGCGGAATCTATTGTAAGCGCTTCTAGGGACAGAATCCAATCCGATACTGTTTTTACGCGGTCTAAAATGGTAATAAGGGCAAGGAACGGCTCGACATCAGAGCGCGTTATTGAGCAGTATTCCAAAGACGGGCCGAACGGGGATAGAACCATTATCGTATTTATTTCGCCCAGGAATATTGCCGGCACACGTTTTCTTACAATGAATAACCCCGGTAAGGAAGATGACCGCTGGATATACCTGCCTGAAACCGGCAGGGTACGCCGCATTTCAGCATCCGGAGGGTCAGGAAGTTTTATGGGCACCGATTTTTCCTACGACGATATTTCTTCCACCAGCCGAGATGTAGCTCTTGATACCCATACGATCCTCCGCGAGGAAAATTTTAACGGTTTAGCATGTTATGTGATTCAGTCCATCCCAAAAGATAAATCATTCCAGTATTCAAAAATGCTTCAGTGGATATCCAAGGATGAAAAAATAATTTTTAAAATTGAGTTATACGACAAGAGAAATACCCATGTAAAAACCGCAGAAATGTCCGGCATCAAGGAAATTCAGGGCCGCCGCCCTACCACTGTTATTCAAATGACAACCCTAAAAAGCGGCAGTTCCACTATAATAACCAGCGAAGAAATCAAATACGACGAAGCAATTCCCGATGGCATGTTTACAACTGCATTCCTTGAAACAGGCAATGTAAGGTAGGGGTTATTTCTTTACTTTAGTTTTTTCGCAGAAATAGCCCCAGGCTTCTTTGTCGGTGTATTTGTAATGGACAATTTTGCCTATAGCGTCGGCCATTATTGAAGGGTTGCGGCTTTGAAAAATATTCCTTCCCATATCAAGGCCGCGCGCACCTCCCTGCATAGAACGGTATGCCATTTGCAGAGCTTCCTTTTCTGGGAGTTTTTTCCCGCCTGCCACCACGATGGGAACAGGACAGGCGGCAACTATTTCTTCAAATTTGTCGCAGTAATAAGTCTTGATAATATGAGCGCCTAACTCAGCCACAATCCTTGTTGCCAGTTTAAAATATTTATCCGTGCGTTCCATGTTTTTCCCAACGGCAATTACGCCCAGGGTGGGTATGCTGTAGCGGTTGCCTGCATTAATTACACGGGAAAGATTGTCAATGCTGGAAAGCTGGCCCTCCGCTCCGATAAAGGTTTGGACTGCCAGGCAGTCGGCATTCATCCTGATTGCATCTTCTATATCAACCGAGACAAGTTCATGGCTTAAATCATCGTTTAACATTGAAGAGCCGGCCGAAACCCTTAAGGCAATGCCTTTTCTGCAATTGGGTTTAACGCAGGTACGCAGCGCCCCCCTTGTCGCCATCAATACATCAACATGATCTATAAGCTGGGGAATAAGCAGGTCCAGCCTTTCAAGCCCGGAAACCGAGCCCATGAAATAACCGTGATCAAAAGCAAACATAACTGTATTTTTGCTTTTTGGGCTGAATATATTTGTCAGGTGTTTTTTCATTCCCCAGTCAAGGTTTTCCGCCCCCTTTACATGAAAATTGCCTTTTACCGCAAAGGCCTTGTCAAGGTGATAGTTTTTATCAATTTTTTTTCCTTCAGTGTCTGCCATATTTACTCTCCAAAAATTTAATTTGTTATAAAGTAAAGTGTATTGTCTTAGGGCTTTTTTTGCAATAGGCCGTTCTCAATGTAACAGTAATTTAAAGTTTAACCACGAACCACACAAACGACACGAACCTTTGGTATGAAAAATGGTTATGTAAGCTATGAAACAACAAGTTCGTGTACGTATCGAAGATACGAGTTCGTTTGGTTCGTGGTAAAAAAAGAAAGAAAATGTTTGAAACTTTAAATTGCTGCTCCAGAGAGCCGTTCTATAGAGACATCTTTGTATATGTTGTTTCATACTGCGACGTCAATACGCCTAAAACAGAATTATTATTTTTTACACGAATTTTTAATTCTGTTTCAGAATCAGAAATTACCTCACAAATCTGATAATAATTATTAGCAGGAGTATTTTCGTATACAATACTGTATAAGGCAAATTCCGGAACTTTTTCCCGAATAACAGCATTATCTGGGAATGTAGAAGTTGAGGTAAAAAACAGTATATTTTCTGAGGTATAGTATTTCTGTTCCAGAGTAATGCCGTTTCTTACTTTGTATTCGTAATATGCGCCGGTTCCGTCTGTTGTTGTATTATAAGACTTAAATGTTTTTACATCGCTTTCGGTGTTCAGCAACTCTATAATATTATTGGTCTCGGTAGTAGTGTTAACTGGAGTTCCGTTTGATATACCGGTTTGTGCCGAAGTTCTAGATAAAATAAGCCCGCTTTCTTCATGATAAATAGTTGTAATTGTAGTTGTAGTATCCGAAACAGTTTTTGTTACATTGTCCGGAGTTTCAGGGGTCACATACTTAATGGTTGTTGTAATATCAGACATTATATGAGAGACAATTTGCTCTGTGTTTCCATTTCTGGAAATACTAGAAGATGTATCCTGTGAGCCGACCTGCGAATAACTATATGTTGGATATTCAGTATATGTGTTATACGGTATAGTATAACTATATTCCTGCTCATAGTGTCTGTCATCGGTGTAACTTATCCATGTCGGACCATATTCATAATAAACATCACCAGCAAGCCCGTCGGTAACGGTAAATATTTTTTGGTTTGACCAAAGCCATACAGAGGTATCTATGTTTTGTTCCCACTTGGCGTAAAGGGTGAGATCGCCAGTAACGGTGTGGTTGTCAAAGTCCCACTTGTTGATGAAACCGCTTTCCCGATACCAGCCCTCTAGGGTATGGCCGTCTCTGCTTGTTACAACAGGCGCGAGCTTGCCGCCCTGGGCAATGTTCTGGCTGTTTACCGCACTGCCACCGTTGGTAACAAAGGTAACGGTATAAGTACCCGGCAGGTTTTGATTCCACCTGGCATATAGGGTAATATCACTGGTAACGGTGTGGTTTTCAAAGTCCCATTTGTTGATGAAGCCGCTTTCCCGATACCAGCCCTCTAGGGTATGACCGTCTCTGCTTGTAACAACCGGCGCAACCTTGCCGCCCTGGTCAATGTTCTGGCTGGTTACTGCACTGCCGCCGTTGGTAATAAAGGTAACAGTATAAGTACCCGTCGGGTTTTGTTCTGATGAGACAGGGGCTTCACAGGCGGCAAGCGCCGTAATCAAAAACACTGTCATTGCCATTATAAAGTTTATTCGTTTTATTTTAATATTCATGGGTGTTATTTTATCATAGATAATTTGTAATTGCAAGATGACATTAATCAAATGTAAAAATTTCTGAACTATATTTACTTGCCGGATATAGTTTTTTTTTGTATATTCTAATTAGGAGAAAGACATGGGATTAGTGTATGAAAATATAACATTAAAAAATGCCACAGATGTTATTAGTGTAGAGCGTAAAATAATGCAGGAGTCGGAAGTCCGCCAGATAAAAGTATTGGCTATGGTGGATACGGGAGCTGATACGCTGGTCATTAACGAAGCTATGCGGCAGGAGTTGGGGCTTAAATTGATGGGGGAACGGCAGGTAAGCATGGCTAATGACACTAATGAAATGTGTAAAATTACAGAACCGATAATGGTTTACTGGAAAGAACGTTCCGCTGTTACACGGGCAATAGTTTTGCCTGGTGCAAGCGAAGTTCTTTTGGGTGCCATTCCCCTTGAAGAAATGAATGTAATGGTAGATCCGAGAAGCCAGAGCTTGGTTGGCATTCACGGCGATGAAATAATATACAAGGTAAAGTAATTTCAAATATGTAATGGTGAAATGAAAATCTGCGGAACCTGTTTCATACAGTTGACATATATTATATAATTAAGGATAAATGAATGTAGAGCAGGCATATTATAAGGAAAATACTATGGAAGAATGGACATTTAATCGTCATGTTGATGACAAATTAATCAATGAGCTTATTAAAACAATTCTTTGGCAGGAAAAACTTAAAAATGATTGTAAAAGCGGAGAAGTCTTTCTTGCTCTCAGGAAAGACTGTATAAGTTTTTACCACAAAGGCGGCAGTCTGTTTAAATTTGACAGCGATGGTTTCAGCACTCATGTAAAATATGCATCGGTGATTGATACTAATAATGAAGATGCAGAAAAAAATAAAATCTATGAGAAGCAGCTTGGGAAAAAAATGCCGCTAATTAAGAATTTTATTAGTGGTTATTCACAAATTAAAAAAAATTGCGAGTTATATTCCGGTAAAGAAGCAATAGGTGTTTCGCATCTATTGAAAAACAGCACTTATCTTTTAAAGAACGAATCATATATTGTTCTTGATATTGAAATTGTGTTGAAAGATAAAAAGAAGGATCGTATTGACATTTTACTGTTTGATACAACTACTAAAATGCTGCGTTTTGTTGAAGCAAAACATTTTACAAATGATGACATATGGGCAAAGGGTGTGCCAAATGTCGTTAAACAAATACATAATTACGAAAATCAAATAGATCTTCACAAAAAAAATATAATTGCGGAGTACAGTCGTTATATTAAAAATATAAATCGGATATTTAACATGCAGCTCCCGTCTCCAAAAGAAATAGATAAGAAAGTATCACTGTTGATTTTCGGTTTTGATGATGCTCAAAAAAAAGACGACCGTTTTAAAACATTGATTTTGGAGAAACCAGAATATCAAGATATTCCTATTTATTCCAGAGGTAAACAAGATGGATTAAAAGCAGAAACCATCTGGAAAGAGACAAAATAACCCCATGACCTACACTATCCACCGGGGGGCAAATGAAATCGGCGGTACTTGCGTCGAGGTATGTACCGAAAAAACACGCATAATTCTTGACTTTGGCATGCCGCTAATGAACGCAGACGGCTCAAGATTTGACTCTGTCGTAACAGACAAGGCATCTTTCGAGAATTTGCTCAAGGAAAAAATTCTGCCGGATATTCCTGCCCTGTACGGTTTAAAAAAAGACAAAAAAACAGCCATACTTATTTCTCATGCGCACAAGGATCATTACGGCCTGATTGGTTTTGCCGATAAAAAAATTCCTGTGTATATCGGTGAAGCAAGCCACAAACTCATTGAGCTTTCCGCCGCTTTTGCAGGAAAAGGCCATGTCATACATAAACCGGTTTATTACAAAACATACAAGCCTTTTACTTTTGGCGATATAGAAATAACGCCTTACTTGATGGATCATGCCTGCGCTGACGCCTATGCCTTTCTGCTTTCCGGCGGGGGGAAAACGCTTTTTTACAGCGGGGATTTCAGGGGGCACGGCAGAAAGTGGAAATGGTTCTACAAATTCCTGCACAATGCTCCAAAAAAAGTTGATTATATGCTGATGGAAGGCACTACACTTTCCAGAAAAAAGCAAAAGTTCGCAAGGGAAGAAGAACTTGAAACGCAATTTATCCAAACATTTAAGGAAACCAAAGGCATTAATCTGATTTTTGTTTCAGGGCAGAACATCGACAGGCTTGTTACAATTTTCCGCGCATGCAGAAGATGCGGCAAAACTTTGGTGATTGATTTTTACATTGCCAATGTCTTAAGCGAGCTTGCAAAGCTGGGATACGGCGTACCGTACCCGTCTTTGGATTTTCCCGAAATAAAAGTCTTTTTTCCGACACTGCTTACAAACCGCATGAAACGTTTAAAACGGGATGATCTGATTGACCCCTTTAAAAATTATAAAATAAGCCCGCAGGAAATTAATGAAAAAACAAAACAAATTGTAATGACCGTCCGCTCAAGCATGGAGCATGAGATAAAGAAAATCCAAAACCTTTCCGGGGGAACCCTAATCTATTCAATGTGGGATGGGTACAAGGAAAATTCCATGACGGAACGGTTTCTTGCAAATATCGTAAAACGCGGGGCTGTTATTAAAACCATTCATACATCAGGACATGCCGACTATGAAACCCTGCAAAAAATGTATAATGCCGTCCAGCCAAAACAATTAATCCCCATACATACAACCCAGGGTGATAAGTATCAAAAACTATTTTCTAAACAACCGGAAAAACAGGCAGCCCTCAAAATGACTTTGCTTAATCATATTGAAGAACTTGGAAAGGCTCATGAAAAAACAGGTGCGTTGCCCGATTCGGGCTTCGAAGGCTTTGCAGAAACGGTACAATCCCATCTTGACTTTATATGTAATAAACTGAACCTAAACGCATTTCAGGCAACTCTGTTTGCCGATATGATCAATATTTTTGACGGTTATCAAATTTCAATTAAGACCATTGCTGAATTTATCGGCTGTAAACAAATCAAGCTGATAGGTCATCTTGAAGAATTTAATATTTTGGAAGACAAAGAGCTTATCAGTATAAATACTACACCTGATCCTGTGACAGATGACGGCAGGCTTTCATTTTATATCGAGATGGAAACATTAGGAGCCCTGCAAAAAGGCAAAGCACCCGATAATGCCATAACCAAGAACCTGTCCACTGATGATTTTTTTGCACAGATAGCCGTACTCTGCGAAAACTGCGTTCAAAGAATATGGTCTTACCAAAAGACCATAAAAAAACTCAATGCTCTGCTGCAAAATAATTTGCAGCTTGAAATCGTAAAAAAAATAAAGTCATATACTCTTTCACCGGATGATGCATTAATACTGCTGCGATTCTGCCATTATCTTATTAACCTTGAAGAAGAAAATATAGATTTCCGGACACTGCGCTCTCTTTATAGGCAAGAATCTCAATTTATACCTGTTAAGCGGCAGCTTAAATCAGGAAAACATCCGCTGCAGGAAAAAGGCCTTATTCAAAATGTTAATGAAGAAGGGTTTGGCAGCACCGAATCTTTTTGCCTGACCGACAAGGCAAGGGATGAACTGCTTGCTGAAATTGACGCCCAAGAATCTAAAATACCAATTAAAGGGATAAAGCCGGCGGCACAAATCCCTGCAAAACCCCTGTTTTACCCGGATAAAACCGCAAAACAAATAATTGAACTAACCAGCCTGTTAAGCGAAGATAATTTTTCTTCTGTGCAAAAACGCTTGGAAAAGGAAGGCATGAGGACTGGGTTTGCCTGCCTGTTTTCCGGAGGGCCGGGTACCGGAAAAACCGAAACAGTTTATCAGATTGCCCGACAGACAGGGCGCGGCATTATGCAGGTTGAAATTGCAGCCACCAAAAGTATGTGGTTTGGCGAAAGCGAAAAGAAAATCAAGGAAATATTTACCCGTTACCGTTCTGCTGTAAAACGATCAGGCATTATTCCTATACTGCTGTTCAATGAAGCCGATGCGATAATCGGCAAACGGCAAAATCTGGGAGAAGAGCGCAGCGGTCCCGGACAGACAGAAAATACAATTCAAAATATCATTTTACAGGAAATTGAAAACCTAAACGGCATTTTAATAGCCACAACCAACCTTGTAAAAAACATGGACAAGGCATTTGAACGAAGGTTTTTATATAAAATCGAATTTGAAAAACCAACTCTAGAAGCCCGTTTATTAATCTGGCAGGCTCTAATTCCAGCCCTGACAATAGAGCAAGCAACTACTCTTGCAAAACAATTTAATTTCTCAGGGGGCCAGATTGAAAACATCGCCCGCAGACGCTCTGT
>Ga0099364_10011389_pt1 | contig 12158 bp, 8 predicted proteins | sample TergutTh196P3_FD_73070 | JGI IMG/M metagenome (GOLD analysis project Ga0099364, IMG submission 73070) | Microcerotermes parvus P3 segment gut microbial communities from Pointe-Noire, Republic of the Congo - Th196 P3 | ecosystem: Host-associated > Arthropoda: Insects > Digestive system > Gut ...
ATTTCCAACACGCTGTGGTTTGCTTCGCTCAGGATGGAACAGTTCGGTGAAGATGCTGTCGGTAACGCAGATGCGGCGGATCACGAGCTTGAGGAGTACAAAAAAATGCGGCCTGTTAAGCAGCTGCCGGGATACCCGCTGACCGCTCTTCAGACCACGTTTCCCGATTGGGACAGAGTCAGCGCCATTGCTTTTGAAGGCGACATCGTGCGCACGTACTGCGAAAGAGCCTACTTCGCCGCAACCGAAGCCGAAGCACGGCAAATTCTGCTGGATTTTCAGAACTACCTCAGAACAGCGCAGAACGGGATTTTTATGGACTGGCTGGACTACATGACTGAGTTAGCAAACTCCCGTCCCGACATAGTATTATAACAAACTATAAGCTGATCAAAACCCCGAATATCCTGTTAGGTGCTACGTCAAATGATACCGAAGAGCCGTTAACCGTAACAGCGCCGCCGGTATCATTGCCGTCTAAATCAACAAGCCGGGCTGCTGTAACTGTATTGGGCATTGTCAGTTTTACCTTGTCCGGTTTACCGGCAGTTTCGTAGCCCCTGGCCAAGACCGTATTTTTATTAACGGCTCCTATCGAAGACAATACCGTACCTGCTGCTGCAAATTGCACTATGCTCTTTTCCAGCGGCAGGTTTCCTGCATGTTTCCCGCCCGAAACAATATTGATCGGATGACAAAGCGTTTCGGCTGTTTCCGCCAGCATGCGGGGATCGCTTGCAGTCGGGGTAATCCACAGGCGGATACTATGTCTGCCGCGTTCAGGAGACGGGTCGGGATTGGCGGATGAATTTATCAGGGTGACGCTCAAACTATCAGCATCTCCGCGGTAGCCGTATTTACAGTCGGTAATAAAAGCCAAAGCATCAGGCCCGTCAACCGCGGCCATATACCGGAGGCCGGGATAATCCTGGACTTCCGCAGGCCTCTTTTGAATACCGCCGGGAATATCCGATTGAAAACAACCATACTTTTTTCCAAGAGGCATGGTAAAGCACAGCACCGGCACATTGGGATATGATTCGGCTATTTCGTTCCAGTCAATGGTAAAGTTGTAAGCCAAAGCATGTGAATCTTTGTCCAGGTATATTACGGTAGTTATTTTTGAATTCAAAAGCTGCTGTTCAATCTCAATGGAATTCCGAAGCGTGTTCTCCGTTGACTTCGTTATACGGGTGGTTTTTACTACCGGCTCACTGGCTAGATAACGGCCGATATACCATGCATTATTAGTGGCTTTTTCTGCCCAGTTAAGGATCAAGCCTGCTTGTGCTCCTGCGGCAAGCTGTTCGGTCCCGCTTTTTTTGTCGAACAAAGAACATAAAGCGCCGGTTTTCGAATCAAACTCTGCCTTGATACATTCGTTTTCCAGAATTACCGCTTTGTACGGGATATCTTTGCGGTTGTCCGGATGGAAATAAAACGGGAACAGTTTGCCCGTTTCCGCTTCTTTCAAAACTACCGTAGTGTAACCCAATGCGGGCACGGTAACCGGGACGATTATACGGAAATATTTATGAGCCCAGTAATGCTTCAGTTCCGTATCCAGCAGCTGAAACGGCAGGACCTTTCCCAAAGCGTCCGTTACTTCTATTCTGCGTGTATCATACACCCAGTCCCACACGGTAAATTCCACATTTTCGCTGCGGTTATGCGCCGAAGGGTTAAACACATGGAAAATTCTGGTATGTCCGCGCCCCCGTTCAGCTCCGGGGACTCCCCGGTAATGTTCGATGCCGTAGCCGACACCGGCGCCTTCAGATTGGGTTCCCCTGGCTTCATCAACAGGTATGGAAGAAGTGTCAATAAGTTCGGCGATATTCAGGGCAGCCTTTTCCCGCATGGACTGGGCTGTTGCCATAACATTCGCATAAATTCCCATTGCATGTTCGCGGGTGTCGCAGACACAGGAGCCGGTTAAAATATCATGAAAATGGGTAAACAACAGATCCCGCCAGGCTTCCGTATATCGTTCCTGCGAGTAGTTCTTGCCCGTCAGTAACACGCTCATGGTGTCACAGGATTGGGCATCGAGAAGAGCGGCTTCACCCATGCGGTTCCCCAGCTTTATGCGGGACTGGGTGGTATAACATCCGTTAGCGACAAAATTTATTTCTCCGTTAACAACGGGCAATTTTTCCCTGACCGTTTCGGCAGCTTCGAAGTATTTCCGGAAAGTACCGAACTGTATTTTCGGGAAAACAGGCCAGCGTGCCATTTCCATTATTTGCTCAATGTCCCTTCGGGTAGGGCCGCCGCCATGATCGCCGACGCCGTACACAATAAGTGACGTTTTTAATCCGGCGCACAGAGAGGCCAATTCAATTGCCCCCACCCCGATATCGGAAGTAATACCTGAGTTGTACCAAAATTGCTCGTAATACGAAAGCACTTCACTCCCCGAAGGACTTCTCCAGCGGTACAATACATGACGCTCATCAAAACCACGGCAATGGTACATATACTTAACTCCGCCGTATTGGTCAATTTCGGGAACATGAGCGCTGTGTCCAAATGTATCGGGGGAGAAATCTATGAGTAATTGTGCCGGATCAACGCCCCAGGTAGCGGCAAGGTAGTCTTTGGTATACCGGATATGCCGCAGCAGCGATTCAGTGTTGGGCATATTTTTATCGGTTTCCACCCAGGCGCTGGCGGTTACTTCCCAGCGTCCCTCTTGTATACGCTGTTTAATTTCATCCATCATTTCCGGATCGTATTTTTCAACGATATGATATACCGAAGCCTGGGACTGAGAAAAAACAAATTCGGGGTATTCTTTCATCAGGGAGAGCATGGTTCGGAAAGTTGCCAGTGTGGCGGCAACCGTTTCCTGCCACCCCCACATCCAGTTCATGTCGATATGGGCGTGGGCGGCGCATAGCACCGTATATTCTTTGGCGGCATCTTTCAGGGGCAGGAGCGCTTGTTCCGATTCAAGGCAGGTTTCGACGGTAAGCGCCTTCTGCTTTATCAGGGCTCTCTCCAGTATTTCAATGGCTCTGGTTATTTCACCGTCAAATTTACCGGCGTGTGCTTCGGATAATTTTAAGGCAAATTCAATCTGCCCCAATATCCGGTAACACTCCTGGCTCGGCATGACAATATTGTTAAGAATTTGCCTCGAAAAGCCGCATGAATATTCGAATTCCCGTTTTTCCCGTAAACCACCGACATTGGTTCTGATTGTGTAAAACCTGTGTGCTAATGATGACATGCTGTTCCTCCTGTAAATTGCAAATTAATGTACAATATGATACTGTAACAAATATCATAATGTACATCAATATACCATAAGGAGATCATCATGGATAAAAATAGTAAAAAATGTATCTTATTGCTGCTCCCTATACTGTTACTTACCTGTATTACCGCACCTCGGGGATTCGATATCATCGACGGCCCTGACGGCAAGTTGCCGTCGGGTGTTGAAAAATTAGTATTGATGAATCCCAACGGAAACAACCCGAAATGGGCCGGCGCGGAACTATCACAGGAACAATACATGGAATATAGTAAACAATTCCTGCCGCAGGAAGCGGCAGATGCGTTATCTGAAAACAGCGCTGTTTCCCGAAAGGTACTGGCCGGTATTCTCGGGAATGTACTGGGAGGGACAAGTTCCAATTACCCTTCAGATGTTAATCAATCGGAATGGTACGCGCAGGGCGCGGCGGTAAGCTGCGATTACCGGTTGTTTGGCACCTATACCACTAATTTCAGGCTGAACCCCGACAGCGGTATAAGCCGTCTGGATGCGGCACGGCTTGCGGTGCGGTTATACGCTGCGATTACCGGAATAGATGAATACCGGGTAGATCCGGGATTACCCTGCGGGATAACGGATTTATTACATTTCAGCGTTGAGAAACAGTGGTATGCATACAGCGCAATGTATAACGGCTTTATGGGAGAGGCCTCAAGCGGGAAGTTTGAGCCGTTACAGGATCTCACCGGGGGTGAAGCGGCGCAATTGCTATATAATATCGTTGAACGCGGTAAAAGCGAAGGCAATGAATATGCGGCTACCGCAGAAAAGTTTGAAAAGAATTACAGCTTTATACCGCATATGAAAAATTTACCCGTAGCGGAATATATTGACACGTTGGATATTAACAATATCGGCACCAGGGATGAGCAAAAACTTGCCGTTTCCATACAGGGGCTGGTAAACCGGCAGGAAGTCAAGATACTCTACAGGGATGTATACAATAGTTATATGTATGACTATCTGATAGAAAAAAATTATATAAAAGGCACCGATGAAACATTTACCAATGTCATGGACATTGTCAGAAAGTATAAAGATTTTGCACGAGGCGCCGTTGTCGTCGATCCGGCCAACCCGTATACCATAAATACCGCTGAAACCATAGCAGGGGTAGAGAACCGGATAATAATAATACCTGAGATGATCCCGGCAATCAGGGAAATGGGTTTTACCGACATACGGGACCTGCGCGATTACAAATTACAGACGTTATACGAAGCACAAAGATGGTTATACAATAATTACTGGATGTTTACCCGCAGGGATTCCATACACTCAGCCGGTACCACCGTACAATATGATTTAGACAGGGATTTGATGATTCAAATGCGTATCCCTTCAATTTTCATACCAAGACAGGGAGAGTGCAAAGATTATTTGCTGCAATACCAGCTGATCGAAGCGATATTAATAAGGATGCCGTATAACATCCCCATTATCGGATTCCCGCCGGCTCACAATTTCGACACAAATGATTTAGTAGGGCTGAATGAATACGACGGCGTATTGTTTGTTTCGCAGTACGGTAAATTTTACTTTCCGCAGAATTGGGTGGGGAATTTAAGCTATTGGTCAGCCTTAACCGTTCCCGAAGAAACACGAAAATTCAACACGCGGTTAAATGTCCCCAAACTGGTATACGATCCCGATGTAAAATATGTCTGCATCAATATGTGCGACAGCGGCGATGCGGCATCATACATTCAATACGGCCTCTACCAATTCCAATGGAGCGATACTGAACGGGGGAAGGTACCTTTCAGTATATGCTACGGGTATGGGCATTACGATATGCTGCCCACCTACACAGAGTATTTCGCAGGCACGCAGGGGGACTACGATTATATGTTTGCCGCCGGATCCGCGCTCTCGTATAACATACCTTTTTCCAACAATTTCGGAGCCAGCTTTAGCAATATAAAAACACGCTCCGAAGGATACGCATCCATACCGATCGTTGATGATGACAATATTGTATATCCGAGCAGGGATTTTATTAACAGGGATCACTATACAAAGCTCAATATAATGATGGGGAAAACAGGCCTGTCATCGCAGATGGTATATAGTCACGGCGGTATTTTCTGGCAGCCGGAAGATTATGATTATGTTAATACCTATCATACCGGGCTGAGCAATATGACGAGCATAATGGCCGATTTACTGCGTTCCGTGCCGCGGAATCAGGTAAATCCGTCCGTATATACGCTTGCAGACGGAAAACCCATGTTCCATGCAATTACGGGATATAACCCTCATGACACCAGATTATTTATATCCGGAAAAACAGACGAGGAAGCACGAAGATATGACGAGTTTGCTGTCAATTGGTTTGTACGGGAAATTGTTAACAGTACCACTAACGACGGCACATCCAATTTGTATCATTGCGCCGTGTACAGTTGGCAGATAAATTTCCGAAGGGTACGCATGATAATCGAAAAAATACATGCAGAACACCCGGGAAAATATGAGTTTGTTACCATAGGGCAGCTGGAGGATCTCTATTACCAGTCAATGGAGAGGAGATAGTGCAATAATCCCGTTTATAATTTTAATTTGTCCATCTAAATATCCCACACAGACATGGCTATAACATTCGGCGATAATGGCTGTAAATCCGGAACAAGACAAATTACACAGCCAAATCCGAGAGATTCGTTCTTTGCGAATATTTTAAAAGCTCTTATATCGTCTGTTTTTGGCGTTGCGTGTTTCTTTATCTCAATGGGATAAAATAGTCCGTCCTGATATATAAGCAGGTCTATCTCGTTCTTTTCAGAATCTTTGTAAAAATACAACTGCGGATTTTTTCCGTTATGGTAATATGATTTAATTATTTCAGATATAACAAATGTTTCAAAAAAAGCGCCCGATGATGCGCCTGTTTCAAGGGACTTTGGCGTTGTCCATCCGGCAAGGTACGCCGCAAGCCCTGTATCCATAAAATACAATTTGGGGTGTTTCGTAAGCCGCTTGGTTACATTCCTGAAATACGGTTGAAGCAGAAACACAAGACCAGACGTCTTAAGCACGGAAAGCCATTTTTCCGCCGTCTTTGGATCTATCCCTACGTCACGCGCAATATCAGCAAGGTTTAATTCCTGACCTGTCCGTGCGGCAGTTACTTTAAGAAATGTAATAAATTTTACCTCACTGCCAATATTGATAATTTGGCGGACATCGCGTTCCAGGTATGTGCGAATATAAGAATCATAAAACGCTTCCCAATGTTCAGCGTCTGCATTTATAACATCGGGAAAGCTTCCTTGCCATATTATTTTATATGTATCCGGAGAATTCCTTTTTTTTAGTATGCAAGCCGGCTGCGGTGATGGCAAAAAAGGTTTTTGATAGCTGCCTTTCCCTTCCCGCTCGTATAATGAAAAACCAAACATATCTATGATTACTACCCGCCCTGCCAAAGACTCTGTTACGCCTTGCATAAGATTATATTGCTGAGAGCCGGTCATCCAAATAAGACCTTTTTTATCCGTGTTGTCGGCAGCTATTTTAATATAGGTAAACAGTTCCGGCGCATACTGGATTTCATCGATTGTTAACGGCGGGGGATAAGTCTCCAGAAACCCCTTTGGATCATTTTTTGCCTTCATTAAATCCTGCGGATTATCAAGGCTTACATAGGTGCGTTTTTCATCAGCACATTTTTTCAGAAGCGTAGTCTTACCCGCCTGCCGGGGACCGTCAATTAATACAACCTTGAATTTTCCGGACATCCGCTGAATATATTGAGATAAAGTGCGTATTTTATATGCTTTTGCCATTACTAAAAGTATAACCTATAAAATTAAGCGCTGCAAGAAAAACCTGCAAAAATGGACTCAGAGTCCATTTTTGCAGGTCAAACAACCCTCTTCCTCATCCACGAATAATGAATTATTTACATACAAATCTACTTCAAAAACTTCAGATTGCGGAAGTAGATCCTGCCGGGTACATCTTCATCACTGCAGATTAATAAAAACCAAACCGCGCTTGTATTTGCAAGGGGATTTGAGTCCCCGCCCCACCCGGTCTGGCTCCCCGGTGAAATATTCAACTCAATAGTTTGAAATATAGCGGGGGTTATCAGCCCCTGCCTCTTGTAAGCAGACCAATCAGCGGTTCGGACAAAATCATAAAACGAGCCGTCTGTACTTTGCACCCTAAAACCAAACTCATATACATCAGCGATTATTTCTGCGTAATCAGCGGCTACCTCAAATGAAAAACGGGTATACCCATTGAAATTACCGGGCTGAATGGAAAATGTCGGCATATACCAGGATACTATCCCGTTTGATACATTTTTACCATTTTCAAAGTAAAATGCGCTTTCACCGTCCGGCATGATAATACTCCCTGCCTGGGAACCCTCAGATCCGCCGCCGTTAATGTCATCTGAACAAGAGACTTCGAGAACCGTTAACAACGCCTCATCAGGCACATTCCGCGGTGATGAACCGCAGGCCGTAATTACCGTACTTACTGCTGCAATAGCGATAAAAGTCCAAAAAATCTTGTGGTTTTTCATAAGAACCTCTCAATAAAGAATTGATACATTATGATACTATTAGAAAGACCATAATGTACAGTATACGGTAAGGCATTTGTCAACAGTAAAATACCAATATCGTTAAAAAAAGCTTGACAGGTATAATTCACTTTGGTAAAGTTCATCATGATACTTATTATAGTATCATGAAGGATGGTCAAACTATGTATGTCTTAACCGTTACCGCTGAGTATCAGATGGATGAAACTATATTTGCGCAGGCAATTCAGGGAATCACCGCACGGGAGAAGCCGCAAATTCATATAAACTATTTCGACAGGCCAAGCTATACTACATGGCTTGCAGAAACTCAAAAAAAATACGGGTTTGAAACGGTACATGTTTCCGGTATTTGGGAACTGGCGGAAATTTTCAAGGATTACCTTAAGGGATATGTCGCATATCCCGCCTTTGGTACTGAAGCCATGAACTATGCCGCGACTCTGGCTGGGGTTTTGGATGCAGTGCCGGTTACCCCGCGGCTCCGGGCAGAAGCAGAACGCCGGGGCTTGCAGCAGTTGGACAATGCCGCAGATTATACCGATATCAGCATGATTATACATAAATATGGATCGCAGTTAAATAAAAAAATATATTTAAACCAAAATGTACATGATATCGCATTACGGGATTTCGGGATAAAACACCGGTGTATAACGGTGTATGAGTACCAGCCCGGATTACAGCCGGTATATGCTTTTATGGATCCGAACGCCATTATGTTCGGCTGGGGGCGGGATGGCGAAGTCGAAGGAGTTCGCTGTGCAACCGAGCAGCGTATAATTTCGTTAGCTTCGGATCATGCGTTGAATTTATCTTTTTATGAAGAAGTGTCAAACGACGTCATTCCCCAACAGCATGAGCTAATCGATAAAGACTTACAGGCACAGCCCGGTAAACACTATGTCTCATTTTCGTACAGTGACGGAGACAATATCCAATGGATATTAAACGGGCTCCCCCTGGACGCCACACGATGGGCCATTCCCGAAAGAACTATACCCCTTGGATGGCCGCTGACACCGCTGCTTCCGGATCTGGCGCCGATTGTTCTGGAGTATCTGTATAAAACAGCCAGGCCCACAGATAATGTTTTCTGCGCAGGCTGCGGGTACGGATATATTTTCGCCAGCATGTATGACAGGGATAATTTATTGGAATACGGGGAATGGACCGCCGAGTCCATGCGGCGTTCAGATATGCAGTATTTTGAATTATATGACGAATTCTTTGATGGTGAAACAAAACCTGAAGTTTTTGAGGCATTCCTCCGACACCCCAACATCAAAGGCATACTGTACAGGACCGGGAGCTATTACGCTGATGGCAGGGGCTTCCTTAAATGGGTAAACGGCAAGCCGGTTGTGTCATACCGGGACGCTCTGTGGAATGTCCCCCACACTATAAAAAATATGCCTGAAAACGAAAAAAAGAAAGACATATACGAATTAGCATACCGGATATCGCAATATCCCAAAGACTATACAAAAATTGACGGGTACACAATGGTGATGGTACATGCCTGGTCGCACCTTTATGATAGTATACAAAAAACAGCAGATTGGCTGAAGGAAAACGATCCGGATGTTGTCATAGTAACCCCATCCACGCTCATGCGTCTGGTCGAAGAAAATGTACCGAAAGTAAATGCATATCCGGCGAAACATAAATTTATAACATGGGAATACCCCCCCGGCGTAACTCAACTGTACAGCTAACCGGCGGGGTATTTATTGCAGTACTACTTTAAAAACTTCAGATTGCGGAAGTAGATCTTGCCGGGTACTGGTTCATCACTGGCGACCAGGCACATCCAAAGAGCGTTTGCCCGTCCAAGGGGATTCCCGTCTCCGCCCCATCCGGTCTGGGTCCCGGGTGAAATATCTATCACAACAGTACGAAATACCGTGGGGTCTGACATGGCACTTCTTTTGTAATTGCCCCAATCACCGGGCCGGGCAAAATCATAAAAGTCGCCGGTTACGGCTATTACTCTTAGTGCATAATCATAGATGTCTGCAAGTACATCCTCGTCATCGGCGGCTACATCAAATGAGAAACGGGTAAATCCCCTGAAATTACCGGGTTGAATGGTAAATGCCGGGAGATACCAGCATGTCGTTCCGCTTGTTTCATTCTTTCCGTTTTCAAAGAAAAAAGCTTCTGCACCATCCGGCATGGTCATAGTCCCTGCCTGGGAATCTCTTAGACTGGTGCCGTTAATGTCTGCACAGTAGACATCTATAACGGTTACCGGCATCTCATCAGGCACGTTCCTCGGTGATGAACCGCAGGCCGTAACAACCGCACTTACCGCTACAATGGCAATAAGAGCCCATACAATCTTGTGTTTTTTCATAAGAACCTCCAAATAAAAACATAGATACATTATGATACTATATAGAATATCATACTGTATGGTAATATACCACACGGCATTTGTCAAGAAAAAAATAATTTTTTTTACCTGCGTACTTCCCCCGTGGATGCACGGGGGATGAGTTGTATGGGAATGATATGTTTTTTTGCTTTGTAGTTCGGGGCCAGCAGGGTTTCCGCAAGAGTCTTGCCGATGAGGCTGTAATTTTGATCGATTGTGGTGATATGAGCGTTGGCGGCAGTAGCCCATTCGATATTGTCAAAGCCTGTTATGCTTATGTCTTCCGGAATGCGGATGCCCATATTTTGGCAGCACAAGTACGTATTAAAAGCAGTGATGTCATGCTCGCAGAGAATTGCAGTAATTCCTTGCTGGTACAGAGTTTTAACCGCATTCTTGATACTATAATAATAATTTTCACTTTCGTTTCCAATAACATCCCAAAAGAAAAAGCGCGGTTCAATAGCAGTATTCAGAGCTGCAAGGCAGTCTCGATATCCTTGATACCGGTCCCATCCGCTGGAGTAGGTATGAGGATCATACTGGAAAAGGAAACATAACTGGGTATGACCGTAGGAGAGTAGATGCTCTGTTAACAGGTACCCGCCGCGGTAATTGTCGCATACTATGCTGGAGAATTCGGGATAAGGAGCAGTTTTATCCATAATAATCACCGGTTTCTTTCGTTTTACAAAAGCGCTGAGTGTTTCCAGGGGAAGTTCTGTGCTTGGGAGGTAATAGGCAAGCCCGTCAATATGCATGTTAAAAAGATTCTCCAGCAATTTGGCATTCGCGTGAATATCACTGTGGCATGTATGGATTGAAAAATGGTGCTTTAAGTTAAATAACACTTGATTGGCGGATTCTATTACTTGGAATGCCCCTCTTTGCGCATGCCCATAGGGGATAACCATGGCAAACGCCCGTTCAAGAGCGTTTTTTGTGCCGGGTTTAACAACAAAACTACCAATTCCACGTATACGGTAGAGAATTCTCTTCTCTTCCAGGTATAAAATTGCCTTTTTTGCGGTAGTACGGCTTACTTTGTATTTTTCACAAAGGCTTTTTTCGGTACATATTGGTGTATCATAATCAAAATTATTATTTTTTATTAATTTTTGTATATCTTGTACGATTTTTTTATATAAAGAGGGCTGTTTTTCCATTATAATCCCCTAATGTCTTTCGATAGAATATACACAATCGTAATATAATCTGTAAGATTGTTCAAGTACGACTCCAAAATATTCTTGTTGCTGTTAATGTTTATGTAACAAATGTCAAAGCTTTCAATCATTTTCATAATATTTCTAAAATATTCTATCATTTTCATAATTTTTCCTGTGAATTTATCATAAAAAACCGCTTTCCTCCCTCCCCTCTCTAAAAAATAAAAAAAAACTTGACAAGTGCACAATACTGTGCTAGAGTTCATCATGATACTGTTTTTAGTATCTTATTGTACTATATAAGGAGAGCTATCTTTGTGAATAAAATTAGCAAGAAATTTTTACCATTATTGCTGCCTGTTCTGTTTCTTACCTGCGTAACCGCACCGCGGGGAACTGACATCATCGACGGCCCTGATGGCAAGTTACCGTCGGGGGTTGAAAAATTAGTATTGATGAATCCCAGCGGAAACAACCCTAAATGGGCCGGCGCGGAACTATCACAGGAACAATACATGGAATATATTAAACAATTCCTGCCGCAGGAAGCGGCAGATGCGTTATCTGAAAACAGCGCGGTTTCCCGAAAGGTACTGGCCGGTATTCTCGGGAATGTACTGGGAGGGACAAGTTCCAATTACCCTTCAGATGTCAATCAATCGGAATGGTACGCGCAGGGCGCGGCGGTAAGCTGCGATTACCGGTTGTTTGGCACCTATACCACTAATTTCAGGCTGAACCCCGACAGCGGTATAAGCCGTCTGG
>Ga0099364_10011390_pt1 | contig 12158 bp, 8 predicted proteins | sample TergutTh196P3_FD_73070 | JGI IMG/M metagenome (GOLD analysis project Ga0099364, IMG submission 73070) | Microcerotermes parvus P3 segment gut microbial communities from Pointe-Noire, Republic of the Congo - Th196 P3 | ecosystem: Host-associated > Arthropoda: Insects > Digestive system > Gut ...
CGGTTCACAGACTGCGGCGCAGACAAATCACCCGGCCCTGCGGGGCCACCCTCTTTGCTAAAGAGGGCGAGGGGCTTTAGCGGCAAGTACCACCTATATATATATCTACACCCCCTCAAAAATACGCATTGACATATGGTGCAAATTGTTGTATTAATGATACGGTGCGAGGTGATATATGTGAAAGAAAAAATGAAAATATTTGGATTTAACAATCTTACTAAATCCTTGAGTTTTAATATATACGATGTGTGCTATGCAAAGAGCGCGCGGGCGCAAAAAGACTATATCGCCTATATAGACGAGCAGTACAACTCTGAACGCTTAACAAATATATTGATTGATGTCGCCAAAATGATCGACGCAACAGTTTTAAACGTATCAAAACAGGATTATGACCCGCAAGGCGCAAGCGTTACCCTGCTTGTCTCCGAAAAAACTATGGTGCGCTCTGAAGACGCCGCAATTGTCGCACATCTTGACAAAAGCCATATAACAGTGCATACATACCCGGAATCACATCCTGACAATTCAATCGCTACATTCAGAGTCGATATTGATGTGGCAACATGCGGGGAGATCACACCGCTCAATACGCTCGATTACCTGATCGGCAGCTTCGACTCAGATATAATCACAATGGATTATAAGGTCAGAGGGTTCACGCGTACAATGGATGGCGAAAAACTCTACATAGATCATAATTTTACATCCATTCAAGACTATATTGATAACGCGACATTGAGAAAATACGACGCAATTGACATCAATGTATATCAGGCGAACATTTTTCACACAAAGATGCTTATCAAAGAAATCGACTTGCAAAACTATCTTTTCAATACCGATGTTTACGAGCTGTCACCAAAAAGCAGGCTTGAAATCAACGAAAACCTTCGGCGTGAAATGATTGAGATTTTCAGCGGAACTAATGTTTTTGGTAAATAGTGATGAATAATCAACAGAAAGCTCCTATTTATGACGCTCTTATGCGCTTCAAGAAGAACAGGGTCGTGCCTTTTGACGTTCCGGGGCATAAGCGCGGCAAGGGAAATCCTGAGCTAAGAGAGTTTCTGGGCGAGCTCTGCTTGAGCGTTGACGTCAACTCCATGAAACCCTTGGATAATCTTTGCCATCCGGTCTCCGTTATTAAAGAAGCTGAAGAGCTTGCGGCGGAAGCATTCGGAGCCAGCCATGCTTTTTTGATGGTTGGCGGCACGACATCATCCGTGCAATCTATGATACTGGCCGCGTGCAAAAATAATGACAAAATCATTTTACCGAGAAACGTACATAGAAGCGTTATCAACGCAATTATTATCTGCGGAGCAATACCGATATACGTAAACCCCGAAGTAAACCGGGATCTGGGGTTCGCTTTGGGTATGTCGTTTTCGGAAATAGAAAAAACCGTTACGGAAAACCCCGATGCAAAAGCAATTTTAGTAAATAACCCGACATATTACGGCATTTGTTCGGATTTGCGCGCAATCACCCGGCTCGCGCATAAAAACAATATGCTTGTACTTGCCGATGAGGCGCATGGAACACATTTTTATTTTGGCAAAGGGCTTCCGGTGTCCGCAATGAAATCCGGAGCGGACATGGCAGCTGTGAGTATGCATAAGTCCGGAGGCTCGCTGACGCAGAGTTCTTTTTTGCTTTTAGGGCCAAAAATGAATGCAGGCTATGTGCGTCAGATTATTAATCTGATACAGACGACAAGCAGTTCGTACCTGCTATTATCAAGTCTTGATTTGTCACGCAAGAACATGGCGCTCAACGGCGAGAAGATATTCGAGCATGTTTGCCAGCTCGCTGCGTATGCGCGGGATGAAATCAATAAAATCGGTGGCTATTACGCGTTTTCCAGCGAAATCATCAATGGCGATTCAGTTTTTGATTTTGACGTTACCAAGCTGTCTGTTCATACGCGAAACATTGGCCTCTCGGGCATCGAAGTGTATGATATACTTCGGGATGAGTATGAAATCCAAGTGGAGTTCGGGGATATAGGAAATTTGCTTGCGTATATATCGATCGGAGACCGCAAACAGGATTTGGAACGCCTGATCAGCGCTTTTGCCGAAATCTACCGCCGCTACAAACGCGATAAAACGGGGCTTATGAGCCTTGAGTATTTTGCGCCTGAGCTTGTAATTATGCCTCAGCAAGCGTTTTACGCAGAAAAGCGGGCATTGCCTGTTTTGGAGAGCGCGGGGCATGTATGCTGCGAGTTTGTCATGTGCTATCCCCCGGGCATCCCCATTCTGGCGCCGGGAGAAAGGATAACGAAGGATATTATCGATTATATTTTATACGCGAAAGAAAAGGGCTGTCTATTGACCGGTCCGGAAGATATGACAATCGAACAAATAAACGTATGGGGTGGAGGATGATCAGTGCAGCTGTGGTATTCTGAGCGACACACAACTCAGGTTGAGTTTTCTATTAAAGTTGATAAGCAGCTTTACAGTGGGCAAAGCGAGTTCCAGCGGATTGATGTTTTTGACTCTGAGGAATTCGGACGCTTCTTAGTCCTCGATGGTTATATGATGTTAACCGAAAAGGACGAGTTTATTTACCATGAAATGATTGTACATGTGCCGATGGCGGTGCAGCCGGAGGCAAAGAATGTTCTGGTAATAGGCGCCGGAGACGGCGGCGTTGTCCGCGAACTGATCCGGTATCCGGAGATTGATCGCGTTGACCTTGTAGAAATCGATCCGTTGGTAATAGATGTCTGCAAAGAGCATCTGCCGACGACGGCCTGCGGGTTTGAAGATGGGCGGGTTCATGTTTTTTTCGAGGATGGATTAAAATACATCCGGCGTTTTGAAAATCAATATGACTTGATAATCGTAGATTCTACCGACCCGTTCGGCCCCGGCGAGGGCTTGTTTACGAAGGAGTTTTATGGAAACTGCTATAAAGCGCTGAGCGAAGACGGCATCATGGTCAATCAACATGAAAGTCCCTTTTACGCAGAAGATGCGCTGGCTATGCAGCGGATGCACCGGCATATAGCGGAATTTTTCCCTGAAAGCAAGGTCTATCAAGCACATATCCCCACATATCCCTCCGGGCATTGGCTGTTTGGCTTCGCTTCGAAAAAATTCCATCCGGTGCATGATTTAAGTGCGGAGAAATGGAACGCGCTTGGGATGAAGACGAAATACTATAATACAAAGCTGCATGCGGGGGCATTTGCTTTACCGACTTATGTAGAGGAGCTTCTGCGTGATGTTGAATAATTCGTCTTTTTATAAGCATACGTTTATTGGCTGCGGCGCATCATACGAAGAAACAGATTTTGTGATTTTCGGCGCTCCTTTTGATTCGACCGCATCGTTCAGACCCGGCGCACGTTTTGCGAGCCAAACAATGCGAGCTGAATCTTACGGCATAGAAACCTACAGTCCCTACCAGGACAAAGATTTGGAAGATTTGGTGGTGTGCGACGCAGGGGATTTGGAACTCACTATCGGCGATGTTGAAATGGCGCTCTCGCAGATCGAGAGTTTTGCGGCGCAGTTATTATCAGATCGGAAACGTCCGGCTATGATCGGCGGCGAGCATCTTGTCACGCTCGGGGCTGTGCGTTCCATATGCAAACAATACCCGGATTTACATATCGTCCATTTTGATGCCCATGCGGATTTGCGCGACGATTATTTGGGCGCAAAATTATCCCATGCCACGGTCATGCGCCGGGTATGGGACTTGCTAGGCGATGGGCATATATTTCAGTTCGGCGTCCGCTCAGGCGATAGGTGCGAGTTTGAATGGGGCAACGGGCATGTCCACACGCAAAAATTTGATTTCGGCGGTTTGGAAAGCGTGATCAGCAACTTTGGGACAGCTCCGGTGTATTTTTCTCTGGACCTCGATGTGCTTGACCCATCTGTTTTGCCGGGGACAGGCACCCCGGAAGCGGGCGGTGTCAGTTTTATCGAGATTATGGGTGCCATAAAGCTGCTCTCGCGGCTTAATATTGTCGGTTTTGACATGGTCGAACTATCGCCGCCGTATGATTCAAGCGGAATATCAACCGCAACAGCCTGCAAGCTGTTGCGTGAATGTTTGTTATATTTTAGCTGAAACACACTTGCTGCAAATACTTTCGACCGCGAGTACATTACCTACATTATAATGATCGTAGTTACAGGACACGGTGCGCCATTTCGATGTCCCCTCTGCCAATGAACGCAAATGCCGCCTCGTGTATGGCTTTGCCGCTCCCGATGTGCTTTTTGCTGTATCCCCTGTCATGTATCTGCTCCATGGCCTCACCCAAGGCCTTATCAAACAGCTTCCGCTTTTCTTCATCGCCTGCCTCCGGCGGGCAGCTTTCATGCTTGAACTCCATGACATACACCTTGTCCTCAAGTTCGATTATCGCGTCGACCCTGCCCGTGGACACGGATATCTCAACTTGCATGTCAAACCCGAGCACGGTCATAAACGCATAGAACAGCGAGTGGTAATACGCCTCGGCGTCAACATGAAGCTGATAAGGGATGGATGCGAAAAACCTGCGGAGGAGCTCAAGCAGTTTTTGCATATCCCCGCTCCTGAGCGCTGCGCTGACATCGAGGCGCATCTGCCCTGTGCGCACGTCGTCGCTGTCCGCTAGGGCTGAGAGAATATGCAGGTTGAATGCCCTGCGGACTTCCCTGTTCGGCATTTCCATGAGATACAGCAGGTCGCCCAGCGCATGCTCCACACCTTTCACCGTAAGGTACCCCGTCTGAAACAGCAAGGGCTCCACGGTGATTTTTTCAATGTTCACGGAGTCGAGCATATCCTCCGATATCCTCGTATTGCTTATGTTTATATATGACTCGGGTTTGCTCTTTATCAAATCGAGGAGAAAAGTCGGCGTCCCGCTTGAGTACCAGAACGCGGAGAATCTTTCATGTTCAAGGAAATTGAGCAAAGAGAAAGGGTTTATGACCCTTGTCTTCCCATCCCATGTGTACCCATCATACCATGACAGGATTTCGTTATAAAGATTGCCGTATTGCCTGAAATCTTCATCGGCAGACAGACGCTCGATATGTTTCCCGAAATACTTGCCCAGGTCTTCTATGGCTACTCCGCAGATGCCTGCGAATTTTTTTGACATTGTGATGTCAGTCAGATTATTTAGGCCTGAAAATATGGATGTTTTCGTGAATTTGGAGACGCCGGTTATGAATGTGAACCTGAGGCAGGGGTCCATAGATTTGAGGATGCCGTAGAACCCGCTGAGCACTTTCCTGATTTCTGCGGCGGTTTTAACGTCGGTGATGTGGTCAAGTATGGGCTTGTCGTATTCGTCTATGAGCACGACGACTCCCTTGCGGTACTTTTCATGGAGCAGCAAAATAAGGCTTCTGAAAGCATCTGATGCAATACTGTCCTTGAACTCAAACCCTTCCGTCCGGTAGCGCATTTCCAAGTATGACAAGATGGAGGTTTTCAGGATATCCGGCGTTTCGTTTGAAGTGCTGCTCATATCGAGCCTGATGACCGGGTGCTTGGGGAAATCATATCCCGAATCATATATCCACAGGCCTTTGAAAAGCTCCTTGTCGCCACCGAAAGCCTCGCCAATCGTGTCGAGCAGGAGTGATTTTCCGAATCTGCGAGGACGCGACAGGAAATAGCAGCTGGCACCATTTATCAGGTCATGGATATATCGCGTCTTATCAACATACAGATATTCGCCTTCGACAAGTTTCTTAAAACTCTGTATGCCAAGCGGTAACTTTTTCAATCAAACCACCTCTTTTCCTTTAAAACGGAAAGTGTTTTCGCTGCCGCCTCGAAATCGAAGTCCTCAATTTGCCGTGCCAACTCTTCCGTTCCCGGTATCGCGCGCAGATCGTCCAGCAGCTCGATGCATTGCGGATTTATGTTTATTAGCATGACTTCCAGTTTTTCAAACAGTTCAGATGCCCTTTCCTCATCAAAAACTCCGGCATTGCTTTTAACATCAGACTCGGCAAGTTGACAGGCCATCTTCGAAAGAACTGATTCCAACTCATTTTTAAGCGCATCCAGCAATGATTCTAAGCGCGGCTGCAAAATGGGCGATGCCGCGCGTTCCGTCCCCTCGACGCCCTGCCCTGCATCATCCTCTCTTAGATACCCCAAGAGCAAAGACTCCGCAGCAGCGGCGGCTTCTGCCAGTCTCTCTTCTCCGATTTGACCTGCAGAACCTTTGAGAGTGTGAACAAGCCTGTGCGCCAGCGTGATGTCTCCATCGGAAGCAGCTTTGCTGATTTCATCTATTATTGCACTGTTGCGCTTGATAAAACTCTCCTTGAGAAGTTTATGCAGATTTTCGTCAACCGATGCCGGGTGATGCTCACTCAGAGGGGACGTGCTCGTTACAGGCAGGTATTTTATTAGGCATTTCCACAACTCCTGTGCTGTAAAAGGTTTGCCCAGATAATCGGGCATCCCGTGTTTTTTGTACCTTTCCAGCTCATTGATCATCACATTTGCCGTCATTGCCACTATGGGGGTTTTACTACCTGATTCAATTATGCTTTTTGCCGCCTCCATACCGTCCATAACCGGCATAAAAATATCCATAAATATCAAGTCAAACGGTTCCTCGTTCCTTTCCGCCCGTTTTTTGACCGCCTCAACCCCTTCTTTGCCGTTTACAGCGACTTCCACCCGAACTCCCACCTGCGCAAGGTGTTCGAGGATAATTTCTAAATTCATAGGATTGTCGTCGCAGACGAGCATCACGCCGTCAAAGTGCGGCCTTTCCAGAAAACCCGATTCACTGCGGTCTGAAACATCGTCAGATGATTCAACTGTCTCAAATACTAATTCAAAACTGAATGTACTGCCGGTGCCGGGAGTGCTTTCGACCCTCAGCTTGCCGCCCATCATTTCGATTATATCTCTGACTATCGAAAGCCCAAGACCGGTTCCGCCATAATTGCGCGTAGTGCTGGAGTCCGCTTGAACAAACGGATCAAACACCTTCTCGATTTGCGCCTTGCTCATTCCGATGCCGGTGTCTTTAACTTCAAAATACACAGTCGCACTATCCCCACCGCTGATTGGGGCGGCATCTGAGGCGGCGGGGATTGCAGACGAAATGAAACTAACAGTTCCTGTTTCGGTGAACTTAACTGCATTAGACAACAGATTCATGAGCACTTGGTAAAGCCTGACCGGGTCGCCCACTAACTTCCTCCCTGTTGGCGGTTCAGCATAAACCCGCAAATCCAGCCCTTTTTCTTTAATTGCCGGTAAAATGGTCGACTGGCAGCGCGAGAAAATCTCATGCAGGCTGAAAGGCACGCTTTCAAGGTCCATTTTCCCCGACTCGATTTTTGAAATATCTAATATATCATTGAGAATACCCAGCAGCCATTTGGTGCTGTCCATTATTTTGCCGAAATAATCCTTGAATTGACCTGAGGCACCGCTTTGCAGGCCGAGTTCCGCAAATCCCATAATGCTGTTCATGGGCGTTCTGATTTCATGACTCATGTTGGCAAGAAACCGGCTTTTAGCCTCGGAAGACTTTAGAGCCTCTTCCTCGGCCTCTACGCGCTGCTTCACCTCAAGTTCAAGCTCGTCCGTTCGCTGCCTGACCAGCACCTCAAGCCGCCTCCCGATGCTTCGGCTTCTCGCGAATAGAATTGATACAAGGGCAAGTACGCATACTGCCAATACGGACGAACCTATGAGCCACGGACGCTGCTCCCTCATTAGCCTCGTCTGATAATCATATGTCTTGCTCTGCCATTGCTCCAGAATTCTGTTCGTGTCTATCAAGGTAAGCGCTTTGTCGATAATGGATAGCAGCACAGTCTGATCTTTGTTTACCCCGAAAGAAGCATCAAACGGGGCATCAAACAGGTAATTTGCCTTATAATCCGAAAACTCGTAGTAATTTGTCAGGGCGGAAAGTCTGCTTTTGCTTGACATAACGAGATCGATCTCGCCGCGGTCAAGCGCTGCGAAAGCATCGTCGGTATTTGGATACTCCTTGGCGAAGACGGCATTGGGAAACCAGCTTCGGAATGCATCCGCAAATGCGGAACCTCTTGCGAATCCCACTCTTTCAAAGGGAATATCGTTGAGCTCGATATTTGGGTAGCTTTGCTTTGACAGCAGGGCATACCTGTCCGTCAGATACATGATATTCGACCAGATGAACCTGTCTCTGCGCTCATCACTTTGAATAAGATTCGGCATGAAATATGCGGTCCCGTTTTCCAGCATCATCATGAGCTCTAGTAATTCCGTGTCCGTCTCGTTGACCAGCCTGAATGTAAAGCCGGTAAGTTGTTCCATTTCGCTTAGTACGTCAAATACCGCCCCTTCCCATTCTTCTTCGATTCTATTGTAAAAGCTGACGGGATAAGCCATGTATTGAGAGGCATAAGGTATTTCCGGAAAATCCCGGATATACGCCTTTTCTTCATCGGTAAGCCGCATTATGAACCTGTGCTTTTTGTAGTCCCCATATCCTAGTCTGTATAATTCGGTCAGATGGCTGTAAGCTCCGCTTCGCAGCGCTTTTGTGATTACAGAGATAATAGGTTCAAGATCCCTGTTTCCGGCAGCAAGGCCTACAGGAATAAAGGTCAAAGGGAGATAATCTTCGGAAATCACGCCGCCGTACGAGTCAAAGGCAATTTCCATTGTATTGTTCCCGATAAATGCGTCGGCCTCCCCGCTTTGAAGCATACTGTAAACATCTTCGTAGTTTTCAGCGACAAGTTCCACGTATGAGCCTGGCTCCATTGCGGATGCAAACTGTTCCATCATCATGGTGCCTTCAAGGAAAACATAGCGCGGCAACCTTTGCTGCACGTCTGACGCCAAAATCCGACCGCCCCCGAGGTGCATGATTTTTGCCAACCGTTGAACCATGGAGTCTGTCATAAAGTAACTTTGCAGACGGTCTTCGGTGATGACCAAACTCGCGAAACCGTACTCGCCTGCATTTAGTTTTTGCACGATTGCGCCCAGTTCCTCAATCTCCGCTTCAAAGGTTATTCCGAACAGTGAGGTCAGCCATTCGCAGAGCAAAACAGTATAACCGCGTGCACTTCCGCTCTCATCTGTAAACAATTCGATTCCGTGCGGCACATTTACGGTAAAAGACGCACCTTGTTCCCGAAGCCTCTCTATGGCATCGATTTCATCCCTGTTCACATCAGGGATATCACGATACGTTGAAATGGAGTCAAAGTTAAAAGTCGCCGGTTCTGACACGGAGCAGCCCACGATAGGAAGAATAAACATCATCGTTAGCACCGTGATGATCGTTTTTTGCGAAATCAGCCTCTTTTTTCCCTTCGCGCCCATCGTTATTCGCTCCGATATCTATTGATTTTTGCGGCTTTTTGTTTTACAATATCAATTGAACTGTTCAGCATCTTGCGCTCAGAAGGCTATTTCTGTGCCTCCTATCGCTCAGTGGCGCATCCATGCGCCAACTCGCGACCGCTCCACCGTCCATGGTTACGCTTACGAGGCACAGAAATACCCTTTCCTCGCCGGTGCTGAACAGTTACTATCAAATAATATTCTCCGCAATCTGCATCATATCACAAAAAGAGTAAGAAGAAAACCACATAGTACCGTTAAAATAATAAGTTGGAGGAAGTTAGTAATGGGAAGAGCTTTGATAATTGGGTGCGGCGGGGTCGCCGGCGTCACTATTCATAAATGCTGTCAAAACAGCGATGTTTTTCACGAGATCTGCATTGCCAGCCGCGATAAGAGCAAATGCGACGCAATAAAAGAAAAACTGGACGGTGGGAAAACAAAAATAACTACGGCACAAGTCGATGCCGAAAATGTTGATGAATTGATTGCGCTGATAAAAGAATATAAACCTGATGTGGTGCTCCATTTAGCACTGCCATATCAGGACTTGACAATAATGGAAGCCTGTCTTGCCACAAAAACGCATTATGTCGACACCGCGAACTACGAGCCGAAGGATACCGCAAAATTTGAATATAAATGGCAATGGGATTATCGCGAGCGCTTTGAGAAAGCGGGCATTACCGCGCTTCTGGGATGCGGCTTTGATCCGGGAGTCACAGGTGTTTTCGCAGCGCACGCGCAGAAGCATCATTTTGACGAGATACATTATATTGACATTTTGGATTGTAACGGGGGCGACCATGGTTATCCTTTCGCAACGAATTTCAACCCGGAAATAAACATCCGCGAAGTAACGGCAAAAGGCCGATATTGGGAAAACGGTTTATGGATCGAAACTGAGCCAATGGCGATAAAGCGGCAGTATACATTTGAGGGCGTTGGTGAAAAAGACATGTATTTGCTGTACCATGAGGAGCTGGAATCGCTGGCGCTCAATATCCCGCATGTGCGAAGGATACGTTTCTTCATGACATTCGGGCACAGCTATCTCACCCACCTGAAATGCCTCGAAAATGTCGGAATGACATCGATAGAGCCCGTGATGTTTGAAGGGCGGGAGATCATCCCGCTGCAGTTCTTGAAGGCGGTACTGCCCGACCCTGCCAGCCTTGGTCCGAGGACTAAGGGCAAAACAAATATCGGCTGCATTTTCCAAGGGACCAAAGATGGAAAGCCGAAGATGTATTATGTTTACAATATCTGCGACCATGAGGAGTGCTTCAGGGAAGTGGGTTCACAAGCCATTTCCTATACAACGGGCGTCCCGGCCATGATTGGAGCTATGCTGGTGATGAACGGGACTTGGCAGAAGCCCGGCGTGTATAATATCGAGGAGTTTGACCCCGACCCGTTTATGGACGCGCTCAACAAATGGGGATTACCGTGGCAGGAGAATTTTTCTCCGGAGCTTGTGAACTAATGGATTTTTCCGCTGTTTCTACTCCGTTTTTTTATGTTGATGAGGCTTTGCTTGTTCGGAACTTGGAGTTGCTGCGCTCGGTCATTGACAGGACGGGATGCAAGATATTGTTGGCACAGAAGGCTTTTTCCATGTATTCGCTGTATCCTTTGATCGGAAAGTACCTGCACGGGACGACGGCGAGCGGTTTGTACGAGGCTAAGCTTGGATATGAAGAGATGGGCGGTGAGACCCACATCTATTCACCGGCGTATGCAGAAAGCGAATTTGATGAAATCCTCAGAATCTGCGACCATGTGATTTTCAACTCTTTTAACCAGTGGCAAATTTATAAGACAAAAGCAAATCTCGCAAAGCGGGAATATGGCATTCGCATCAACCCCGAATGCTCAACCGGAAGCCATGCCATCTACGACCCATGTTCGCCCGGTTCTCGCTTGGGGGTGACAATAAAAAACTTCCGCCCTGAGCTTTTGGACGGAATAAGCGGGTTGCATTTTCACACGCTTTGCGAGCAGAACGCGGATGCGCTGATATTTACTGTAGAGTCAGTCGAAGAAAAGTTCGGCAAATGGCTTCGCGGAATGAAATGGCTTAATATAGGCGGGGGGCACCATATTACGCGGGAGGATTATGACATAGATGCGCTTGTCAACTGTGTCAATCGGTTAAAGGATAGATATAAGCTCGAAATATACATTGAGCCCGGGGAGGCGGTGGTTTTAAATACCGGCTTTTTGGTCGCTTCCGTTTTGGATATTGTGGAAAACGACATTTCGATCGCAATTCTCGACACATCCGCTGCCTGCCATATGCCCGATGTTTTAGAAATGCCTTACCGCCCTGAAATTATTAATGCCGGAAATTGTGGTGAGAAGCCGTATCCATACCGCCTTGGCGGCCCCACATGCCTTGCGGGAGATATCATCGGCGACTACTCATTTGACCAGCCGTTAAAAACCGGCGACAGACTCGTATTTTGTGATATGGCGCATTATTCCATGGTTAAGACAAACACATTCAACGGAATGCCGCTGCCGTCAATAGCGATAAAAAGAATATCGGGTAGACTTGATATTGTGAATCATTTCGGATATGCTGATTTCAAGCGCAGATTGTAATCATTGAATTATGTTTAGGCAATTGTGAAAGTCAGGCTAACCCTGCCCCCTTCGCGCACGAAGGGGGGTGACCCCGCAGGGTCGGGGGGTTGACCTTTGGCATCAGCTTGCGGGCAGCAACCCCCGCCGTCTGCGGGCGGCCCCCCCCTCCTGCGCGGAGGGGGGGAAGGCTAGGCGAGGGTTAATCCACATGAGTG
>Ga0099364_10011391_pt1 | contig 12158 bp, 3 predicted proteins | sample TergutTh196P3_FD_73070 | JGI IMG/M metagenome (GOLD analysis project Ga0099364, IMG submission 73070) | Microcerotermes parvus P3 segment gut microbial communities from Pointe-Noire, Republic of the Congo - Th196 P3 | ecosystem: Host-associated > Arthropoda: Insects > Digestive system > Gut ...
AGCTTGGCGATGGATGCTGTGCTGATTCCTGCCCTCAGTCTTAAATCCCTACGGTTCATCTTTTTATCTATCAGCATTTTCCATAATTTGTTGTAACTAATCACCATAACTGCACCTCGTGCTTTTTCATAGTGGGCAAACACAAGTTGATTATAACATTGCAGTAAGCAACAATCAATAATAAATTTGCAAACGCAAATACAAAAAAAGCGGATTGAAATATCCGCCATGTGTGAGGTTCGTTACACACTCTCCATCAAAATATACTTGATCCCTTCAATCGCAAATTGACCACCCGGCGCACAGTACTTTCGATTACGCCACTGCCGATTGGGAATTTTCGAGATCTTAACTGACACCCATAATATCAGTAGACGTAATAACTCGGTCGATGCTTGTGCCTGAATGATTGATGTAGGCAACCGGCGATGGTGAAAAACCGAAAATTTTGGTCTATTGAAATTTTTATGCCACGTTTTATGTACCGTATTTCTAAAACATGCCTGTATGTACCTGAAAACAAACAATAAACAGCGGAGAAATCAGCGGCAATACGGCGAATGCCGGCGGCGGCGTGTATTTTACAGGCAACACGATCACCCTCGGCGGCACGGCGGTTCTCTGCGGGAATATAACCGGCAATCTTTATATTGGCAACAACAGTTACATCACACTTTCAACAGAAACCCCGCCCGCTCCCGGCATGAATATCTGTGTACAGACCGCAAGGGCGGACGGCGTCATAGTCAATTCCGGCGCGAATCCGGAATATGTAAATTACTTCTTTGACGGCGAAACCGGCACGCAATTAGTATACGACTTCGGACAGTTGATATGGATAAACGCAACCGGCGTAGTTCTGGACATAACCGAAATGCTTATGTCGGTCGGCGACTCCATACAAATAACCGCGACAGTCTATCCGCTTAACGCGACAAATAGAGATGTAATATGGAGCAGCAGTAACAGAAACGTCGTTGAAGTGAATGCCTCCGGCGTTATAACCGCGAGATCGGGCGGGACTGCCACTATTACCGCCACAACCGCGAGTGGCCGACATACCGCGACATCCGTTATTACCGTGGTAGCGGGACAATTAAACATGGTCGGCATTCCGCGACCTAGCATCCCGTCCGGGACGTATGTGCCGCTCAGCACGGGGCTGACGCTGACCAGCGATACGGAAGGCGCGGTTATCTATTATACGACCGACGGAACTACGCCGACCGAAAGCAGCGCCGTTTATAATTCTTCCATTATAATCACCAACGATACGACAATAAAGGCGAGAGCTTATAAGGCGGGCATGGACGCCAGCAATATGGTGACGTATGGATACGGCGTTCTGTATCCGGTTCCCATGCCAGTTGCCGACGTCAATCCCGGCATTGTGGCAAATAACACCAGAGTGACGCTTTCAACCGATACCGCAAACGTAGTAATAAGGTTTACACTCGACGGTTCCACGCCGACTGAGCAAAGCCAGGTATTTACGACTCCAATTGTAATAACCGAAACGACGACTATAAAAGCGAGAGCGTTTACATTAAGAAATGACGTCATAGACAGCGATACGGCTGTGTTTACCTATGAGATCAAATCGCCCATGCCGTCAGCGTCGCCAAACCCCGCGCTGGGTTTCCTGTTGAGCGGGAGTTCTGTAACGCTTGACAGTTCCGCGTTTGGCGTAACGATAAGGTATACGACCAACGGTTCCGAGCCGAACGAAAGCAGCCCGGCGTATGTATCGCCGATACCAATGTCGGCGTCAATGACGATAAAGGCAAAAACGTTCAGGGCGGGCTGGACTTCCAGCGATACGGCGACGTTTTCTTATACCGTTAAAGTAAACAACCCTGTTAGTAATGTTGCGTCCGGTTCCGTTCAAAGTGGTACGCAGGTTACGCTTTCCGGCGAAGCCGGCGCGGTGATACGTTATACGACCAATGGCACCGAGCCGACGGAGGCCAGTCAGGCATATTCGTCGCCGATAACGATAACCTCAATAACAAGTCTCAAGATAAAAGCGTTTAAGCCGGGGCTGGCAGACAGTGACACTGTTTGGTATTTGTATAATGTCAGTACTTTAGCGCCGACGGCAAGCCATAAGTCCGGCGCTGCTTTGGCTATAGGAGACGTAGTAACACTGTCGTCCGCAACACCCGGCGCGGTGGTACGTTATACGACTAATAACTCTGAACCAACGGCAAACAGCCAGATATATACGTCGCCTATTGCGATAACCGCCTCGATAGTTATCAAAGCAAAGGCTTTTGCAACGGGTTTGGGTGATAGCGACATGGTGTCGTTTGCATACTCGGTAATGCCAAGAACGGCAACCCCGACAGCCGCCGCCGCTTCCGGCAGTACGATTACAGCCGGAGAAAAGGTTGCGTTATACAGCGAAAGCGGAGCAACAATAAGATACACCACCAATGGTTCAGAACCGACGGAGAGCAGTGATATTTATAAGTCGCCCATTTTAATTGTTACGGGGAAAGGGTGGGTATCCGGCAAACCTGTAATGACAATTAAAGCGAAGGCATTCAAAAGCGGCATGTCTGCAAGCGAAACGGCTGTATTTGCGTACAATGTTGGAGACCCTAAGCCTATGTCGCTTGATCTTGGTAGTGTCAGTACACGCATACCCGATAATGTTCCGATGATAGGAGGCAAAACATTTGAATTAAACTTTAACAAATTGCCGGGCAGCTTAGTACTTGACAATGACAGATTTATGGTTGCCATCGGTCGTTCTTTCGAGATTGAAAAGAAGGATAAAACACAAGAAGAACTGTTGGAAATTTATTCTTTATGGAAAGACCTTGTTTCCAACACTCCATATAAAAATATTGTAAATAAGATTGTGCCTGAACCTACAAGCACACAATTCTTTGGAATGAAGTCAACGCTCCTCGTAGCGGGTTATATCGAAGGCACAATTACAAAAGACGGTGGATTTTCAGCGGTATCCGGAAAATTGATGCTGGGATTTGAAGTGGCAGGCAGAAATGGATGGACCGTATGGATCGGCCCCATACCTGTTGCCATTGAAATTGATTTCAGAGCCGCTGCTAATTTTGCGGGACCAATTGATCTTCAAAACCTTTCAAGAATAGTAACAAAAGCCGTTTTAGATGCCGAAATTCCTGAACTTGAACTCCGGGGAGGCGTTGGTCTTGCAAAAGTCGCAAGCCTTGGGGTTTATGGTAAGGCGCAGTTGAATTTCCATTGGAATTTTGGAACCAACTATCGGCGATTATGGATGTACGGAGACATGGGCGGATATGTAAAAATTCTGTGGTGGAAATGGTCAAAATCTTTTATCAGCGGAACATGGAATATTAGGGAATGGTATGAAACGCAAAGTTTTCAAGGTGTTGCCGGGAACGTCGGAGTTTTCAGCAGTGTTTATGATTTTTATGATTTAAATAGCTACTCTCTTGCTCCGCGAAATTATTTAGGCTCACAATCGCCCTGGTTGGGTAATCAGGTTACGCGTTCGCGCAACGCCGGTGAAATCAAAATATTGCAGGAGTCGGTATACGACGACACCGCGCCTTTGATTGCGGAAGCCAACGGAACACGCGTCATGGTATTCCTTGCCGACGACGGTTCAAGAGACGATATGAACCGCACGAAACTGACGTACTCGCTGTATGACGCCGGGTTAAATACCTGGAGCGAACCGCTTGCGGTGTTTGACGACGGAACCGCTGATTTTTATCCGCATATCTCAAGTGACGGCAGCAACATATGGCTTGCCTGGCAGAAGAGCAACACGGTATTTACCGCAGACGCGGAATTGGAAGACGTGCTGACGGCGGCTGAAATAGCCGTTGCCCGATTTGATTTCAATACGCGGATGTTCACTGACGTTACGGTGTTAACGGACAATGATGTTATGGATACCGCGCCTGTAATCGCCGTAAATGGTAATGAAGCGTTTGCAGTCTGGGTGCGGAACCCGGAAAACGACATTTTCGGCACTGAGGGCATGAATAATTCAATCATGTCAAGACGGTTTACAAACGGCGTATGGGGCGAAACCCTTACGCTCGAAAATGGATTAGGCGCTGTTGTCGATATGGACGCCGCGTATTTCAACGGGCAATTCCAAGTCGCCTATGTAACGGACGATGATAACGATCTGGAAACCATAGATGACCGCAACCTGGTTGTTATTGGTTCAACGGGAGCGGCGACGTACGCGCCGGTCAGCGGAAAGCTCGTTTCCAATCCGAGATTTACCACTATCAACAATACGCCGGTATTAAGCTGGTTTGAGAATGAAGTAATCATTGAGGAAGCTCTTGAAGAAGACGAAGAAGACTTCATCGGCGAAGGCGGCAATATCCGTTATATGACGGCAAACGGTCAGATTAATTCCATGTTTGACGAGCCGGATATGGTTGCCGACGGCTACAAAATATTCAGCGACAATTTGGGAAATACCGCCGTAATTTATCCCGCGTATGAAAACGGAAAGGGATATTTTTACGCGCGTCTGCAATATGCCGGGGAATGGGGACAAGCCTTTAAACTTGCAGAAACGGGCGATTTCGCAAGATTCTTTGATGGAGTCTGGGAAGATAACGGCGAGTTCAACCTTGCGTTCAATAATTCCAGAATGATCATTATAGGCGAAGACGACGACGCGGAGCTTTTTGAATCAAACAACCTGAGTACCTTGCGAGCCGTCCCCCCGGTAAACATCAACCTGGGCGACATTTCCTATATAAGCGAAGACGTCCAGCTTGGACAGGCTTTGCCGGTAAGTCTGGAGGTTGAAAACACCGGCGGAATTTCGGTAAACAGCGTTGACGTTAAGGTGAACGAAAATATAGTCGGCACATTCCCGATTTCCGGCGGTCTGTTGCCCGGCAAAACGGCGACGGTTGAATTTGCCCTGAATATTCCGTCCAATATGCTGGAACAGACCGAATTTACCATAAGCGTTGAGCCAAGTGGCCTGACTGACGCCGACATGAGTGATAACAGCCGCGTTATTACGCTTGGCCACAGCAATTTCATGTTGATGCTTGAAAAGCATGAAAACGAAGACAAGACGGTAACGGTTTTCGCTAACGTTGAAAACACCAGCGATTTTGACGCGAACGCCAAGCTGCTTGTGCGTATCGGTTCGATGGACGGCGACATCATCGACATCGTTAATCTTGGTATGATTGGCGGAAGAAACGCCGTGCGGTCTGCGGGCTTATCCTTTGATCCGAGAACTCTTGTTCCTGAAGGTGAAGAGCATGAGGTGTTGTACTTTGAGCTTATAAGCGACAAAGACTATATGTTGGGCAAATTCGATTTTGTCGTAATGTTTGCCGTAGAAGACATTCCGGAAATTGTCACGACGCCCGTAATAGGTACGGTAAAGTCTAACAATCCCGGCGTCCCGACGACAATCAGGCTGCTGCAGGACGGCGATGTAAAATACACGACCGTCATAGAACCCGCAGAGGGTACGGGGCAACAATCCCAGGTATTTATTTTCCCCGACGTGCAGCCCGGCGTCTATACCCTGGAAATAACGAAAGCCGGTCATTCAAGCTACATTCAACAATCGCTTACGGTTGATGAAGCGGGCGTTGTGTTGGATGAAATCACGCTTATCTCGCCGGAAAGCATCAAGGTAACCACTTTGCCCACAACGACGGTTTACACGGTAGGCCAATCACTTAACCTCGGCGGCATGGTTGTCACCGCGACTTACGGTGATGGAAGCCATAGCGCGGTAAATGGCTACAATACGATTCCGGCTGCGGGCGACATTCTGAACACGATCGGCAAACATACGGTCGTAGTACGCTATGAAGACAAAACCGACAGCTTTATCGTTACGGTAAACGATATTTCCGGCGGCGACGGCGGACATACCTACGAAGCGGACGGAGTTCTTTATTCTTCGTTTGAAAACCTTCTGCGGAATATACCGGACAATACGCCCACAACCGTCACGCTGTTGAAAGACGTTGATTCACTCCTGGTTATTGAGGGAAAAACAATCACCTTCGATTTAAACGGCAACGATCTGACAGGCGGAATCCTGGCGACATCCGGCAGCGCTGTCATCATTACAGGTAATGTTTCCGGTGAAATTTCCGCATACGACGACGGAACCGTCGTAACGGTTGAAGGCGCTGTTAATAACGGCGTTTCCGCTTACGACGGCGGAACCGTGAATGTTCAAGGCAATGTCTACTGCGAAGAATACAGTTGCGTTGAAGCCGGCGACTCCGGAACCGTGATTATCGGCGGCAGCGTTTACGGCACAGCGTGGGAATCGGTCGCCGACGGAAATGTGTACGGCAACGTAATGGTTTCTACCGGCGGAACCGTGACGATTGACGGGATGCTGTATGTCGAAGACGGCAATTATTACATCAAGGTTGACGATCTGTGGTTTGGCAGACAGGGAGGCGTTACCTCCGTCGTCAAGCCGGATTACATGGAGTACACAATTGACGGCGTATCCGCCGTCTGGGTGAAGATAGCCGGGGTTCTTTACGGCGACGTGAATGGCGACGGCAATGTCAATCCTTTGGATTTACTGACGCTGGCGCGTTATATCGCGAGGTGGCCCGGAATTGAAATAGATGAAATTGCCGCCGATGTGGATGGCAACGGCAGTGTAAACCCGCTCGACCTTTTAATCCTGGCGAGGCATTTTGCGGGATGGGTCGGGTATGAGACGCTTCCGTATATCGCGCAATCCGGGTATGGTCTCAATGCGCCTTAACGTAAATTACAACGCTTCCGTGCTGCAACTTGTGGATGTTTTCGACGACGGAATGCTTGGTGAAGCGTATCACCGTGAAGAAAATTACGGAGACCGTTTCGATTAACAACAACGCTGCTGGTTCGTATAAGGTCGGTACTTATACCGTTTACGTAGACACAAAAGGCAACACTCAGATTCGAGAGTGCTACATTGTGAAATAGAGTAAACAGGCAACGGCGGCGCGTTCTACGTCCAGGTTTTACACGCCTGGGCGTCGGGCGCGCCGCTTTTGAAACACGATTTTAATGAGTATTCAGTTTTTGAGGTAATTGCGAAACCTTCAGGTTTTGCCGGAAAAACAGGCGTCCTGCCCGCATTTTTCAGTAATCCACGGACGAGACGCCCGCGCTCACAGGTGTTTTGCAATTACCTCCGATTTATGTTTTTTCGTAGTTAAAAAAGTGAATTTTAGGGGATAAAAAATGAAAAATAATAAGACAAACGGCGCTGATGTCAGAGGCAACCATACGTTTGCGGCAATTATATTATGGATATTTGCGTTATTACTCGCGCCTATGGCGACGCGCGCTCAGACGATTGTGCCTGTAAGCGATCAAACCGCTCTTAAAAATGCAATAAGCGATTACGAAACCGCTGCGGTTGATATGGTAATAGCTGTTGATACGGATTTTTTTATTACCTCCGACTTAAATATCCCAGCGAATACCAACGGCGCAACTCTCACCATAAAAAGCGCTGATTCGGCGAACCCCATAACCCTGACGAGCGATACATATAGCGGTCTTTTTACAGTGAACAGCTTTGCAATACTGATATTGGAAAACATAATTATTGACGGAAATGCCCGTGCGGACTCTGGTCCTCTTGTGGACATCTCCGACGGCACGTTCATAATGGAAGCAGGCGCGGTTCTAAAGAATAGCGGCGGCGGCGGCATAATTATGTCAAGCGGCGAATCTATCATGAACGGCGGGGAAATCCACGACAATGCTTCCGCTTTTGGTGGCGGCGTGTATGTATACGGCGGCACATTTACCATGAACGGCGGAGAAATCCGCAACAATAGCGCCGGTATAGGTGGCGGCGTGTATATCGGTTATACATTCGACGCCTTCGGCAGCGGACAATACATATCTGGCGGCACGTTCACAATGCTCGGTGGTAAAATCATATACAATACTGCCGAATGGGACATCGGCGGCGGTGTTTACGCAAGCGATACATTCACCATGCTTGGAGGAGAAATCAGCAACAATACCGCCGATTTCGGCGGCGGAGTGCATTTAGGCTATGGTACATTCACCATGACCGACGGCGAGATCGGGAACAATACTGCTTCAATCAACGGCGGTGGCGTGTATTTAAATGACGGCGCATTCAACCCCGGTGGTAAAGCAATTATCAGTGGTAACATAAAAAACAATGTTTATCTCCCAAACGGTAAATACGTCACACTCGAAAGTGGCATAAACACACCAACTTTAGGTATGAATATCGGCGTCCAAACCGAAGCGCCGAACGGTGTTATTGTCCAAAACGGCGCGCGCCTGGAAGACGCAAAATACTTCCATGCCGACGAACCCGGTTTGATAATTGTGTACGAATGCGGCCGTATTCGTATGGGAAATATTAATTCTGATTCTTATATATGTTCTTTTACCGACCTACAAACCATAATTAACAATTACGTAACTGCCACGGAAGATATTGTAATAAACGTTGAGGCGGGCTTTGCAGTCAATTCAGAATTGATAATTCCAGCGAATAGTTACGGCGCATCGTTGACCTTAACAAGCGCGAATCCAGCAAATCCAGCCACATTAATGCGAGGCCGTTCCGGCAATCTGTTTACCGTAAACCCCGGCGCAAAGCTAATTTTAAAAAACATTACCATAAACGGCGCTAAAGATTCCTATTCACGCTACCCGCTTATATATGTCAACGGCGGCGAGTTAATCATGGAAGCCGGCGCGGTTTTGACGAATAACGACGCTGATAGCAGTGGCGGCGGCGACGTGATGACATTCAGTGACACATTCACGATGTCCGGCGACGAAATTAGTTGCAATACTGTCTCGAATTCAGGTGGCGGCGTGTTTGTATCCAGCGGGAAGTTCACGATGAACGGCGGCACAATCAGCGGCAATACCGCATACTCAGGCGGCGGCGTTTACTTATGCAGCGGTACCTTTACTATGACAAGCGGCACAATCAACGGCAATACTGCATATTCAGGCGGCGGCGTATATGTTGACAGCGGCATGTTTACTATGATTGGCGGTAAAATTACAGGTAATTCCGTTTCATATCGTAACTGCACAATTATGGTAGGAGGTGGTTCCTGTGCCGATAATTCCGGCGGTGGCGTATTTATAGACAGCGGTATGATTACCCTCGGCGGTACAGCGGTAATAAACAGCAACGATTATCTTTCAACCATCAGCCCTAATCGTCTAAATAATGTTTATCTTGCAAACGACAATTTCATTACGCTTTCAACAAGCGTGCCGCCAGTATCAGGTATGGATATATGGGTGTCAACCGTAAGGACAGACGGCATTATAGTAAACTCCGGGGCGAAACATGGATATGAGGTGTATTTCCATGGCGACGAAGCCGGTAAATATGTATTCTATAATGTTAATCAATCAGTTATTGCAATGTTCGGGGAAAATTATACTTTCCAATTCAGGAACACTGCTTGTGACTTTTTCGATCTAGGCTTTGATACAACGACAAATAATTGTAAAAAAGGAACATATAAAATTACCGGTGACTATTACGAACAGCTTCTCAATGCGGCCGGAATGGGCGCTAGCGGTTGGGATAATTTCTGGAATATCCATAAAAGGAATGTGAAGACACAAATGAACAAAACCTGGGGCGGTTCTTGCTTTGGAATGGCGGCGGTAGTGCCCCTTAGTAATGCTGGCAGACTGACGCCTAATTTCTTCCAAGGTAACGCGCAATATTTATCCCAGCTTTTGTATCCAAAAGATAGTCAAAATACAACAAATCTTGTTAATTATTATCAATTAATTCTATCAACATACAAAGGGCAAAAAATGCTTGGAGGGTATAGCAATAATTCGGTACCCAACCACGAGCAAATCGTCAATGCTATGAACAACAGCAACTATCCTGTAGCTATTACATTTGATCTTTATGCGAATATAAAAAATGGGGTTTTAAGCTCCCGAATAGCCGGACACACAGTCGTCGGGTATGCGATTACAGAGACAGATGATCAGTACATTATCTACATTTGGGATCCTAACGGAAACATTGACAAGGGAATTGATATACCATCAAATATGTTATACATCAGTAAAAATTATAATAGTAGTTATTTTAATCATACATATGGTAATACAGATAAGTATCCTTATAAGTTTATGAAAAAAGCATACACTGTGGAGGACGGTGAATATGATTTTCATAACATACAACAAGCGCTTGGCGGTAGTTTTGGCGGTGGTGGTGGTGGACATAGATCAACATCATACAATACTCAAGCGTTCAATTCGGTATCTGATCAAAATATTGCGGAAACCACATTGACGACGAATTACTCAAATTTCACTATTGAATTATCCACGGGTTTAAGCGCAATTATCGAAGATGGATTAAAAATCAACGGAGATTTGGATATCGGGAATCCAATAATTCTTAACGGAATTGATTCGGAATTGGAATTGATGTTTTACATGCCCAATATTCCTGATGGAGCAACTTATACAGTTACACCAAATGAAGTGTTAACGGAATACAAAACAGAAATCTTTTATGATGCACCATATGGAGGATTTTATACGCGTAGCGTGGCGGATGGAATCGGAAACTTTATATTCGGCGCGGACGGCAGCGTTCAGGCTGAATTTGACAATCCTGCAAACGTGACTTTAGAGGCTACAATAAATGGTTGCAGCAATGAATTATATACGACGACGGTATCTGGATTAGACACGTTTATCAGGCTTGAACCCTCTAGTTGTACTATGATTGTGTCGTCTGATAATGACAAGGTAAACATCGTTTTATCCGGCGATTATAACTCCGTTGTGTTTAATGACATTGATGTTGCCGGCAGTGTTGTCGTAGAACATTCGGATAATAATGAAGTAGCGTTATTAGACGGCGGGAAAGAAAAAATTGCCACAAAAGCCATTGGTTATCGCACAGTGTTTCTTACATTCGGCGGAACACCTATTGAAGCTGTGATCAACATCGAACACGGTGCTGTAATTTCCGCGCCGGATACGCCTGAACGTCCAGGCTATGAGTTTGACGGTTGGTATTCCGATGAGGAATATACAAACGGCATCCGTGAAAAAGCTCAACGGGAACAAAAATGATCTGACGATCACTGTCACGGAAATATATTCGGATGGTTCGAGAAAGAAGATTACGGAGACCGTTTCGATTAACAGCAACGCGGCGGGTTCATATCGTGTCGGGCCGTATGTCGTCTATGTGGAAACAAAGGGCAACGATCAAATCCGCCAATGCTATATCGTGAATAAGTAAAGAAAATATAGCCCGGCATTAACAGCGGCGCGTTCCGTCTCAGGCATTCCCGTCATGGACGCGGAACGCGCCGCTAGCTGTCAGACGCCTTAGCCCGCAAACGCGGTTCTATGCAAAATCTCGTTATGTCTTATATATCCATCCCACTTCACGGCTCGACGATGTGACCGTCTTCCTGACGCAGGCAGTCCGCATTATTGCATATAAACAAGTCGGGGTATTACTTTCTCAAATTGCTCAAACATGTTCCTCTCCTCCTGTGTCATATTGGCTGTTTCAATATCACGCGCCGCCTTTTTATATAGGGATTTGCGCTTCTTCGTCATGGTGTCAGCTACAGTCGATGAAAAAATCTGCAAACATTATTATGGCGAAAATAATGTTAAATTCTACGACTGCAAAAAAGCCGAATACCAAGGTACATTAAATCAATTCTATGACAAAACGATGAGCAGAGCCTGCATAAAAAAAGATACTACAGTTATTGAGTGAATAAAACAATAGTCAAAATTTAAGCATACGATTTCCTTCAAGGAATTCAAGAAATACATACATGAGAATATGCATGATTTGCATTTTAGTAATACCGCCGGATGTGATTGTTTAAAAGGCGAAAATATAGATGTGATCGGCACACCTCACCAACCGGATTGGACATATAAAATAGTTGCTTATTCTCGTGGACTTGATTGTGATATAGATGAAAAATTGAAAACAATTCCTGTCGAACATAACGGATACCGTTTTCGTTTTGCCATATACAACGACCAGTTTCTTAGAGACATACAGTTTTATCTCATAGAAAGTGAATTGGAACAGGCAGTAGGACGGGCAAGATTATTAAAAATGAATTGTACAGTCAATTTGTTTTCAAACT
>Ga0099364_10011392_pt1 | contig 12156 bp, 10 predicted proteins | sample TergutTh196P3_FD_73070 | JGI IMG/M metagenome (GOLD analysis project Ga0099364, IMG submission 73070) | Microcerotermes parvus P3 segment gut microbial communities from Pointe-Noire, Republic of the Congo - Th196 P3 | ecosystem: Host-associated > Arthropoda: Insects > Digestive system > Gut ...
AATTCGTCCTGGCCGCTGCCCGCCATGAACCACAGCGGCAAATGCCACACCGACCAAGTAATGCTGGTCAAAATAGTCGCCATCGGAAACGACATCTTTTTCTCCATTTGCGGTTGCATAACGCCCCGCCACCCTAGTTCTTCATTGCCGCCGAGAAAGAAAATCATGCTCAGTAAATAAATCGGGAAAAGATACAGCGGCAAATCCGGATTCGTTCCCGACGCGGACAGCAAAATTGTCGCCGTCAACAACAAGCTGAATAATAACAGATAAGAAATCGCCTTGTGATTGCCAGCGAAAATGAATTTGATGAGACTCTTCGGCGAACGTTTTTTCTGCACAGCGATTGCAGCTATCGTCGGACCCCAGCCGCCGATTAAGAATAATACAAAACCAAGCGGGCTGGAATATGTCGCGACGCCGGTATTAATCAACACAATGAGAATTCCCCAACTAACCCAACTTATTAAATAAGTCAGAATCAGATATTTCGTCAGTTGATTAAGTTTCTTTGCTTTCTTCTGGATTTTCCCCATTTATTTCCTTCATTATTCTAATTAAATAATTATACAAGCTAAATCACTAGATTGCCATTATGCGCGTACTTTTCGTGATAATCAAAGTTCGATTTCGGCACAGAAAAAGGTAATGACTTATAGTCTCCCCTATCCTGCGCCAGATGATAAGCTTTCCTCAACTCTGCCACTTCACCGACGCATTCGAATGGTTTGGGAACGTCGTCAATGCCAAGAAGTCCCTTGAAAGTTTCAAATAATTCCGGTTTTAAGAAAAGATCCTGCTCTGCTACAAACGCCGCACGCAGTTCAAATTCGGCTACAAACGGCGCAAATAGCAACCAAGAATTAGCACATTTCGCGCACTCGCCGCACCATTTCAGATGTGAATTATCCGTGCCCTGCATGTAATTTCCTAAGTTACACGAGCTAAATTTTCGTCCAAACTTTTCCCAGCATTTTGCGACAAATAATTCCGACACGGCCAATTCCGAATATTGTCGCAGCGGCGAACCAATCTGTATTTGCGGCGAAATGTATTTTTCAACATAAGTTTGAAAAGCCTGCTCCGCCGCCCAAGTTTTGCTCCATTGGTGGTTGATCGGCAGATCGTCAATCATGTCGCGCGGCTCTTCGCCTTCGTGCGCTACCGCTGTTAAAATCGCATTTTTTCCTAGCAGGATTGCCTGCACTACTGCTAGACCTTGTAAAATGTAAGTCACTGGCACATGCCCATTCAATGCACCTTTTTTGGCCGCTTGCACCAGATTTTCGTGATCAACCTTTCGCTGCGTTACCAGAACTTTTGCATCCAAATCATCAAGAATTTGCGGGTGATTTCTTCCATGTGAAGAAAAATATAGGGTTTCAAATTCATCGCGGTTCTCAACCAACATTTCGGCAACCAGCAACGAATCTTTGCCGCCGCTTTGCAGTGCCAGAATTCCCGCACCGTCATAATCGTGCGCCGTTTCTTTTGCATTGAAATCTGGTTGAAAATGCGCCATATTTCCCCGAGTCAAATTATTTTCATAAGCAAACTGGCTCAAGCCTTCTTGAAAAACTTTGTCGAAAAAATCAGCTTGCCAGACATCGATTTTGCTGGATTCGATTTTCACATCACGCGTAGGAAAAGTTTTGTAGTATGATGTGCCGATCAAAATGTGCGCCAGAAATAGCGCTGAATCTAATAATTTTTCGTCAATTTTCGCAGTATCTCCTGCATTGTCATTCTGAAACCCGCGCGCAGCCGGATGTGGTTCGTTCCGAACGCTTCGCCCAGAATCTACATCATCTTTGGGTTCTGTAGATCCTGAAACAAGTTCAGGATGACAGATTGATTCTTCTGGCTTCGCAAATCGGATTTCTTCGCAGAATTCTTGACCACCATCAAAAACATAGAAAAACTTTGCCACAAAATTCTTTGCATCAAACTCATATTTCTTAAAAACAAAGGTTTTCACAACTTCTCCACCTCGGCCCTGAATTGCTGCCCACGGTCGGTGAAATTCTTGAACATGTCAAAGCTGGCGTGCGCTGGGCTCATGATGATGACGTCACCAGGATTAGCGGACTCGCGCGCCGCTGCGACAATCTCACGCATCGACGGATCGTTCAAAATTTCAATGTCCGCAGTAATTTCTGCATCGTGCAAAATCGCGGCTAATTTTTCGCGAACTTTACCAACCAAAATAATTTTTTTGATTTTCGCCGCGTGTAGTTCGGTGATCAACTTGTCATAATTCGCACCTTTGTCGATTCCGCCCAGTATTAAAATTTCTGGCACATCAAAGGCCCGCAGCGCCGCAATCGTCGCACCCGGTGCGCTGGAATAATTATCGTCGTAGTATTTCACGCCATCGACTTCGCGCACGAATTCCAATCTGTGTGGAAGACCGCGGAAATCGTGCAAACCTTTTTCGATCGCCGTTTCAGAAATTTCCGGCACTGCAGCTCGCGTTGCCGCGATGGCGGCTTTGGCGTTCTCAACATTATGTGCGCCCTGCACCCGCAAAATATTCTCGCGCAGTTCGATGCCATCCGGATATGGGATTTTATGACCCTGTGACAATTCTGCAATTTCTCGCGAATAATCATTTTGGTCAAAGAAAATCACGGCGTCATCAACACTCTGCCAGCGCGCGATGTTGCCCTTTGCTGCAACATAATCGGCGAAATCTTCATGAACGTCTAAATGATCCGGCTCAATCCGCAACACCACCGCCGTCTGCGGCGACATCTCAACGTCCCACAGCTGAAACGACGACAGTTCATAAACCACATAGTCGCCCTCGTGTATATCCGACAACATCTCCAGCGCCGGTGTGCCGATATTGCCAACGATGTGAACCCTTGGGCCAAAATCCGCAATGTGCGCCCGCAGGATTTCCGTGATCATCGTTGATGTCGTGCCTTTGCCTTTCGTGCCAGTTACGCCGATAATTTGCGCCGGACATTCGGCAAAGAATTCGTTCGTCGCGCTCCAAATTTTCTTGTTGTCCGACGGGATTTTGCGAAGCACCAAACCAGCCGTTCTTAGCACCAAATCGAAACCGTTAATTTGAGCAAAAGCATCTTCGCCCAAAACCGTTTCGACACCAACCGGCACGTCTTCTAATTTTTCCCTCTCATCAAAAACCACAAATTCCGCCTTTGGAAACTTATGGCGGAAATATTTTAAATTTGATTTTCCCTCTAATCCGAAACCAGCGATGGCGATTTTCATGTTAACAGTTTAACATAAGTCAATAATTTCAGGGAACGGACAGGATTCCACCAAAACACAGATGAATCTGCGCCGAGAGGAGGAAAAGCCTGATTTTTCGAGGTGTCTCTGGCTGGCTGCCAGAGTCCTACGCCCGTTCAGACGAGAGATGCTCAGATGTAATCCGTGAGTCTGTCGAAGAACCTGAATTCTTCGTCACTCTGGTCGGAGCTGTCTTCGTAGCGTTCCCATGCCCACGCCACGAACCCATCTGGAGCACCCTTCAGCAGAGCATCGACCTCATCGAAAAGGTCTCTGATCTGTTGTGCGACAGCCTCCATCGCCTCCTGATCAGCCATTACTTTCACCTCCTCTCGGTCTAGGTCTTGTCCGCCAGATATCTTCCAGCGGAAAGGTGAAATCCTGTCACCAGCCTGCGAGAGCCGTCAGCTCAATCGCATCTGATCCTTCTAAATTACTCTCTCTCTCTGTATTTGTCAAGTGGCTGGGTTTATTCTATAGACATTGATGATTAAGAATAATAAGTTAAAACAGCTTTTCGGCTTTTTCGTGCAATAATTCCGCCATCGCCTTATCCGTATTCCCATACAGCCCCAGTGTCCAGCAGTTATTCGCCAAGAACTCGCGCGCCGTGTCAACAATCCTTTCGCGCGTGATGGCTTTGATGCGATCCGGTTCAGAGGCGAAATCCTCGATCCGCCCGTCAAAGAAGTAGCGCGCCGCGAGCCAGCCGTTCAGCTGACCGGTCGTTTGAATGCCCATTTGGTGTCGGCCCAAGGCGTAACTTTTCGCTTCGTCAATGTCGCTTTCATCGATTTCGCCTTCCAGGATTCGGCGAATTTCTGCCACTAACAAATCAACCACTGCTGGCAATTTCTCAACATTTACCTCTGAACCGAAATCCCACGACGAATTGTGTTCATAGGCGCTGGCCTTGCTCCACATATAGTACAGCAGGCCCTTCTTTCGTGCCGCGCCCTGAATTCGTGAATGCAGCGTCCCGTTCAAAATATGGTTAAGAAGCGCCATGGCGGCTGTTTCGTCATCACTTAAACGTCGAGGCAATACCATGCTCAGGCCGATCGCGATGCTCGGGACATCCTTGCGGCGAATTGTAAAAGGTTCGGCCGAGTGCATTTCGTCCACTGGCATAGGCGGCCGCTCGCCCGTCGGCAACTCAAACGAGTTCAGAATTTCGCGTACATGGCCCAATCGACCACTGAAATTCCCCGCCACCACAAAGCGCAAATTGCCCGCCGTGTGCGTCCTTTTCCAATGCTCACGAATATCTTCCACCGAAATATTGGCCATCGAATCTAAACCTTCTTGCACTGTCTTAGTATCTTCACCCATCGACTGGGAAATCCTTGGCCACAGCACCCAATCGGCTTGACTCAAATATCCGGTCAATTCCGATTTGACATTGTCGAACTCAGCCTTAAACTCTTCTTCCTGAAACAAGGGATCGCAAATCGCTGAGCGTTGCAAATCTAAAATCCGGTCCCATTCGAAATCGGCGCAGGTCGCCACATAAGTCATCCCCGTATCTGTTGTCGAAGCATTGTGATAAGCCCCGTTCTTGGTGAAAGTCGCGTCATAATCGTGCGCCGACGCGAAACCGTTGTTCGCGCCGAACGCCATGTGTTCCATGATGTGGGCGGTTTCGGATTTGGCCGCGTAATCTTTGACGAACCGCGAGCCGGCGCGGAAATTAAACTGTGTCGACATCACCGGCGCGCCCGGCACGTTGACGATCAACCCGCGGCCACCTGACTTTAAAATGAATTCTGAAACTTCGTATTGCATTATGAAAAATCCCGCTTAAATTTTCTTGAACCTTGATGAATATTTTAGCACATTAAGTTGAGAAAGGTGCATACAATTTCCATAAAGCTAGCATCACCAACAACAACTTCCCGCACGACTCTTTTCGACGGGAAAAGTGTCAGAACGGAGGACCGTGGGCGGGAGCCCGACGGGCGGCGCGGGAAGTTCGTTGGTGGTGGGTGCGATCAAGGCAAAAGTAGGAATTATTTCTTCTCTTTTTCCTTTAACAATCTCAAAACTTCCTCGTCATCATTCAAAGTAAGCTTGATTTCCCGTGCGATCTTGTGCAACTCACGCGACGTTTTGGCATTATCCAACCCCTGCAAAACCGCCAAAGTCACCGCGATCAGCGAAACACCAAAGGTGATGATTTCATAAGAAGTTTCAATCGCGCCGGTCTTTTCGTTGTAGATTTGCAAACCGATCGCCACCAGCGCCAAAAACGCTATACAAACTAAGATAATTCGTGTAAAAATTTCTGATCGTTTCATTTCTCTTTACCTCCGTTTAATAAATGTAAATAGGCCGATTTATCAATCGCACCGAGAAACATGTACAGGCGCGGCCCGCTGTCGCGACCGATCAACATTTGGTAAACATTTTTAAAGAATCGACTTTGCGCCTTTCTTAGTTCCTTTCCATCAATCCCCGAATTCACAGTTTTTGGAATTTCGTAAAGATAAACGCGCAAATCTTCACTCGAGGGTTCTTGCCCTGACAAATATTGGTGCAACATTTCGATCTCAGTTTTTTCGCTTTCCGAAAGACCGTCAAAATATTCCCTGTTAAACTCAGGATTAAGGCGAACAATGCTGTCCGGCGAATATTCTTCCAGCCAATTTTTCGCCAGTCTCAATCGTTCCGAAAAATCAGCGGTTTTATAAGGAGCGCCAATTTTCGCAAAGATATTTTCCAGAGCGGCCGCGTTGAAATTCACAATCGAGCCAAACGAAGCTAATTGATTCATCGGCACCGGTACGATTTTGCGACCCGGGATCAACGAATACTCAATGACTCGGCTGGTCAAATCATCGGCCGTGCCATCGTAATACGATGAAAGCGCACGATCGAATTCAAAATATTGCTTCAGAATTTCGTCGTCAAAGCACAGGTTGAATGCCTTGTTCGGCACAAAGCGCGAATACAGCCACAAAATAATTTCCGGCTGGTAAACATCCAGCATGGTTTTTGGCGTGATATTTATCCCCGACGAACCGGACATCTTCCCCGTTAAACCGCGGATTCCGACGAACTCGTACATTTGAAAAACTGGTGGTTCGAAACCATAAATCTCGCGCGAGATTCTAACTGACACATCGCGACTGCCGCCGTCGGAACCGTGATCTTTGCCGGCCGGTTCGTAATCGACACCTTCATATTGCCAGCGCATAGGCCAGTCGACTTTCCAGACTAATTTGCAATCATGATCTGTGTGGAAATCGAATTCGCCGCGATATCCACATTTACATTCATATTGCGCGACCATTGTTTCTTCGTTCAAACTCAGAATCTTGGTTGTGTCGCGGTGGCAATTTGCGCAATAAATCGAAACTGGGTAATAATTTTCGCGCTGGCCTTCTTCGGCGTTTTGCGTGCGAAAGCCCTCCAATATATCAAAAATCTTGTATCGATTTTTCAGCGCCGTTATGATCCCCTCTGTATACTTACCCGATTTATATTGCGCTGCCTGATATTTGTAATCGATATCCATTTTGAAATGCGCCATCGATTCTTCGAATTCTTCCTCGAAATGCTTTGCATAAGAATCGTGACAGCCAAACGGGTCAGGCGTTTCCGCCAGCGAAAAGCCAATGTGCTTGGACATGAGTCCGATTTTGTCCTCTGGTATATTTTTCGGAACTTTGCGGAAGCGATCCTGTTCATCCCACGAAAACAGCAAGCGGGCTTTTTTGCCACGTTTCCGCAGAGCCAAACAAACAAAGTAGCTGGTCGCAACATCGCGAAAGTTGCCAACGTGTACCGAACCAGAGGGACTGATGCCTGACGCGCAAACGTATTCCTCTTTGCCAGGTTCTCGCGTGATTATCGTTTCGGCGATTCGATCCGCCCAATGGATTCCGTGATTTTCAGATGTTGCCATGAAAGAAATTATACCACATATTAGAGATCTTTAGAATCACGGCATCTTCGACAAACCCCGAACAACTCAAACTGATGTCCCGTTGGTTTTAACCCCGTACTTATTGTTAGATGATGCATCATTTTTTCTAAGTCCGCATCATGAACCGCCACGGATTCGCCGCATTTTTCGCACGTCGCGTGGTGGTGGTGCGGCCGAAACGCCTCGCCCAGTTCGTACAGATTTTTAAAACCGCGCGGCACTAGGCGCAGAATTCCGGCATGCGTTAGTGAATCAACTGAACGGTAAACACTAGTAAAAGAGCTGTCGCCTTTTGACGTTTTGATGATTTCCTTGATCGATAAAGGTCGGTTGGAATTTTTTAAAATATAGAAGATCTCTCGGCGATTCCGGGTAATTCTTAATCTGGCCCGACGCATTTCTTGATCAAAGATTTGTGATAATTCTTGCATTAGAAACTCCTTATTGCAAAATATTTGCATTAAGTATATCACTTTTATATAATTCGTGACAGCTTACAAAGTTTAAAAGACTTAGGCGATTGACCAATAACTTCCCGCGCGACTCTTTCCGACGGGGAAAGTGTCAGCAACAAGCCCCGTGACGACGGGCGCTTGGCGCAGCGCGGTAAGTTCGTTGGACAAGCGCCGGTCAAAGCACATTTATAGAAAATTTACGAAAGGAATTCAAATGTCAAACATCTTAATAGTAATCTTCTTCGCCCTACTAGGCGGATTGATCTCGCTGATCGGTGGCGTGCTGCTGATGGCCAAGCAATCCTGGGTCAAACCGTTCGCCCGCTACGCTACGCCGTTCGCGGCCGGCGCGCTGCTGGCAGCAGCCTTCATCGCCCTGTTGCCCGAGGCGCTGACGGGCTGTGTCGACCCGACAAAAATCCTGATCTGGACTCTGGCTGGCCTGCTATTCTTTTTTCTGTTAGAAACGGCGATTCATTGGTTGCACAACCATAATGCCCGAATGAAAAAGAAAGTAAACAAAATCCACCCTGTCATCCCGATGCTTATCGCCGGCAACACGATTCACAACGTCATCGACGGCATCGCCATCGCGGCTGGATTTTTGGTCTCGCCGGCAGCCGGTATCGTCGTGACTCTGGTCGTGGCGGCACACGAAATTCCGCACAAAATCGGCAACTTTGGCCTGATGCTAGGCAAAGGCTTAAGCCGCAAAAATGTCATCACCATTAACGCCTTGATCGTTCTGGTAGCAACGACAGCCGCCGCGATTTTTTACACTATCGGCCTCACGACCGACATTTCTCTGGCGCCACTATTGGGCGTCGTAGCTGGCTTCTTCATTTACATTGCCACTGCCAATATCATCCCTTCTATGCACGACGAGAAGGTCAAATCCGAAGTCGTTAAGAAAGCCGGCCTGCTGATCGGCGGTGTGGTTTTAGTTGGTTTTCTGATCACTACCTTGCACGGCATGATCGATGAGCACGGTGGACATGATCACGGCGAAGAATCGTCGCAGCACGTACACGAGCATGACGAAGAATGCGACCATGAATCGACTTCGCAGAGTCCAAACGAAGGACACAAACATGATGAAGAAGCCCACGATCATCACGAATAATAAAAGATATTTAAATAGAAAAATCACCCGACTAGCGCGGGCGATTTTTCTATTTGGGGCATTCTCTAAACTATTTCGACAATTTCGTAAGTCTTTTTGCCCTTTGGTGTGTCAACCGTTGCCGTTTCACCCAACTTCTTTCCCATCAAGGCCTGGCCCAAGGCACTCTCGTCGCTGATTTTGCCATCGGCTGGATCGGCCTCGACCGCACCGACAACTTTATATCTAACCTCTTTGCGGCCAGATTTCAGCGTAACTGTGTCGCCCAAACTGACAATATCGTCGCCGTCGCCAGCGATAATTTCAGCACCGGCCAAAATCTTTTCCAGTTCGGCGATGCGTGCTTCGGTTCGATTTTGCTCATCGCGCGCTGCGGAATACTCGGCGTTTTCGCTCAGATCACCAAAAGCCCGCGCCTCGGCAATCCGCTCGGCAACTTCACCACGACCCTGCAGCAATTCCTGCAATTCGTCCTCTAGTTCACGTTTGCCGTGCGCTGTCAAATAAAAAATTTTCTTCATATTCTTCCCTCCTTTTCCTCGACATTTCCGTCCTATAGAAGTCCTCTTATTCTAGCAAACAAAGAGTTGCGGGTCAAGTTCGACCGCTATCGCACAAACTTCAGCTTGTCAACATTTTCATCAGTGAATTCTTGGCCCAAAATCTTCAGGATCAACTCACGCGGACCGACATCTAAAGTCTCGTCCGATGCTCGCGCCTTCAGCTCGAAACCATTCTTATTCAAAGTTTTCGCACTAACCACCACCCGCCAAGGAATCCCCATCAGATCAGCATCAGCAAATTTCTCACCCGGGCGAGCCTCGGGGCGATCGTCCCAGATTACCTCGGCGCCGTTGACTTGCAAATCTTTGTAAATCGCCGTGGCCTCGCGTAGCACTTCTTCGTCATCGCCAATATTTATCAAATAAACCTGAAAAGGTGCGACCGACTTCGGCCAAACCAACCCGCGATCATCGGCGAAAACCTCGGCGATGATCCCCATGACGCGCGAGATGCCGATGCCGTAGCAACCCATGATGATCGACTGCCGTTCGCCCTTTTCGTCGGTGTAATAGACGTCCAGCGCATCGGTGTATTTGCTCTCCAGCGGGAAGATATTGCCGGCCTCGATCGACCGTTCGACCTCGTAGATTTGGCCGGTTTCCGGATCCAGGTCGCCTTCCTTGGCGGTTTTGATATCAAAGAATTTTTCCGGTGAAGGCAAATCGCGACCCCAGTTGACATTCATAGCATGCAGGTTGGTTTGGTTGCCGCCCATTTCAAAGTTCGTTCGGTTGGCGCAGGATTCGTCGACGATCACGCGAACTTCTTTTGGCAAGTTAAGAAGGCCGGCGTAGCCGATTTCCGCCCCTGTAACTTTGCGCACAGTTTCTTCATCAGCCAGTTTCAGCGATTTGACGTTCAGGACTTTTCGGAGTTTAATCTCGTTAATATCGTAGCCGCCTCGAACTGCTGCTGCCACAACTTCGCCGCTGTCAGTTACGTAAAGCATAGTTTTTGTGGTTTGTTCGGGCGTGATACCGAGCATTTTCGCCAGTGCGTTAACACCAATAACGCCCTCGCCTTCAACATTTTCCAGCGGTTTTTCTTCCTTATCCTGATTGTCAAGAAGCGGCGCCTGCGACGGCGCAACTTCCTGGTTGAACCACTTATCCGTCCCCGGCACGTGGAACAAAGTGTCCTCGCCGATCAAACTCAACGTCTGGTACTCATCGCTGTAATTTTCAGTAAAGTAACCGCCGTCGGCCTTGGTCCGAAACGTGATATCGCCGATACCCAGCCGATCGTACACCCGCGTGTAAGCCGCCGCAGCCTGTTCGTACAATTCGTCGTGTTCGGTTTGGCTGCGCGCGAAACTGTACATATCCTTCATCAGAAATTCACGACAACGCAGAATGCCAGATTTTGCCCTCAATTCGTTTCGAAACTTCGACGCAATCTGGTAAACGAATAGCGGAAAATCCTTGTACGACTGAGCATATTCGCCGACCGATATGGTAAACGGCTCTTCGTGCGTCAGGCCCAAGCCCAATTTGACGCCGCTTTTCAGCTCTGTTTTGAACCAGTTGTCGACCACCGCGTCGTCCCAACGATTGGTTCTTTCAAATAATTCGCGCGGCTGCAGCGCTGTCATCATGGTTTCCTGCCCGCCGATGGCGTTCATTTCTTCGCGAACGATGTTTTTTATTTTCTCAATCACCCGCAGGCCCAGCGGCAAAAAGGCATATGCACCGGCCATTTCCTTGTGAATGAAACCGGCGCGGATCAGCAGCTGCGCGTTGCGCGCTACTTCGTCAGCTGGGGCAGTTTTTGATGTTTTGGTGAATAGTTGAGTGCGTTTCATGATAACTCCTTGGTTTTATGATTTACAAAATGCTGAAAGAAGAAAATCTACCGGCGAACCGGCGGCAAGGAGAAATTAGGCAAGATTCTTTGCATAAGGGTATTTTAACATAAGGCCAGGGTTGTTGACAAATACCTTAACCAACCCCAACCACAAACCGCAAACTAAACGCCACCGCATTAACCAACATATGTAACCAAATTGCCGCCCAAATCGCGCCGGTTTTTTCGCGCAGACCACAGGCAAACATCGACAAAATAAACGTCATGATACCAGCGTTGAGCTGGCCGTGCGCCAGCGCGAACACGATCGACACGATTATTGCCACCGGCCAAAACGACAGGTATTTCCGCAGCCGGCCGAACAGAAAGCCACGCGTCAGCATTTCTTCGGCCACGGGCGCCACGATGATCAGCGAAAAGCCGATCAGGACCAGCTGCCACATCGATTGGCCAGTTGTCGCAAAGCCAACGTTTTGTTCCTGGCCCAATATTTCGGTGGCAGTTTCGCCGCCCAAAAGCGCAATCAGCACGAGCGTCAACGTAAACGACGACGCCAGCAACGTGACATAATACACCGGTATATAGGTCAAAAATTTGCTGAAATCGTTCCATTTCGGCCAGCGTGACAGGCCGACTAATTCGGCCACAGCCTTTCGCATATTTTGCTTTTCGGCCGGCTTTTTCTTGTCAGATTCCTTGCGCGGTTTTTGCTTTTTGTCAATCGTAGCCTCTGCTTTTGCCAAGGATTTTTTGCTGTCTACGACGGTGCGTGACGCTCGCCTTTGCCGAACCCACCACGGCAAGAGCGCGATCAGCAAAATCATCACGTAAACCATCGTGTTGACTACTGTTACCGTCGCTGTGTCAGTGGACCATTTATCGTCCATCACCCCAGCATAAAGCAACGCTGTCAATCCCAGCGCAACCACGATGCTGCCCAAGAAAAACGCTACAACGATCCAGGATATCCAGCCAACGACGACTAGCCACGACCCGTTGTCCCAGAAGTTCTTGTTTGATTC